>Ga0182019_10001229_pt1 | contig 13023 bp, 10 predicted proteins | sample 812E2MmetaG_FD_120483 | JGI IMG/M metagenome (GOLD analysis project Ga0182019, IMG submission 120483) | Permafrost microbial communities from Stordalen Mire, Sweden - 812E2M metaG | ecosystem: Environmental > Terrestrial > Soil > Wetlands > Permafrost | place: Sweden: Stordalen | collected...
ATCAGCAGTTTTCCCAGTCCGAGGCCGCGCATATCTTTGTGCACGGCGATCCAGTAAATATCGTAACTGCAATGAGTTCCGGGAATAAGACCGTAGCAGGTATATCCAACGACGCGTTGTTCGTCGTCTTCGGCAAATAAAAACTGGTAGGTGCTTTCATGGGGCTGTGCCAGTTTTTCTTCCGCCAGTTCTATAGCGATCTCTATCTCTTCATCGGAAAAAAAGCCGCTGGATTCAACAATATCGGCAATGACTTCGATATCGGAAGGCTGTATTTGCTGACGATAGTTAAAAGTATTCATATTTATAAGCCGTTTATGGTCAAATTATTTTATCGCGTTATCGATTATTAACCCGATAGCTTCGTGATATTTTATTTCGGCCTGTTCCAGCGCTGCCGCAAAACCGGCATCAGGTGACAAACAGGGATTGGTGTTGACCTCCAGCACCCAAGGTTTGCCGTTTACGTCAACACGGAAATCAACACGCGCGTAGCCGCGGAGGGAAAATATATTCCAGCACTGCAGGGAAATTTCACGCAAGGATGATATTAACCGGGAATCGTCGTCATCAAAAGTAAAATTTCTTATTGTATTGTTGTACTCAAAAGAATCTTCTTCCCATTTGGCTTTATAATCAACGATTTTCAGTTTGTCCGGAGCATAATCCTTAAATAACATTTCCGCTATTGGCAATACCTTAACGCCGGCCTTGTCTGAAATCAAGGCGACGTTGAATTCGCGGCCTTCAATATAGGCTTCGGCGTAACATGAACCGCCGAGTTTTTCTTCGCGGAGTTTCATTTCTTTTAAAATGTTCGCTTTGTTTGTGTCGCTGATGAGAGAGTTTTCGTCAAGGCCGATAGACGCATGTTCCCAGGAAGACTTTATTAAATATTGTCCGGAAATTTCTTTTTGGGAACTGAAACCATTCTGCTCTATCCAGTCCGGAGTGGCAATACCTGCATCATGCATTATTTTCTTGGACAGAGGTTTATTGGATGTCTGAAATACGGCTTGCGTATCGCAGCCGGTATAGGGAATCTGCATCATATCGAGAATGGCGGGAGCGAAATGAATCAAACTCCCTTTGGAGTCCAGAGTTTCCACGATATTGAAAACGGCCAGTGGCTTTAATGATTGCAGCATGGTTATTGTATTGTTCAGATTGAGCTCGAAAGGCAATAGACTGGGTTCGTAACGAAGTGTGCGCAAAGCTCCGGCGATGGCTTCGGCCTGCTGAAGGCAATCCAGCTCGTCCTGGGCGGCATCCGGCGGAATATCACTGTGCAGAATCACTATTTTTTTCATGAAGAGTATTTCTCCGGTCTTTATGAATGATTATTTCTTCACGCGCTTTAAAGCTGACTTGATGATGGCGCTGATTAACTTATGATAACTCATTCCAATTTTAGAGCACAGGATGGGTAAGTCTGAACGGACAGGATTCAGTCCGGCCAGAGAATTGACTTCCATAAAATGCGGAACTCCGTATGCGTTAGAGCGCAAATCAATCCGCCCGGCATCTTTTAAATCCAATCCACGCCAGGCCATCAGTGAAATGTCCATGGCTTGCAGGGCTTCGTCATCGTTGACCAGCAAATACTCAACGAGTTTGTCGTAGTGTTCTTTGTTTTCGTAGGAGTAAGCGTTTTTCTCCGCCTCGGGTTTGAGAATGACTTCCATTACGCCCAGAGCCCGGGCATCCTTTCCCGTTCCCAAAATGCCCACGGTAAATTCACGTCCCGGAAGATATGTTTCAATTAGTACCGGCTGGGCAAAAGTCTTTAAAAGATGTTTGCAAACCTTGTGCAGGTTTTTACTATTGGTAATTTTGGAAAGCGCCGTTATTCCCTTGCCCGTTCCTTCGGCCACAGGTTTGGCAAAGACGGGAAAAGGAAGCTTAACCTTGTCAATCTCCTGTACGCTTTTTACTACGGCAAAATCAGGTGTGGGTATTCCCAGGTCGCGGAGAATTTGCTTGGTAATGCCCTTGTGGAGGGAAACAGCGTGACCCAGGGGATCGGAAAAAGTATAGGGGATGTTATAAGCTTCTAAAAGTGCGGGAACCTGCGCTTCACGGCCGAAGCCATACATGCCCTCGGCGATGTTAAAAACAAGATCCCAGCGATTGCCCGCGACAAGCCTGCGGGTCAGTGCTTTGATGTTGCCGATGCGGTCAGCCTGATAGCCGTTGTCTAAAATTACTTTTTGAATGGCTTCGATTGTATCGGGAAGATCGAATTCAGCTGTTTCTTCGAACCCAAAACCTTCTTTCAGGTAATCATCGCGTAAATCATAGGTGATGCCAATTTTAAGTTTTTTGCCTGCGCGACTCAAAGTAAAATTACCTGCCCCCTGCAATAAAATCCCGCCGGTTTAATGGATGTCCTTCGATTTTGCATGGTTGTCGGGGTAGCGGAAAGTATTGCCTTCGTAATTGCGCAGCAGTAAGTCGCCGTTTTCCCATCCTATGGCGTATTCGGGAAGCAAAGGAATTTTGCCGCCGCCGCCGGGAGCGTCAACAACATAAGTAGGCACGGCGTAACCGGTGGTGTGTCCGCGCATGCCTTGAATAATGTCAATGCCCTTGCTTATCGGTGTCCGGAAATGGGAAGAGCCGGGAATCGGGTCACACTGATACAGATAATAAGGACGAACTCTGATTTGCAGTTGGCCATGCACTAATCTGGTCATGGTGGCAACGTCATCATTAATATCGGCCAGCAGGACGGTTTGACTGCCCAGCGGAATGCCGGCGTCGGCCAGACGAATACAAGCGGCGCTCATCTCCGGAGTCAGTTCTCGCGGATGAGTAATATGAATACTAATCCATAAAGGATGATATTTTTTCAGCATGGCGGTCAAAGCCGGCGTGATTCTTTGAGGCAGCACAACAGGCACTTTAGTGCCGATTCGTATAAGTTCGACATGACGGATCTTATGCAATCTTGCCAGAAGCCATTCGAGCCTTTCATCGGATAACGTCAAAGGATCACCGCCGGAGAGCAGGACGTCCCGGATGTTTTTATTGCCGGCGATATATTGAATAGCCTTTTCCCATTTTTCAAGATTGATCAAATGATGCTTACTGCGTTCAATAATACGGGAACGGGTGCAGTAACGGCAATATGTCGAGCAGCTGTCGGTTACCAGAAATAAAACGCGGTCGGGGTAGCGATGAATAATACCCGGCACGGGAGAATCCACATCCTCGCAAAGAGGATCTTCCTCTTCTCCTGCGGTATGCAGACATTCATCAACTACCGGCACAACGCAACGGCGCAAAGGATCAGCCGGGTTGTCGGGATTAAGCAGGCTGGCATAATATGGAGTAATAGAAACGGGCAGTGCTCCCGAATGATGCATCATGGCCTGGCGTTCATTGTCCGAGAGGTTAAGAATTTGCGACAAGGTGTCAACATCTCTGATGGCGTTACGCAGTTGCCAGTGCCAGTCAAACCATTCGAGGCGGGTAATTTCAGGATAATGTCGTGTTCGGAAGATGCGGGAGCGGGATGAATCTTTAAAAGGAAATAAAACGCTATCTGACTTTTGTTTAATCGGGTGATGAGAAATCTCTTCTTTGAATAACAAAAAGTCACTTACATTATTTGTAGCATTAACAAGACCGGTCAATGGACCAGGAGGTTCCTCCTCCTCTTTAAACAGGGTCTCGCTTTCCATTTGTTCCTCCTTTTGAAGGTTCTCCCTCCCGTAAAATATTTTGTAATAAAAAAATTACAAAGTGTTACTTATGAAATGTACTCATACAGAAATATTTGTCAACTCTTTTTTGCAATTTTGCGAAAAAAAATAAAAATATATTTTACGGAGTCGCAATGAAAAAAAATTATTTTTGACTTTGTTTTGCAGGATTAATGTTGAAGATGCATGATTGTCGCGCAGAGCGGGAAGCATGATGAGCTATCGTAAATATAAAATTAATATCGTCCAGAGCCCGTCAATACTGGATAAAACGAGTATCGGTATTCAAAAAATATGAACGATTCAATTTATCATGTCATGAGCATGGAGGAAAAAAGAAGTAGGCAAATGAGATGCTTTTTAGTAAGAAGAGAAACATTTTTCAATTTCCACGTGGAGGTCATCCGTGCCCGAGTTACCGGAGGTAGAAACCCTGAGTCGTCAGTTGCAAGAAAAAATTTGCGGATCTGAAATATTATCATCAAAGATTTACGACGATAAATTGGCCGACATCAAAAAAATCAGGAGCGGGAAAGTGCTCGCAGTTGAGCGTAAAGGGAAAACGATTGTTATTCGTCTTGATGATAATAGTTCCATATTAATTCATTTACGTATGACCGGAAGGCTTCTTTGGCAGGAGAGTGCAGTAAGACCGCAACATGGCCGCTGGAGAATAACTTTCAATGAAGGAAATGTCTTCCTTGTCGATCCGCGACGCTTTGCCACGGTAAAAGTCGAGAAGACGAGCAGCGAGCAAAAGAAAAACGATCTACTCGCCGGTTTTAGCGAGAGGATATTTTTGGAGAAACAGTCCAGGCGCAAGGTAAATGTTAAAATCCTGCTGATGGATCCAAAAGCAATTGCGGGTATCGGCAATATTTACGCCTGTGAAATATTACATAGCGCAGGGATTTCTCCATTACGTCGAGCGTCAACTTTATCGATGAAGGAATGGAAAACTGTATTTCGTCATGCCAAACGAATTTTAAAAAAAGGAATTGAAAAGCGGGGCACGTCTATTTCTGATTGGCGAGATCTTTACGGATGCCAGGGGGAGAATCAAAATGAGTTAAAAGCGTACGGACAAGAACGGAAGCGCTGTTCAATTTGCGGAGGAGCAATTTGTCGGATAAAGCAGGGAGGACGGAGCACCTTTTATTGTCCCGATTGCCAAAAGTAATACCCAAAATTATTTATTAGGAGTGTAAGCTTCGATAATCCATTCACGGATTTTACTTTTCGGCGGCACTTCGCCGACAGAGACCACTTTATTATTTATTACGAGAGCCGGCGAACCCAGAAGTTTGTATCGCGCTATTTCCTTAATATCGGAAACGTGTCTCAGGCCGGCAGCAATATTCATTTCCGATAATAAATCACGCACATCATTTTCCAATTCATCACAGCGGGCACAGCCCATACCTACAACTTCAATGTTGAGTCCACGGACCGGTTCTTCGGCAACAGGCAAACCATGCGCTATCTTGCATTCTCTCAAAAGAGCGTTTCCATATGCATCCAGCGCAGAAGGCGGTATGTAGTTATTCTCAGAAATTTCTTTGAGGAGACGGATTTTTATTTCTTCGTCACTGCCACCCTGCAGGAGTATTTTTTTTATCGCATCGTCTAAACCGACAATGCCGACGAGCCTGCCATTAATCATAATTTGTTTAATGTTGTCTTCGGTCATAATTTTCTCAAATGATAAATATTTTGTGTACAGTTATTAGTGTGGGACAGTTTCGTCAAGTACAAAATTTTATTGTGAGACTCAAATTTCAAAAACGAAGTGTATTGAAATTTGTAAGTCAAACAATCCCGCCATAAGCGGAGGGTATAGTACCGCGTCCCTTGGGACGGAATTAGGGTCCAGGGCTTGCCCTGGTGTTCATACCCGTGATTTTATCAAATTATCGTATGATAGCGTTAATCCCGCGACTTGCAATCCCCCGGCTTCTGCCGGGGGGGCGCGCCGTAGGCCGCGGGAGGTCGCGTTGTTACTGGAAACCTCCGGTGCCTGCCGGAAGGAGCTCCACTGTTTACTTATTAATATTATTAGCTTTATTGCATTAAATGAAACTATGTTTCATTTAATGCTTGACATTTGAAACATTGTTTCATATTATTTTTTTAAATTCCATCATTTAGAAGAGATATTATGACGGCAGAAAAACCGGCAATTCCGCAAAAATTAAAAGCGCGCTTGTATCCCGTTGTTTTGAGGCAATTTTCAAGGAAAGATTTCCATGCAGTGAACATACGCGATATATCAAAAGAAAGCGGAATCAGTACGGGGACGATATACAAATATTTTTCATCAAAAGAAGATCTTCTTTTTTCCATTATTGACGAAAAACTGCTTGATTTGGCTTCATTGCTGAGGATGCATCTGGCGGGAACCGAGGATATACGCGAAATGTTCAGAAAGATGTTCTGGGTTACGATGAATTTCTTCGATAACAATCCCGATCTGGCAATTACGGCTTTTATAACGGTTCCCTGGAAGAGTTTTATGGCAAGCAAATCTTATAAACGAGAAACTGAAATGGATATATTAAATGGTGTCGTTGAAAAGGCAAAAAAGAGAGGCGCTGTGATAACTGATATTGAAAACCATTATTTTGCCGATCTTTATATGATGATTACCCAAAGGCATATACAAAACTGGTATGTCCATGGAATGAAATGGAAACTTGCCGACACGATAAACCAGTTTTTTGATTTTTTCTGGAAAATAGTAAAGCCTTTAAGTACATGATATTATAAATTATATTTATATAAATTTAATTAATATGCATTGATATGGAGAGGATATGGAAAAAATAGATATTATTGAAAAAGCTAAAGCTCAAAATAGAAACACATTAACAGAAGCGGAATCAAAGGAAATACTCAAACAATATGGTCTTCCGGTAGTAGAAGAAAAAGCAGTCAAAACTATAGAAGAAGCAGAAATAGCATCAGAAAAAACAGGTTATCCGGTTGTTTTAAAAGGATTAGGATCCAAGCTTACGCATAAAACAGAAAAGGGCTTGGTTAAACTAAACCTGAAGAACAAAGAGGATGTCCGCTTGGCTGCCTTATATATAAAGGATGCGGCCGGAGATGATTTAGAAGGATTCTTAGTCCAGCCGATGTTGGAGGGTAAAAGAGAATTTGTTGCCGGTCTCTTTCGTGATGAGCAATTTGGCCCTACGGTAATGTTTGGATTAGGCGGAATTTTTACGGAAGCAATCGGAGACGTCGTTTTTCGCATAACTCCATTTGATGATAATGAAGCGCGAAAAATGATTGATGAGTTGCATGCGCAGAAATTACTGGGAGCTTTTCGCGGAGAAAAGTCTCCGGACAAAGAAGCGCTCATTAAAACTCTTGTGGGTTTATCCCGAATAGGTGTGGAAATACCGGACATCAAGGAAATAGATATTAATCCATTGCTGGTGACTGCTGAGGGTAAGGTTACGGCTGTGGACGCGCTAATAGTTTTAGGGGATGCCAGAAATCAGAAAGTGTTCCCCTTGCCGATGGATCCTAAAAAAGTTGGAAAGCTATTTTATCCTAAATCAATTGCTTTCGTTGGTGCTTCAGCAAATATCAGCAAATGGGGCCATTTGATGTTCTCCGGTGTGGTTGCAGGGAAATATCAGGGAGAAATTTATCTGGTAAATCCTCAGGGAGGAGAAATTGCGGACAGAAAAGTTTATAAATCTGTGACAGACATTCCTGATCCTGTAGACCTTGCTGTTGTTACAGTTCCCGCGGATAAGGTTTTATCTCTCATTCCTGAATTGGAGAAGAAGTCTATAAAAAATGTATTACTGATATCCTCAGGTTTTGGTGAGACAGGAGCAGAAGGCAAGATTTTAGAAAAGGAGCTGGTAGAAAAAGCACGCGATGCGGGAATATTGATTATTGGCCCCAATACAATGGGCATATGTAATCCTTGTATATCTTTTTATTGTGTTGGTTCACATGTTCGTCCGCCTGCGGGAGGCACCGTTTTGCTGGCGCAATCCGGTAATTTAGGTACGCAATTATTGGCCTTTGCCGCGAAGGAGGATGTCGGAATCCGGGCGTTTTGCGGTTCCGGTAATGAAGCGATGATTACCATTGAAGATTACATGGATGGATTTGAAGTTGACGAAAAAACTAAAACAGTTGTTTTATATATTGAAAGCATAAAAAATGGACGAAGATTTTTCGAATCGGCAAAACGAGTCGGTAAAACTAAGCCGGTTATTGTCTTAAAGGGAGGCCGCACGTCTGCCGGTGCCCATGCTGCGGCCAGCCATACCGGAGCCATGGCTTCCGATGTAAAAGTGTTCATGGCCGCCTGCCGGCAAGCCGGTATCATTCAGGCGGAAAGTCCGATGGATTTGCTCGATCTTTCGGCATCTTTTTCTTCTTTACCCATGCCTAAAGGAAGCAAAATTGGTCTTTTAACTCTGGGAGGCGGATGGGGTGTTGTCGCGTCCGATTTATGCGAAGAGAACGGTTTGCAAATACCAAAGTTATCCGAAGAAGTAATTGTTCAAATTAATAAATTATTGCCGCCTTTCTGGAGTCATGCTAATCCGATAGATGTTGTCGGAGAGATGAATGCCGAGACATATATGAAAATTCTCGAAGAACTTATTCAATGGCCCGGATGTGATGCCATAATTCATATGGGTATTATTGGGAGAAAAATAATGATCAAAGCAATTATGGAATCAACTGTTGCGGTAGACAAGAAGTATGATTCTAAATTTGTTGAAGGTTCTTTGCGTTACATCGAAAGTTTTGAAAAACAGACCGTCGAACAAACAGTAAAATTAATGGAAAAATATAATAAACCGATCATAGGGGTTTATTTGCTTAATGATGATCAGACGCAGACCGTTACAGACGTTAACGGTTGTAAATATAAAGGGGTAAACTTTATAACTCCGGAAAGATCCGTTAAGGCTTTGGCTAAGATGTATCAGTACTCAAAATGGTTGAATGGTTAAAAAGGTGCTGCTGACCGGAAGCGCATTCCCGCAAGGGGAGCGCAATATAATAATGATAATATTCCCTGCCGGTAAAATCCGAAGGATTTTACAAAATGCCCATATCCTAAAGGGCACCATGGTCTGCTGTGTTGCGTTGCAATCCGCACCGCTCAAAGTATGTTCATATACTCCTCGCGGTGCGTTTTTTACGCGCCTTGCATCTGAACATTTTTGAACAGCACCCCAACACTAGGTTTTTACTAACCCCGAACCAGTCTCATTAAATGTTTCACGTGAAACATTTAATGAGACTCGCTGATAGTGAACCAAGCCGAGAACGAACAAAGTGAAGTTGGAGGCATAAGGCTAACTATACCAAGCGCAAAGTGCTGCGTAAAACGAGTGAAATGAATAACCTAAAGGTCACTGTAGGTTTGAAGCGAGTCTCATTAAAAAGGCAGACTTTATAAAGCCTGCCTTTTTATTTAATATGAATTAAAACCCCTATTCTATATGCATCCCGACATAGAAATTAGAATTTCCGCGTTTGATCAAAAGATTTAGAATCTTTTTCTCGGCAGCCTTACTCATTGCCTCTGAATATTGTTTTAATGATGTTATTTTTACTTTATTGACTTGCAGAATTATATCATGTGGTTGAATGCCCACATCGTCCGCCGGACTACCCTCTTCCACATCAACAACCAGTACGCCGGCATCGCTGGAAATTCCCAGTTGTTTGGCAAGGTCTTTAGTGATTTCCTGAACATTGATTCCAAAATATCCGCCGGATTTTTTCGTTAAAGCTATTTCGGGCTTATCTTTGCGCTCGGCCACAGCAACCTGAAAGGACATCTCTTTACCGTCTCGCAACGCTTTGATCGTTGCCTTGTCTCCGACATGCAATGCGGCAGTTGTCAGAAGCAAATCATGGGTGTCTTTGATAGTCTTTCCGTTAATTTCTGTAATGATATCACCTACTTTGATTCCGGCTTTATCTGCCGGATCATCTTTGACGACATCGGAAACCAAAACACCGTGTTTATTTTTATAATTCATGCTTTTGGCGATGTCTTCTGAAATGTCCTGGATGGAAATGCCCAGCCATCCGCGAGTCACTTTGCCTTTTGTTTTCAAATCAGCCAAAATGTTTTTGGCCATATTAATAGGTATGGCAAAACCTATTCCCTGCCCCTGAGCAACAATTGCCGTATTGATAGCGATAACTTTTCCTGTCATATTAAATAATGGTCCACCGCTGTTGCCCGGATTAATGGACGCATCTGTTTGAATAAAATTATCATAAGCACCTGCCCCGATAACACGACCTTTCGCGCTGACAATGCCGGCGGTAACGGTTTGTTCCAAACCAAACGGATTACCGATGGCGATAACCCATTCTCCTACCCTTACTGCATCAGAATCTCCAATTTCTGCTGTGGGCAGGCTATTATCAGGCTTAATCTTAATCAAGGCTATGTCGGTTTTGGAATCAGTACCGATGATTTTCGCTTCATATTCCTTGCCGTCGGAGATTTTTACCAAAATTTTATCTGTATTTTCAACTACATGGTTGTTGGTGAGAATATATCCGTCATTACTGATAATAAAACCGGAACCGAGACTTCGTTGCTTAAAGTCACGCTGAGGAGTGTCTCCAAAAAAATGATTGAAGAACTCATCCCCGAAATATTCGTTAAAAGGCGATCGGCCAAAAGGATTGCCCATGCTTTTTCCTTTAAGGGTTTTTGTTGTACTGATGTTCACGACCGCAGGTTTGACTCGTTCAGCAAGATCGGAAAAAGAACCGGGGGCAGTTCCTTCTATTGCTGCTGCTGCCGGAATTTCCGGAGCCCCAGAGGGTATCAAGGAAGACCTTAAAACTTCCACGAAAGAAACAATAAAAAAAGCGATTAAAAACGCCATTAAAAACATGAAAAACGTTTTACGATTTTTATTTTCCATATTAACTTTATTAACCTCCGTTATATTGAAAAATTATGGCTATTTTGCCACGTTATAAAAATAGGTTATTTGACAACTTTTGATACTATAATAATCAAATTATTTTTGTCAATAAAATATTGTTTAATTTTGGCAGTTTAAAGCCTCAACGATCAGGAATTACGCATTAAATTTATATCATTGATAAAAAAGCAGGAAAATGACGATAAAATGTATAAACTGTTTTAATTAAAGTTTATAAATTTCCGCATGGCAGTATTCCTTAAAACCGGTTCGTTTGTAAACTTTAAAACCCATGGGTGTTGCCTGCAAAATGACGTCTTTGAAACCGGATTCTTTGGCGGCTTGCATTGCGGCCTGCGTTACTCTCAGGCCGCATCCTTTATTTCTATAAGCGGGGAGAGCAGATACGTAATATATGCCTGCTGAATGTTTAGATGTGAAAAGCAGGGATGTGGCGACGGGTATTTCATCAATGTACGCGAGAAAAAGCTTCTGTGGTGATTGCGAAGCTAGATCAAATGAAGAAACAAAAGCGCTAAATTGTTCTCTAACGCGAGGCGGCATTTCAAAACCATGGAAAGCCACTGTTTCCCATGTCCGCAAATCATTTTTATTTTTGACAACTGAGATTTTTAAATTATCCGGAAATTTCGCTTCCGGCAACGAAGTGTTTAAATCAGCGGCCATGCAGGGAACTTTCTCGAATAAGCGCAATCCCGCGTCCTGCAGTATCCTTCCGGTTTCAGACGATTGTCCGCAGGGATATACCCACCACCAGAAACGAAGATTAAATTTTTTGTAATATTCCTTTATTTCAGAGATAGCTCTCGCGTCATCATTGATCAGAGGCTTTTCATTCCAGACCCAGTTGATATCGGAGATAGCGACGCCTGTGTTCATGGCTCCGATGGATTCATTCTGCTTGAGCGAAGAATTTAAACTTCCCCAATAGCGGCTGACGGCAAAAAAATTTTCTTCAATATTTTTGATTAAATCCATTTAAGAAATGCCGGCATATTTTGTCCAGCTTGAATTGTTCCAAAGCGGATCAATATAATCATGACCATCATCCGCAAGTTGCAAACCGCATTTGAGTGCGAAATAACGATGGAAGACAAGGCTGCCGGTTAATTCCGGATGAAATACCGTCACCAGAACATTTTCACTTTCCGCTGCCGCGATATAATCATCAATCCTTAAAAGGATATTAACTTCGTTTCCTGCTTCGATTATTTTGGGCGCGCGAATAAAAGTCAGGGGCACGGGTTGGGGAGAGACGGCGGGAATAAGCGCCTGAGTTACAAAACTATCGAGTTGGCTGCCAAAGCCGTTGCGTTCAATTTTTATATCTATCAAATCAAGGCAGGGAATTTCACCAACTACTTCCCGCGCCAGTAAGATTGCTCCCGCGCAGGTACCCCAGATTTTCATTCCACGTTGATGAGCCTGTAGCAGGACATTCTTGATTTCAAAAATATTAAGCAGTCTCGAAAGGCAGGAACTTTCACCGCCGGGAATAATCAATCCCGCGAGATCTGCAAAATCATCCGCCTGCTTCACTTTTTTATAAGCGATGCCCAGACTCTCCAGATGTTCCAGATGCTCATGCACACCGCCCTGCAAATCCAGAACGCCGATAACGGAATGTTTTTTGCTGACTAAACGCAGACTCATAAAACCTACCAGCCCCGTCCGGCCAGAATTTGTTCCGGTGGAATCTGTGATATTTCCAGACCGGGCATGGCTTCACCCAGATCCATCGAAGCTTCCAGTACTTTTTGCGGATCATTAAAATAAGCGGTTGCTTTGACGATTGCCCGTGCACGTTTGGCCGGGTCGGCTGATTTGAAAATACCGGAACCGACAAAAACACCGTCACAACCCAGTTGCATCATCAACGCGGCATCCGCCGGTGTGGCAATGCCGCCCGCCGCGAAATTAACCACGGGCAGGCGCCCTAATTCCTTTACCTTTAAGGCCAGTTCATAAGGAAGACCGTTGGTCTTGGCAAATCCGGTGACTTCTTCCACCGGCATCTGAGCCAGTTGACGGATTTCGCGGTTCATTGTTCTCATATGGCGGACAGCTTCAACAACATTGCCCGTTCCCGCTTCGCCTTTGGTGCGGATCATGGCCGCGCCTTCAGCAATCCGGCGCAGAGCCTCGCCTAAATTACGCGCTCCGCAAACGAAAGGAATCGAAAATTTTGTCTTGTCAATATGGCACTCTTCATCAGCCGGAGTCAAAACTTCGCTTTCATCTATATAATCAATACGCAGGGCTTCCAGGATTTGCGCTTCCACAAAATGACCGATACGCGCTTTAGCCATCACCGGTATTGTTACAGCTTTTTTAATCGCGGCAATCATCGAAGG
>Ga0182019_10001231_pt1 | contig 13014 bp, 12 predicted proteins | sample 812E2MmetaG_FD_120483 | JGI IMG/M metagenome (GOLD analysis project Ga0182019, IMG submission 120483) | Permafrost microbial communities from Stordalen Mire, Sweden - 812E2M metaG | ecosystem: Environmental > Terrestrial > Soil > Wetlands > Permafrost | place: Sweden: Stordalen | collected...
CAAGATAGACTGCGCCAACATTCCCTATGAGCTGTTCGAAAGCGAATTGTTCGGCTTCGAAAAAGGGGCCTTCACCGACGCCAGGGAAACCAAGCTCGGCAAGGTGGAGCTGGCCGACGGGGGCACCCTGTACCTGGATGAGATTTCGGCCCTTCCCATGCCGATGCAGGCCAAGATGCTGCGCGTCATCGAGGAGAAGGAATTCACGCGGCTGGGCGGCCACGCCTCACGGAAGCTGGATGTGCGGTTTTTGTGCTCGTCCAACACCGACCTTTTCGGCCTGGTCCAGCAGGGGCTCTTCCGCAAGGATCTGTTTTACCGGATCAACATCATGTCGTTCCTGCTGCCGCCCCTGCGCGACCGCAAGGAGGACATTCCGCTGATGGCCCTGCACCTGGTAAAGGAGCTGGCGCGGCGCTACGACAAGCCCGTGCGCTCCATCTCGCAGGAGGCCCATGCCATCCTGATGCACTACCCCTGGCGGGGCAACATCCGCGAGCTTCGGAATGTGCTGGAGCGGGCCGTCATCGTCTGCGATGAGAAGCGCATTCAGCCGGAGCACCTTCCCACGGATGCCTTCGTGGAGGAGGAGTTCCTGCAAAGCGGCCTGCAGAGGCGCTGGTCGCTTGAAGAGCTCGAGGCCGAATACATCAAGCACATCCTGCGCCTCACGCGGCAGAACAATTCCAAGGCCGCCATCATCCTGGGCATCAGCCGCAAGACGCTGCTTCTCAAGCGCAAAAAGTACGGGCTCCCGTAGAATTATCTCACCATAATTTATGCGGCTGGAGGGCGCGTTCCGCGCCTCCGTCCGATGCCTCGGCGCCGGAATGAGAGTCGGGGACTCTCCTTCGACGCCTCGGCATCCTCCGGCCCCTCCGTGCCTCCAGCCGCATCGATCCGAAGACGATACTTTTAAAAAGGTATCCCCCCGACTTTTTTGGGTCGCGCCATACCGGACCCATTGCGGCGTTGGGCTTCGGCCTTCGCATGCTCACGTACAGGGAGTACGCTGTGCTGGCTCAGGCCTCGCCCGCCTTGCACTGGGCCCACTCTGGCGTGACGAGAGGACTTCTCAGTCCTGCATGCGTATGCGAGGTAAGATCCATGCGGGATTCACACCGGCCCCATCCGGGCGGCGCTCTTGAGCGGGGGCGAAATCCTGCACGGCGCCTCGTACATACGCAGGGCCCGAGCGCAGGAGAGCGTGGGCGATGGAGCGGGGGCGACATCCTAAGCCGACATCTCGAACCCACGTAGGGCCAGAGGCTTAGGGCAGCGGTCATCATGAACTTGCGAAGGGTGACAGCGGGGGCTTAATCCTGAGCGGGCGTCTTCAACCCCCAGCGGGCCCGAGGGAAGGGTGACAGCGGGGGCTTAATCCTGAGCGGGCGTCTTGAACCCCCTGCGGGCCCGAGCGAAGGGCCCAAGCTCAGGGCGGACCGCTGAGGACACCCGCCCTTCACCCAGCAGTCCGAGATCCATAGAAGCCTGACTGCCAGACATCCTGACTGCCGGAATGTGGGACAGGCGGCCTCGTCTGTCTCATGCAGTGTGCCCCAGAAGAAATGACAGGCCAGCGGCCTGTCCTACTTTGTGGGACAGGCGGCCCCGCCTGTCTGAATTCATTCCTTTGCTCTGTCGGCGGTTGCAATATGGCACAGCCGCCACCGGCTGTGTAAATTTTCCACATTCCCGCTTCAACTTGCGGCCGTTAGAAAGCCAAAGTCAGCTTGAAATCCGCCGCCCCCGTAGGGGCGCAGCATGTTGTGCCCAAGAAATTCAAATCCAAGGGGCGGACCCGTGTGTCCGCCCGAAATGTAGGGGCATGGCATGCACGGTTCCCGCCTTCTCCCCGTCTACGGTCTGCGGTCTACCGTCTACCGGGCGGATGGAGGGGGCAGCTTTATCTGGCGCACGTTTGCGCCCTGCCCCCGTCTATCGCGATCGTATCCCCGGTGATCCAGGCGGCTTTGTCGGAGGCCAAAAACAGGATCAGCTCCGCGGCTTCCTCCGGTTTGCCCACGCGGCCCAGGGGATGGGTCTGCTTGGAGTGCTCTAAGAACGCCACATATTTTTCGTCGCTCATCCCCGACGCCTTGTGCAGGTTCGTCAGGACCACGCCGGGATTGATGGCATTGACGCGGATGCCGAAAAGGGCCAGTTCCAGGGCCGTGCAGCGGGTGAGCTGGTCCACGGCGGCCTTGGAGACGCAGTAGGCAAGGACGCCGGGAAAGGCCCGCGTCCCCGTGACGCTGGAAACATTGACGACGGCGCCCTTCGTCTCCTTGAGATGGGGGACACACAATTGCATGAGGTGGAAGACGGAGGTGAGGTTCGTGCTCATCATGTTATCCAGGAATCCCAGGGTGGTGCTCTGGATGTCGCCATTGCCGATGATGCCGGCGGCGTTGATGAGTATATCCAGGTGGCCATGGATTTTTCGGGTTTCGGCCACAAGTTTTTCACGGAAGGATATTTCATTCAGATCCCCCGCCAGGGCGAAAAATTCGGCTCCCGCATCCCGCAGGGCGCTTTCCGTTCCCTTCAGTTTCTCCGGTGACCGGCCCGTGAGGGCCAGCTTCGCCCCCTCTTTGGCGAACAGGATCGCCGCCGCCTTCCCGATGCCGGATGAGGCGCCGGTGATTAATGCTACTTTTCCCGCCATTATTCCATTTTCTGATTTCATGGCCTTGACCTCCGAATGATATGGGTTCAACGCGTTTCAAGTTTCATGTTTCAGGTTCCCGCCCATTTCAAAATGCAAAATGAAAATTGCAAAATACTGGGCGTTCAATCTTGATCTTATATTTTAACGTATCCTGAAAATTGTTGCGAGCAACCTCTGCATGGACGGGTGGAACGTGAAACCTGGAACTATTTTTATGGCGGGAGGGATTCGCCCCGATGGCTATCGGGGCTCAGCCCTCCCCTACGTTGAATCCCGCCTGAAACCTGAAACCAGAAACCTGAAACGGATTTGGGTCGGGTGGGGGATGCCGGTTTCCGGTATAATAAGATCCTACATGCGCACCTTGAGCGCCCGCACGCTGGCCGAGTACGTCGAAATAGCACTGCACGAACACCGGCAGCGTCCCTTCCTGCGTGATTTGACCGGGCGCGGGATCACCTACGGCGAGGCGGGGGAGGAGATTGCCCAGCTCCACCAGATCTTCCGCGCCGCCGGCATCCAGTCCGGGGACAAGATCGCCATTTTGGGCAATAGTTGCGTGAATTGGGGTTTGGTCTATCTCGCGGGCGTCACCTTCGGGGCCGTGGTGGTCCCCATCCTTCCCAATTTCACCCCTTCCAATGTCCACAACATCATCAACATGTCGGACAGCCGCATTGTCTTTGTCGCCGCGGGGATGCTGGAAAAATTGGGAGACATCGAGTTTCCGCACCCGGAAAAGATCTTTCTTCTGGAGGACTTCAGGGAGATGGACCTGAACCGCCGGCCGGAATTCGTCAGGAAGATCCAGCAGGGATTTCTGCGGTTCAAGGAACGGGCCCATCTTTATCTGGGCCGGCACCGCCGGGAGGAAGGCGCCTACACGCCGCGGGAGGATGACCTGGCCGCCATCGTGTACACCTCGGGCACCACGGGAAATTCCAAGGGCGTGATGCTCACCCAGCGGAACATCGTGGAGAACGTGAAATGCTGCCATCGCTTCGCGGATCTGGTTCCGGAGGACCGGTTCCTGTCCCTTTTGCCGCTGGCCCACACGTATGAGTGCACCGTCGGGTTCCTGTTCCCCATCGGCGCCGGCTGCTCCATCACCTACCTGGAAAGCAAACCCAGCCCCAAGGTCCTTCTGGAGGCGTTCATCCAGGTGCGGCCCACCCTGGTGCTGATGGTGCCGCTCATCATCGAAAAGATCTACTTCAAAATCGTCCGTCCCCGCATTGAAAAAAACGTCGTATACCGGCAGCTCATCCGCTTCCCGTTCTTCCGCCGCCTGATCTACTGGGCCGCCGTAAGAAAGCTCCACAAGTCCCTGGGCGGATGTCTGAAAATCCTGGCCATCGGCGGCGCGGCGCTCAATCCCGAGGTGGAGACCTTCCTGCGGGAAGGGGGCCTTCCGTACCTGATCGGATACGGGATGACCGAATGCGCGCCGCTTATTACCGGCTCCACACGGGCCGAGGTGAGGTTCCAAAGCTGCGGGTACGCCATTGAAGGCTCGCAAATCCGCATTGACCGGCCCCAGCGGATGACGGGGATCGGAGAGGTGCTGGTGCAAAGTCCCTGCGCCACCCAGGGCTATTACAAGAATCCAGAGGCCACGGCGGAAATCTTCACCCCCGACGGGTGGCTCCGAACCGGCGACCTGGGGCGCATGGACAGCGACGGATTTCTGTCCCTCATCGGCCGGTCCAAAAACGTCGTTATCGGCCCCAGCGGGGAGAACATCTATCCCGAGGAAATCGAGCATTGGCTCAACCAGTCCCCCCTGGTGCTGGAATCGCTGGTGGTCAAGAAGGACGGCCGGCTGATGACGTACCTCGTCCCCGATTACGAGGCCGTCATGCGCCACCTGGAACTGGCCGAGGCCGACGACCTGGAGATCCAGAAACGGATCGCCTCCTATTTTTCGGCCGTGGTGAATGAGGTCAACCGGCGCCTGCCGGATTTCTCGCAATTGTCCACCTATGAATTGCGGGAAAAGGAATTTGAAAAAACGCCGACGGAAAAGATCAAGCGCTTCCTCTACACCGGGGAGGCCTGAGGCTGTCCGGCGCCGCGGGAATCTGCAGACCGGCCGCCGAGCGCCTTATAGGCCGTTCCGTGTTCAGGGTTGAGGGAAATGAACGTTGAAGGAGCCACAAGCCTTTATAATCCGCGATCCGGAACTAAACGCCGAGCTCAGCACTTCGATTCGCTCTCCACTCTAATTCCCCCTCCCATGCTACAATAACCACCTATGCTTTCACGAGATTTTATCCGAGAGAATGTCGAATTTATCCGGGACATGCTGGCCCGGCGTAACATGGCCGGAGCGGTGGATTTGGATGCCCTCATCCAGCTCGATCAGGAGCGGCGGAGCATCCTGGCCGAGGTTGAAAAATTGCGCCATCTGCGCAATACCACCTCCCAGGAGGTCGCCAGGCTGAAGAAGTCCAGGCAGGATGCCGGGGACCTCACCACCATGATGCGCACCGTGGGGGAACAAATCAAGGGATTCGAGGGCAAATTGGAGGATGTGGAAAGCGCCCTCCGGAGCATCGAGCTGACCATCCCCAACATCCCGCACTCCAGCGTGGCTGTGGGAACCGACAGCTCCCAAAACAAGGTGGTCCGCACCGTGGGAAAACCGAAGACGCTGTCCTTCACCCCGAAATCCCACGCAGACCTCGGCGTGGATCTGGGAATCATAGATTTTGAGCGGGCGGGAAAGATCACAGGCAGCCGCTTCGCCTTCCTGCGGGGGGCCGGCGCGCGGATGGAACGCGCCCTCATCAATTTCATGCTCCATGAGCAGGGGACGAAGGGGTATGAGGAGGTTTTGCCGCCCTTCATCGTCAACGCCGCCTCCTGTCTGGGGACGGGGCAGCTTCCGAAATTCCGCGAAGACCTTTTCAAATTGGAGGGGTGGGATTATTTCCTCGTCCCCACAGCCGAAGTCCCCGTCACCAATTATCACCGCGCGGAAACCCTCGACGGCGAGCTTCTGCCGCTGAAATACTGCGCCTACACCCCCTGCTTTCGAAGCGAGGCGGGCTCCTGGGGCAAGGATACGCGAGGGTTGATCCGCCAGCATCAGTTCAACAAGGTGGAGCTGGTGAAATTCTGCGCTCCGGAGGATTCCTATCGCGAGCATGAACTCCTCACCAACGACGCCGAGGAAATCCTGAAGCTTCTGAATCTGCCGTACCGGGTCGTGTCACTTTGCACCGGGGATTTGGGCTTCGGCGCGGCCAAGTGCTACGACTTGGAGGTGTGGCTCCCGTCGCAAGGATGCTACCGGGAAATATCCTCCTGCTCCAATTTTGAGGATTTTCAGGCCCGCCGCGCGGGCATACGGTACAAGAAGGCCGGCATGGCCAAGTCCGAGTTTGTCCACACACTGAACGGCTCAGGCCTGGCGGTGGGCCGAACCCTTGTGGCCATCCTCGAGAATTGCCAGCAGGAGGATGGAAGCATCGTCATCCCCTCCGCCCTCGTCCCTTATATGGATGGCCTGGAAATCATTCAACATCCGTAGGGTCCGGCGTCGCGTTCGGGAGTTTGTCAAACCGGCGCCATCCGTTCTATAATGAGATCCGAAGCCGAGCGGAAGTCGCCGGGCACGTTGCGGAGTTCCGCGCGGCGGGTTCGAATCCGCAGGGAAGGAGCGTGATGCCCGAATGACTTCGCGAAAGAAGCGCAACGGGCTCTCGCCACCGGAGCCGGGCGCAACTCCCGTCATGGAACTGGATCAGGCGGGCACGCTGAAAGAGAGCGAGGAACGCTATCGCCGCCTGGTGGAAATGTGTCCCGACGCCATTGCGGTCCATCGGGAGGGGAAGATCGTCTATCTGAATCCCGCCGGATGGCGACTCATGGGGGCGAAAAGCCCCGTCGAAGTGGTGGGACGGCCGCTTCTGGATTTCGTCCATCCCCATTTCCGCCCTGTGGTCAGCAAACGGGTGACGGCCATGCTGGGCGAGGGTTCGATGGAGCCCCTGATTGAGGAAAAATTCGTGCGCCTGGACGGGACGGTTATGGATGTGGAGGTGGCGGCTTCGCCTTTTTTCTTTGAGGGTGGAGGCGCCGTGCAGGTCATTTTCCGGGACATCACCCGCCGCAAACATACGGAAGCCAAACTCCTAGAGTCCGAAAGCCGGCTCAAGGCCATCCTTTCCTCTTTGGATGATTGGGTGATCACCCTGGATGCCCGTGGCCGTCTCACCTATGCCCAGGCTCCATGGAGGGAACGGGGAAAGGACGGGTCGGAAGCGCAGGCCGGGGACTCGTGCTCGGAAATCATGCCGCCCGTATTTCAAAAGCGGCTTCAGAAGGCATGGGCGGGTGTCCGACAGGGAAAATCCGAGGACTTTGAGTACGCTTTGGAAGGCAATGAGGGCACACGCTGGTTCTCCGCAAAGCTCACCCCCTTGATTCATAAGGAGGTCTTCGCAGGCGCCGTGGCCTTGGTGCGGGAGATCACCGAGCGCATCCGGTCGGAGGAGGTGCGGCTTCGATCCCTGGAGGAGTTGAAAAAAAATCTGGAAGCCACCGTCCAGGCGCTGGCGTCGGCGATGGAACTGCGCGACCCCGGCACGGCCGGCCATCAAAGCCGGACCGCGCGCATCGCCTGCGCCATCGCCGGGGAACTGGGATTGCCAGAGGATCAGGTTGAGGGGCTTCGCATCGCCGCCAGCGTGCATGACATCGGGAAAATCACCATCCCGGCGGAAATCCTCAGCAAACCCGGAAGGCTGCTCCCCCTCGAAATCCAGCTCATCCGGACCCATGCCCAAACAGGCTATGAGATTTTGAAATCCATCGCCTTCCCCTGGCCGGTTGCGGAGATTGTCCTTCAGCACGGGGAACATGTGGACGGCAGCGGCTATCCCCGCCACCTGCATCGCCGCCAGATCCTGCTGGAGGCCCGGATCCTCGCCGTCGCCGACACCGTGGACGCCATGCTGTCCCACCGTCCGTACCGACCGGGGTGCAGCCTCGCAAACACCCTGAGGGAAATCCAGCAATTCAAGGACGCCTATTTCGATTCCGAAGTTGTGGACGCATGCGTGCGCCTGTTTGAGGAACAGGGGATGACCCTTTGAAAGCCGTCAGCTTTCAGGCATCAACCGTCAGCCGGAAGACTTCACGCGTCTCCGGCTTCTGTCCAGCTGAACGCTGACAGCCGACAGCGGATAGCTGCTATCCCGCCTTTAGAACGGAACGTCGTCGTCGGCGGGACCGCCTACCACATCCTCCGGGGGAGCGCCAACTTCCGCTTCTTCAGTGGCGCCCACGGTCTTGGCCTTGCTTTCCATGAACAGGATCTGATCGGCCCGGATCTCCACCGTGGTGCGCTTCTGATTGTTTTTATCCATCCAGTCGCGGGATTGGATCCGGCCTTCAATCAGAAGGAGACGCCCCTGCGTGATGTAGTTTCCCACGAAGCTCGCCAGCTTGTTGAACGCAACAACGCGATGCCATTCCGTGCGTTCCTTGCGCTCACCGGTGGCCTTGTCTTTCCACGTCTCCGTGGTGGCCAGCGAGAAATGGGCGACGGGGATACCCTGCGGAGTGGCGCGAAGCTCGGGAGCCCGACCCACGCGTCCGACAAGAATCGCTCGATTATAATTCATGTGAAGATCTTAGCATGGAAAGAGGCGAAAGTCAAGCGAAACAACATAGGTCATTAGTCAGTGGTCATTGGTCACTGGGTATAGGGCATGGGGCAGGGGGATGGGGAATTAGTCAGTAGCCATTGGTCATTAGTCACTATGAATTGGGAATAGGGCATGGGGCTTTGGGAATTAGTCATTCGTCATTCGTCATTAGGCACCTGGCCATTGACCACTGGCTACTGACCTCAGATTTCCTATCCCCCCACTGACCACTGACTAATGACCAATAACTTCCTTCACCAGCGCAGCCCCATCACCAGTGCGTCCTCCCCGTCCGGATAGTAGCGCTTGCGGATATAATCATCCTTGAAATCGAGGCGCGTATAGAAGGTGCGCGCCGGTGTATTGGAGACGCGGACCTCCAGGGTGATGGTGTTGATTCCCTTTCCGCGACAGAATATGAACAGATCTTCCATTAATGCCGAGGCCACGCCCTGCCGCTGCGCGCTTCGATGCGTGGCGATTTTGGAGATGTGAAGTTCAGGCACGATATAATGGCTGAACTGGTAGGCGAGGACATGCCCCTGAAGCGCACCGCTTTCGCGGCAAAGGATGACGCGGTTGAAACGCATGGGAAGGAATAATTCCTGAAGAAAATAGTCACGCTTCCATGGACAGGGGAAATTGTCGCGCTCGATGGATGCCACGTCGTCCAGGTGGGCTTGCTTGGCTGGCTGGGCTTCCATGGCTCGTCGGTCAATCATAAGGGGATATAAGATATAGCGGATGAAACGCGCGGGCCGGCGGGCCGCACAAGCTCCGGTGGTCATAGAGAATCCGGCTCAAGGGTTCGGTCAGCAGGAGAGCGCCCGGCGGCGGGTTTTCCATCCCCGGCAGCACCACGACGCGGGCGCCGCGCCCCATGCGCACGAGGGCGCGGCCGGGAACCGCGCGAGGGGCGATCTTTTGCGTCAACCTCACGGATCTTGAGTAGAGCGCCGCGTACCAGAGGTCGCGCCCGGCGGGCATAAGGGGGAGGATGAGCCCTTGATCGGGGCAACCCAGGGACATGGCGAAGAGGGTGGAGACCGGATGAAGACGGATGGCCCGCCCGATGGCCAGTCCCCGGATGAAGGCGAGGCCGGTCCGCACGCCCGTGAAGGAGCCCGGGCCCGTGGTGCAATAGATGTGCCGCAGATCGTCTGGAAGGCCGGGGAAGGCGCGGCGGACGGCGGTCCAGCCCTCCACCAGATGGCGGTTGCCCTTCCGCGGTTCGGAGGAGATGAAAGTGGCCACCTTGCCGTCGCGCCCTGAGGACATGCTCAGATGCGGCGTCGACGTATCCAAGGTTAGATCCATGGTGCCATCACAAGTCCAGTGTTTTCAACGTGTAGCCCTGGCTGCCGAGGCCCAGCGCCTCGGCGTAATCCAGTTGATTGATGGGCAGGTGTTCGCGCCCCGTGGCGTTTCCCAGCGATTTTCCAAGGCGCTCCTCCACCAGATCGAGGCAGGCCCGGTCCAGGGCCACCGGATCCTCGGACGCCGCCAGGCCGATGTCCGGCAGAATGGCCGGCTCATCCTTGGCGAGGCAGTCGCATTCGGCGGTGATGCGTGTCAGGAAGGTGAGGTGGATGGCCTTCCCCTTTACCGCCCGGATCACCCCCAGGGCATGCTCGGCCATCTTTTCCTGGACCTGGTCGGCGCTCTCGCTCCAATTAAATTGGATGGCGTGGTGGGGGCAGACGGAAAGGCACTGTCCGCAGCCTATGCATGTGGAGGGAAGGATCAAGGCCTTCCCCTCCACGATGGAAAGGCTTCCGGTGGTGCACCAGCGCAGGCATTCTTCGCATGCGATGCACTTCCGGACGTTGACATGGGGCCGGACCTTGGCGTGCTGAAGGAGTTTTCCCGCCCGAGACGCCCCTCCCATGCCCAGGTTCTTGATGCAGGCCCCGAATTGGGTCACCATGTGGCCCGTGAAGTGGTTCAGGCTCACCAGGCCGCGCGCGAATGCCAGCTCGCGGGCGATGGGGACATCCTTGAAATGCTTCCCGTTGATGGGGATGGAAGCCTCGGCGTTCCCCACAAGGCCGTCAGCGATGAGGACGGGCGCCCCGAGGACCTCCGGCCGGAATCCATGCTCGTGGGCCAGCATCAGATGATCCACCGCGTTGGCCCGGCGGCCCACGTAAAGGGTGTTGGTATCCGTGAAAAACGGTTTTCCCCGGGCGCGGATGATTTCCCTGGCCACCACCGCCGCATGACGCGGCGGGATGTGGCCCGTGTTGCCCTCTTCACCGAAATGAATCTTCACGGCGATCAGATCGCCTTTTTCAATCCGTTCCGTAAATTCGGTGGCCCTGAACAGCTTCAGAACGGCCTTCTGGATGCGTGAGGGGTCCTCGCCGGGGGTCAAAGGGATGAAGTGGACGTCGGTCATGGCCCATTATTATCCCACAACCGAGGAAGCCACTGCCACAGGCCGTGGATCAATCGGTTGATGGGATGTCGCCGGCTGAGCAAGGAACCACGGGCAGCGCCCGTGGGGCTCCATACCCGCCCGCCTGAAAATCCGCCCAACACGGCGTGGGCGGGCCGAAGGAACGCTTGCCTTAGTCCTTTAAAAATGGGATAATCTAAACGATTTGAGCGCCTCAGACGTAATTTATAATTGAATATGCTGAAATTGATGACCTTCCAACCTTCCGCACCGGCCCCCGACACCGATCTCACCCTGATGGAACGCATCCAGGCGAGGGATGAGGAAGGGTTGCGCCGGCTCATGGAACGTAAGGCGGATAAACTCCATTCCTTTTGCACGCGCACTCTGGGGAGCCGGGAGGAGGCCAAGGATGTGCTTCAGGAGATTTTCATCCGCGTGTGGGAGCAGGCCGGGAAATTCGATCCGTCCTACAGCGTCAATACCTGGCTGTACCGCATCGCGTACAACCTGTGTATCGACCACCTGCGGCATGAATCCAGCTCCCAGACCACGCATGAGCGCTTCTTCCATCTGGTCCACGCGCCGCGCGGGGAGGATCCCACGCCTCTGAGCCATCTGCAAAAAGGGGAGGCGGAACGCATCCTCAAGGAATTATCGGCGTTCCTGTCTCCCACGCAGAAAGCCGTCTTCATGCTGCATGAAGTGGAAGAGTTCACAACACCGGAAATCGCCGATGTGCTCAAATGCCGGCAGACCACCGTGCGCAACCATTTATTCCACGCCCGGAGGCTCCTCGCCGCGAAACTCAAGGAACACTACCCGGAGTATGCCCATGGATAAGCAGGATAAGTTATTCCCCAATCTGTCGGGAACCATGATTGACGAGCCCCTCTCCCCGGTGGAGATGGAAGGGTTGTGGGACAGCGTCCACTTAGCCATCCACCGGCGGAAGCGCGCCCGCTGGCCCCGCGTCCTCTATGCCGCGGCCGCCGCGGCCATGTTGTCCCTCGGTTTGTGGATCGTCCAGGCACGCACTTCCGCCAGACCGCCGGTTTTCTCCATGGCGGGAATCGTCCCCGCGTCCACGGAACCCCCGCCGATGATCGCCTCGTGGGACGGGAATCCCTCGATGATTTATGAGTCCGAAAGCCACGGCGTCAAAATCGCCTTCGTCGTGGATAAGTCCTTGAAGTGGGAATGAGGCGGATTCCGGTTGCGTGCGTCCTGCTTCTCTTCTGCGCCGCCCTGGCGGTGGCGGAGGAGGAGGTCGTCGTCCGTGTGTACACCCTTCAGCATATCCCCGTTGACGAGATCATCGCCTATGTCCAGCCGCTCCTGTCCTCCGCCGGGGATCTGCGCGTTCAGCCGGCCCGCAATCTTCTCCAAGTCAAGGACGTTCCGGAACGCCAGAAGCTGGTGGAGCGGGTCATCGCCTCCCTGGACCGGCCTCCCGATTCCTACCGGATCGCCGTTAAGATCTTGGAAGCCTCCCATGCGGAAACCCCGGGCGGGCAGATCCGCAATGAAATCCTGGGGATCGGCCAGCAATTGCAGGAGATGATGCCGTACTCTAACTACGCTGTCATCGAACAACTGGTCATCGAGGGCATGCCCGGCGATCAAATCTCCTACCGTCTCGGGAAGCTTTATCAGATAGATTTCATCCTGCGCCGGTATCTCCAATATCCGCAAATGATCCAGCTTTCAGGATTGCGCCTGTCCCGCATCAAGACCCAGGAGGACGCCCAGGAAAGGCTGTTTCCCTTATTACGGACTTCCATCAACCTGACCCTGGCCCAGACGCATATTCTGGGGGCCTCCTCCTCCGAAAGCGGGGGCAAGGCCCTGGTGCTGATCTTCCAAGCCCAGAAAAAATGACCCAATTCGTCTGCCATCTGGCCGGCCCCGATGGGGCCGCCCGGACCGAAGTATTCGCGGCCTCCGATGCGGCGGCCTTGAAAAAAACCCTTCAGGAAAAGGGCTATTACATCCTGTCCATCCGCAAAAAGGGCTTGCTCACGACGGACCTGCTCTTCCGCAAACGGGAGAAGATCTCCACGGAAACCTTCATGATCTTCAACCAGGAGCTGGCCGCCCTCCTCAAGGCCGGACTGCCCCTGCTGGGGTCGCTGGAGGTCCTGGCGGAACGCCAACAGGACCGGTTGCTTCAAAAAATCCTCCTGGAAATCATCGCCAAGATCAAAGGCGGGGAATCCTTGTCCGACGCCTTCGCCTCCTATGGGGATCTCTTTCCGAAACTCTTTGCGACGACGCTCAAATCTGGG
>Ga0182019_10001232_pt1 | contig 13011 bp, 17 predicted proteins | sample 812E2MmetaG_FD_120483 | JGI IMG/M metagenome (GOLD analysis project Ga0182019, IMG submission 120483) | Permafrost microbial communities from Stordalen Mire, Sweden - 812E2M metaG | ecosystem: Environmental > Terrestrial > Soil > Wetlands > Permafrost | place: Sweden: Stordalen | collected...
CCGACGATGAAGATGAACACGGCCATGACGAGCAGGGCCGCCCCGACGAAGAGGCCGATGCGAAGTTCGCGTTTCATGCGTGCGTCCTTTCGCGCGTCACCAGTTCCGGATCGGGCCCTCGGCCCGGCCGTGGATGAACTGCTGCACGACGGCGTTCGGGGAACGTTCGATCTCGCCCGGCGTCCCGCAGGCGACGATCCGTCCCTCGTAGAGCATGGCGATCCGGTCGGCGACCTTGGCCGCGCTCACCATGTCGTGGGTGATGACGATCGAGGTCACGCCCATCTCGCGCTGGAGGAGGAGGATGAGCTCGTTGATCGCGTCCGCCCGGATGGGATCGATGCCGGTCGATGGCTCGTCGTAGAGGATGATTTCCGGCCGGTAGGCGATGGCCCGGGCCAGCCCGACCCGCTTCTTCATCCCGCCGCTGAGCTCATGGGGCATCAGGCCTTCGATCCCGGCGAGGCCGACCTTGGCCAGGCAGTCCTTGACCCGGGCCGCGGTCTCGGCCGGCGTCAGGCGCCCGTATCGCTCCAGGCCGAAAGCGACGTTCTGGGCCACGGTCATCGAGTCGAAGAGGGCCGCGCCCTGGAACAGCATCCCGAACTTGCGCGTCACAGCCTGGCGCGCATCGCCCCGGAGCGGGGCCACGTCCGTCCCGTCGATCTCGATCGCCCCCGCGTCCGGGGCCAGGATGCCGATGAGGAGCTTGAGGAGGACGCTCTTGCCCGAGCCGCTCTGCCCGATCACGACCATCGTCTCGCCTCCCCGGATCTCGAGGTCGACGCCGTCGAGGACGAGCTTCGGGCCGAAGGACTTGCGCAGGCCGGAGAGGCGGATCATGGCGTCACCCGGGCAGGAACTTGCTCATGAAGAAATTGACGATCAGGATGCTGATGCTCGCGATCACGACCGTCCGCGTCGTGGCCCGGCCCACGCCCTCGGCCCCGCCCTCGGTCTTGAGCCCCTGCCAGCAGCCGACGACGGCGATGATCACGCCGAAGACCGCGGCCTTGGTCAGCCCCGAGGCGACGTCCCAGAACTGGAGGTAGAGGAGGGTGTTGCGGACGTAGACGGTCCCGTTGACGCCCATGATGCCGACATTGTAGATCGCCCCGAAGATGATGCCGATCAGGTCGCCGAAGAGGGTCAGGCAGGGGAGCATCAGGAAGGCGGCCGCCGTCCGGGGCACGACGAGGTAGCGGTTGGGGTCGGCCCCGAGGCTGAACAGGGCGTCGACCTGCTCGGTGATCCGCATCGTCCCGATCTGCGCGGCCATCGACGATCCGACCCGGCCGGCGACCATGAGCCCGACCAGGATCGGGATGAGCTCCTTGGTCAGGCCGAGGGAGATGATCGGGCCGCCGTAGGCCTCGGAGCCCTGGCCGACGTAGCGATGGAAGCCGACGTAGGTCTGGAAGCCGAAGACGAGCCCGCCGAAGGCGGCCGTGAGCGAGACGACGGGCAGCGTCCGGGCTCCGATCTCGTCGAGCTGCTGGAGGAAGATCTTCCGCTCCCACGGCTTGCGGAAGACGTTCCGGAGCGTCAGGCCGCCGAGCTCGGCGATCTCCCCGAGCTGGATGAAGAAGGGCCGGACGAGCGCCGCCAGGGAGAGCCGGGACACGCTCACTCCTCGGATTCGGCCTTGAGATGCGAGAAGTCGGCGTCCTGGAATTTGGCGTATTTGTCGAGGAAGGCGAGGTGGACGGTGTCCGTCGGGCCGTTCCGCTGCTTGGCGACGATGACCTCGGCCACGCCCTTCCATTTGGTGTCGGCCAGCCGCTCCTCCCGGGAGAGGTACATCTCGGGCCGGAAGATGAAGATGACGACGTCCGCGTCCTGCTCGATGGCCCCCGACTCGCGGAGGTCCGAGAGCATCGGCCGGGGCTTGCTCCGGCCCTTCTCCGGGGCGCGGCTGAGCTGGGAGATGCCCACGACGGGGATGCGGAGCTCCTTGGCCAGCTCCTTGAGCGAGCGGGAGATGAACGACATCTCCTGGTTGCGGTTCTCGTAGCGGCCTCCGACGCGCATGAGCTGGATGTAGTCGACGAAAACGATGTCGAGATGGCTCTCGAGCTTGAGCCGGCGGGCCTTGGCCTTCATCTCCATCAGGGTCAGGGCCGGCGTCTCGTCGATGTAGATCCGGGCCGCGGCCAGGCGCTCCGCGCTCAGCCGGAGCCGCTCGAGCTCGCGGTCGTTGACGAAGCCCGTGCGGGCCTCGCGGATGTTGACCTGAGCATCGGCGCAGAGGAGGCGGGTGACGATCGATTCCTTGGACATCTCCATCGAGAAAAAGCCGACGGACTTGTCGGTCTTCAGGCCGACGTACTGGGAGATGTTCAGGCAGATCGCGGTCTTGCCCATGGAGGGCCGGGCGGCGACGATCACGAGCTCGGAGCCGTGGAAGCCGGCCGTGAGCTGGTCGAGGAGCTTGAACCCGGAGGGCACGCCCGTGACCGACTCGCGGCGCTCGGCCAAGCCCTCGAGGTGCTGCATCGTGGTCGGGGCGAGGTGGGACATGGGTAGGAACCCCTGCCGCGTTCGCTGCTCGGCGACGTCGAGGATGGATTCCTGGGCGCTGCTCAGGAGGTCGTCCGCGTCCTCCTTCTGCTCATAGCTCGCATTGATGATCTTGGCCGAGGACAGGATCAGGCGGCGGAGGAGGGCCTTCTCCTTGATGATCTTGGCGTAGTATTCGACGTTCAGGCTCTTGGGCACGCCGTCCATCAGCGAGGCGATATAGGCCGCGCCGCCCACGTCCTCGAGCGAGCCGTCCCGCCGCAGCTCCTCGCTCAGCGAGAGGAGCTCGACTGTCACCCCTTTGTCCACGAGGTGGACGATCCGGTCCAGGATCCGGCGATGGGCCTCCTGGTAGAAGTCGTCGGGCGCGATGACCGACAGGACGACGTTCAAGCTCTTGTTGTTGACCAGGATGCCGCCGAGGACGTTGCGCTCGGCCTCGGGGCTGTGGGGCGGGGTCTTCTTGAGAAACATCAAGTCGAGTTCCACGCGTCCCCTCCTTTCGGGCTCGCCGTTCCGTGCCCGAGGTCAGGATCGAATTGTACGACGAAACGGGACCCGGGGCCACGGCCCCGGGATCCCCTCCTACTCGGCGGCGGGCTTCTTGTCCTCGGCGGGGGGTTCGCCCGGCTCCTCTTCCTTGACGACGGCGACTTTGATCTCGGCCTTGTCGTCGTGGAAGACCTTGATGGCGACCGTATAGTTGCCCAGCCGCTTCAGGGGCTCGTCGAGGGCGATCTTCTTTTTGTCGATCTCGAATCCCAGCTTGTCGAGCGCGTCCTTGATGTCCCCGGCGCTCACCGAGCCGAAGATGTGGTCCTTTTCCCCGGCCTTGCGGGCGAAGCTCAGGCTCACCTGGTTCAGCCGCTCGATCAGGCCCTGGAAAGACACGCGCTCCAGCTCGACCTTCTTCTTGAGGGACTTCCGCTCGACCTCGACCATCTTCATGTTCGAGGCGGTCACTTCCAGGGCGAGCTTCCGGGGCAGAAGGAAGTTGCGCCCGAAGCCCGGAGCGACGTTGATGATGTCGCCCTTGCGGCCCACGTTTTCCACGTCTTGCTTGAGTATGACCTTCATGGTGTCCTCGTGTCCGGCGCGCTAATCAATCCATGACATAGGGCAACATGGCCAGCAGCCGCGCCCGCTTCACCGCTTCGGCCAGCTTCCGCTGGTGGAAAGCGCAGGTCCCCGTGACGCGCCGGGGCGAGATCTTGCCCCGGTCGGGGATGTACCGCTTCAGGATGTCGGCGTTCTTGTAGTCGATGTACTTCACGTTCCGCTGGCAGAACCGGCAGAACTTCTTCTTCGGGGGGAAGAACTTCTTGTAGGACCCCTTTTCGGGCCGTTCGTCTCTCGGCATCTTACGCCTCCTCGGGTTTCTTGGGCTCGGTCCCCGCGGCCTCGGCGGCCGGGGTCGGAGCCGGGACCGGGGCCGGAGCCTCGGCCGCGGTTTCGCGGGCCCGGTTGCGGCCGCCGGCTTTCTTCTTCTTGCGCACGTTCTGCCGCGTTTCCTTGACGATGGTCAGGTGCCGGAGGATGGTGTCCATCTGGCGGAAGCGGCGGGCCAGCTCGAGGGGCGCGTCCGGGCCGCTCTCGTAGTGGAAGAAGACGTAGAAGGCCTCGCTGTGCTTCTTGATGTCGTAGGCCATCTTGCGCTTGCCCCATTTCTCGATCCGGGTCATTTTCCCGGCCTTCTGGGACACGACGCCGGCCATCTGCTGAACGATGGCCTCTGCTTCCTCGTCGGTCAGGGCGGGGGAGACGAGGAACCCCGTTTCATACTGTCTCATCTAAACCTCCTTATGGTTTGGCAGCTCCCCCTCTCTCGGAGAGGGAGCAAGGAGAACTCGGTCGATGTCCTCTTCGTCACCTCAATTGTAAGCGTTCATCGCCCGGTCGATGTCCCCGGCGACGATCATCTCCAAGGCCTCCCGGGCCTTGTCCAGGCCCTCCTCGAGGAGAGCCTTCTCCGATCTCCGGAACGGCGCCAGCACATAGCGGACGATGTCGTCGCCCGCGCTCTCCGTCCCGATCCCCACCCGCAGGCGGGGAAACTTGCTCGTCCCGATCTCCTGGACGATCGAAAGCATGCCTTTGTGCGTCCCGGGCCCGCCGTCCTTGCGGATCCGGATCTCGCCGAGCGGGATGTCCACGTCGTCGTAGACGACCAGGAGCCGGGCGGGGTCGAGCCGCAGCCCGCGGACGAGCTCGCCCACGGCCTGGCCGCTGCTGTTCATGAACGTCTGGGGCATGGCCAGCAGCACCTTCTCCCCGCCGCGCCTCGCCTCGGCCGTCTTGGAGAGGTAGCGGGGCTTCTTCATCCGTACGTCCCAGGCCCCGGCCGCCCGCTTCAGGACCATGAAGCCCGCGTTGTGCCGGGTGTCGGCGTATTCCTTGCCGGGATTGCCCAGGCCCACGACGGCCCACACGGGTTACTTCTCCTCGGCGTCCTCTTTCTTCCGCTCCTTCTTGATGACCTCGGGCTCGGCGGCGGGGGCCGGCGCGCCTTCGGCGGCGACGGCGCCCTCCTCCTCCACCTTGACCTCGACCTTCTCCTCGTGCGGCATCTGGATCAGGACGACGACCGCGTTCGGCTCGCCCAGCAGCTTCACGCCCGCGGGCGGGACGACATCCGCGATCTTGAGGGACTGGTGGAGGTGCAGTGCGGAGATGTCGATTTCGATCGCGTCGGGGATGTCGGCCGGGAGGCACTCGATCTCGACCGACCGGGTCATGAAGTCCACGAACCCGCCTTCGGTCTTGACGCCGATGGGCTCGCCGAGGAGCTCGAGGGGCACGGACACGCGGATGGCCTTGTCCATGGCGATCTTGATCAGGTCGGCGTGGAGCAGCTCGTCCGACACCGGATCGATCTGGAGGGCCTTGATCATGACGTCGGCCTCGCCGCCCCCGAAGGCGATCTTGAAGATCGTGTTTTCGCCGCTCTCGGACTTCAGGATCTTGCCGATGTCCTTCTTGTCCAGGGTGAGCGACGCGCCGGCGGACCCGTCGCCGTAGAGGATCGCCGGCACCCGTCCGGTCTTCCGGATGCGGCGCGAGGCGTTTTTCCCGCGTTCGTTGCGCTGTTCGCCGTTGATGACCAGGCTCATGACGTTACTCCTTACACAAACAGGGAGCTGACGGAGCTCCCTTCGTTGATCCGTCGGATGGCTTCCCCGAAAGTCTCGGCGACCGAGAGGGTGACGATCTTGGGGCAGCTCCGGCTCTTGTCGTTCAAGGGGATGGTGTTCGAGACGAGGAGCCTCTCCAGGGGAGAGCGCTCGATCCGGTCCAGGGCCGGGCCGGACAAGACGGGGTGGGTGCAGGCGGCGAACACCGAGTTCGCCCCCTGGGCCATGATCGCGTCGGCCGCGAGGACCATGGTCCCGGCGGTGTCGACGATGTCGTCGAACAGGACGCAGTGGCGGCCCCGCACGTTGCCGATGACGTTGAAGACCTGGGCCACGTTCGGCTCGGGCCGGCGCTTGTCGATGATGGCCAGGTCCGCGTCGAGGCGCTTGGCGAAGAACTTGGCCCGGCCCACGCCGCCGGCGTCGGGCGAGACGACGGTCAGCGGGCCCAGATTCAGGTTGAGGATGTGCCTGGAGAGGACGGGGGCGCTGGTGAGATTGTCCACCGGAATCGAGAAGAAGCCCTGGATCTGAGGCGAGTGGAGGTCCATGGCCAGAACGCGGTCCGCGCCCGCGGCTTCGAGCAGATCGGCCACGAGCCGGGCGGAGATGGGGACGCGCGGCCGGTCCTTCCAGTCCTGCCGGGAGTAGCAGTAGTACGGGATGACGGCTGTGATCCGCTCGGCCGAGGCCCGCTTGAAAGCGTCGATCATGAGCAGAAGCTCCATGAGGTGGACGTTGGCCTCGTGGGAGCCGCTCTGGATGACGAACACGTCCTCGCCGCGGACGTTCTCGTCGATGTAGAAGTGGATCTCGCCGTCGCTGAAGCGCTTCAGGACGCATTTGCCCAGATCGATCTTGAGGTAGCCCGCGATCTCGCGGGCGAGCCCAGGATTCGATGACCCGGCGAAGACTTTCATGGTCGCTTCCTTATCACTCGTCCTTCGTCCTATCTCTATGCCAAAAACTGGGGCGGGAGGATTCGAACCCCCGAATAGCGGATCCAAAGTCCGCTGCCTTACCGCTTGGCGACGCCCCAGCATCGAGCGCGTTCCAGCCCGCCGCCCGGGACATCGTGACGGCGCCGACGGCCGCCCCTCGCGTCCGCATCGCCGCGAGGCAGCGTCCGGCGGCCCCGCGGTCCCGGAACAGGCCGTAGACGGCGGATCCCGATCCGGTCACAAGAGACAAGTCCGCGCCGTGCTCTCGAAAAAGGCTCTTATACTCTTGTAACTGAGGATAGAGGCTAAATATCGTCTCTTCGAGTTGATTTTCCAGAAATCCGAAATCTCGGGTCTCTAAAAAACGGCTAATTTTACTGTCTTTAGGCCCCGAAGTCAAGGCCGGGATCCCGAGCCCGGCGTAGATCCGGGCGGTCGGGACCGGGAAGCCGGGGAAGGCCAGGACGAGGGACAGTTCGGGCAGGTCGGCGAGGGGGGTCAGGCGCTCGCCCCGGCCCTCGCCGAGGCAAAGGCCGCCCTCGAGAAAATAGGCCACGTCGGAGCCCAGGGCGGCGCCGAGGCCCTTCAGCTCCTCCCGCGGGAGGCAGCAGCCCCAGAGGGCGTCGAGCGCGAGCAGGGTCATGGCCGCATCGCCGCTGCCGCCGCCGAGGCCGCTCCCGGCCGGGATGCGCTTCTCGACCCGGATGTCCGCCCCGAGGCGCACGCCCGCGCGCTCCCGGAGGAGCCGGGCGGCCCGGTGGACGAGGTTCGTCTCGTCCCAGGGGATCGCCGCATCGTCCCCGGCGAGGCGGATCTCCGGCGACTCGAGGACCTCGAAGGCCAGCGTGTCGTGGAGATCGATCCACTGGAAAAGGGTCCGGATGTCGTGGTACCCGTCGGCCCTCTTCCCCAGGACCTCGAGGCCCAGGTTGATCTTGGCGAACGACCTAATCCTCATGGTCCAGCATCCTGCGGATCTCCTCCCAGCTCTTGGCGGAAAAGCCGCGGAGGAAGCCCAGGTCGAAGGCGCCGGAAGCGCCGCGGCCGTTGAATTCGATCGAACGGACGGTCAGGCGGCCCTGTCCGGTGGGATCCCGGTAGTCCAGGACCTTGGGGACCGGGCTCCCGGGGAAGAATTCGCCGACCGCGAATTCCAGGCGGCCCTTGCGGCCGGACACGGTCCGGCCCTCACCGTCCCGGTCGAGCGTCCAGGCCGACGGCGTCGCGCCGCCCGGCCCCGCCGGCCAGCGGCCGCAGATGAGGCCGCTCATCTCGTCGAGCGAAAGCGGGAATCCCAGGAATTTCTCGACGATCTCCTCCGGAGCGGCCTTCCAATAGGCGTTCTCGGAAGGCAGGACGAAATAGCCGTCCGGCCCGTCGATGACGATCTCCGCGGCCGCCGCGCCGAAAGCCGCGGTGACGGTCACGCGGCCGCGCCCCGAAGGCTCGAGGACGAAGGCGAATCGCGACCGCGACGTCCGCCCGTCGCGCGTCACGCGGAGGGAGGCGTCGCCCTCGATCTCCCGGATTTCGGCGGGCACCGGCCCCACCAGGGCGCGGGGAGGGCGGCAGGCGGGGAGGAGAAGCGCGGCCAGCAGCGCGGCCGCGAGGGGAGCCGAAGTCGTTCTGGGCACGGGCGTTCGTTTCGGGCGGAGCGAAGCGGGTTCGCCGGGCACGCTAGTCGAGCTTGAAGCCGTAGTCCTCGGCCTTCTTGGCCGCTTCGGACTTCGGCTTCGCCGGAGGAGCGCTCCCGTCCTCGACCAGCTTGAACCCGTAGTCGTCCGTCTTGATCTTCCGGACCGGACCCGCGGACGGAGGAGGATTCCTGCGCCGGCGCATGAGCGGGTAGAACGGCGATTTCAGCCGCTTCCCGAAGCAGGACATGCTCGGGCTGAAGACGAGCAGCAGGATGAACGCCGCGAAAACGACGAGCAGTCCGGTCACACCCCAGTTCATGGTCGATCCTCGTTCAGATGCCCGGCGGGAACGGCAAACGCCGCCGCCGATCCGTTCTCATTATAGGAGCCGTCCGGGCAAAAAGAAAGGAGAAATCCTTCGCGGCCCATGCCTCCCGGCGCGGCCGGGAGGACAGCGTCAGTCCCCTTGAAATTCCGGGATCTTGGCTCGTTCCTTCTCTTTGCCGAGGCGGAACCCGAAGAAAAAAGCGGACGAAATCGTGATGATGATAAGCAGGCCCTTGAAAAAATCCTTCATGAACGACCTTCCCTTTCCTATTTTAGCCAGGGCGGGGAAAATGTCAACCGACCGCCTTCCGGGCGGGTCCTGTCGCCGGCCAGCCCCAGCGGCCTCGCTCATCACCCTGACGAGGGTCCCACTCGCTTCGGCCGCCGGGGCGCCCCGGCCGGCGCCACCCGCCCGGGTCATCATCGGGGTTCTGTGTCCCCTTTTTCCGGAGGCCGGTGGGGCGGGGCGGAGTCGCATGCGCCGGAGGCGCGACGATCGCGACCCCGCTGGTCGGCAACAGGACCCGCGCGGCGCGTGACTCGCAATGACAATTGAATAAACTCTCCGCCGGGATTATTATTGATGATGATCCCCGTTTTTCCCGAGGTCGCCATGAAACATCTGACCATCGCCCTCCTGATCGGCGTCTTGGCCCTCGCCGCCGGCGCCCTGTCCGCCCAGGGACTGCGCAAAGCCGTCAAGGCGGGGCAGTTCTACGAAGCGAACGCCGCCGCCCTTTCGGCCGAGATCGACGCGTTCCTTGCGGCCGCCCCGCCCCCGTCGGCGGCGGCCGACCGGATTCGGGCCGTTATCGTCCCGCACGCTGGCTATGTCTATTCCGGGAAGACGGCCGCCCTGGCGTATCGCCAGGTGCAGGGACGGGACATCGCCACGGTGGTGATCCTCGGCCCGTCGCACTATGTGGGGTTCGAAGGCTGTTCGATCTATACCGCCGGCGGGTTCGAAACCCCCCTCGGCGTCGCGGAGGTCGATGCCGAGGCGGCCCAGGCCCTGGCCAAAGCCTCGGGCTTCTCTTATTTCGCCGAAGCGCACGCCGAAGAGCACTCGCTCGAAGTCCAGGTGCCGTTCATCCAGAAGGTCCTGCCCAAAGCGAAGATCGTGCCCGTCGTCATGGGCGTCCCCTCGGACCGGACGATCCGGACGCTGGCCGCGGCCCTGGCCAAGGTCTTCAAGGACCGGAGCACCCTCGTCGTCGCCTCGACCGACATGTCCCATTTCCTGACGAAGCCGGAGGCCAACGCCCTCGACAAGAGCACCATCGACCTCGTCAGGGCGCAGAGCGTCCCCGCGATCATCCGCAAGATGGAGCGCAACGAGAACATCCTCTGCGGCGGAGCAGCGGTGGCGGCCGCGCTCCTCTATGCCCAGAACTTGGGCAATGCCGGCGTCGACGTTCTGGGCTATGCCGATTCCACGGAGGGGGGCGGGCCGGCGGACCGGGTCGTGGGATATTTCGCCGCGGCCGTTACGGCCGGGCCGGCCGCCCGGGCGCAGGCCGAGTTCACGCTCTCGGTGGACGACAAAAAGGAGCTTCTGTCCCTGGCCCGCCGGGCGGTCGAGCTCTACGTCAGCGAGTCCAAGGTCCTGGATTCCGCGACCCCGAACGCGAACCTCCGGGCGCCGCGCGGGGCGTTCGTCACCCTGACCGAAGGCGGGGACCTGCGCGGCTGCATCGGATTCACCGAGCCTCTCTTCCCGCTCACGGAGACCGTGGTCAGGGCCGGCATCTACGCCGCCACGGAAGACCCGCGGTTCCGCCCCGTGTCCGCGGCCGAGCTGAAGAGCCTCGCCTATGAGATCTCCGTCCTCACGCCCCTGAAGAAGGTCGAGAATCCCGCGCTCGTCCAGGTCGGCAGGCACGGGCTGGTCGTGGCCAAGGACGGCCGGCGCGGCCTGCTCCTGCCCCAAGTGGCCACCGAGAACGGATGGGACCGCGAAGAGTTCCTGCGGCAGACGTGCCTCAAGGCCGGCCTCGAGCCGGACGCCTGGCGGAAAGGGGCGGAGATCTTCTCGTTCGAGGCCATCGTCTTCCGCTGAGACGAACGCCCTCCGCTGTGATATAATTCTCTTTTTAAGAAGGATATAGCCATGCCGATCTACGAGTACGAATGCCGGGATTGCCATAAGCGCTTCGAGAAGCTGCAGAAGCTAGCGGACAAGCCCTGCAAGAAATGCCCGAGCTGCGGCGGCCCGCTCCGCAAGCTCATCTCCTCGCCGGCCATCCAATTCAAGGGGAGCGGCTTCTATATCACCGACTACGCGAAGAAAAGCTCGCCGGAGACCGAGAGCAAGGCCAAGGCGACGTCCCGGGACGACGCCAAGGACGCGCCCAAGAGCGAGGCCTCCGGGGAAAAGCCCGCGAAGTCCAAGAAAGCCGAGACTATCCCCGCCGACAAGGCCTGCTCGGACTAGAAGGCCCGCGCCCTCGATGAAGATCGTCGTCCGCGTCCCCAACTGGATCGGCGACGCGATCTTCGCCCTGCCCACCCTCGACAGCCTCCGGGCGGCATTCCCCGGCGCCAAGGTTTGGCTGGCCGGCGCGGCCTGGACGGCCGATCTGATGTCCGGGAGCGCGTTCGAAGGCCGCATCATCGACGTCGCCGGCCGGGGCGGGATCGCGGGCGCTCGAGCCGCGGCCCGCGCCCTCGCCGCGCGCCGCTTCGACCTCGGCGTTCTCCTGACCAATTCGTTCGGCTCGGCCCTCGTCTTCGCCCTGGCGAAGATCCCACAGCGCTGGGGCTACCGGGGCGACGGCCGGAGCTTGCTCCTGACTAGGGGCGTGAAGCCAGCAACCCCCGGCGCCGACCTCCATATGGTCCGCGTCTACCTACGCCTTCTCGAAGGCTTGGGCCTGCCCACGCTGCCGCCCGACATCCGGCTGTCCGTCACCGGGGCCGAGCGCGAGTCCGCCCGGGCCGCGCTCGAAGCCGGCGGGGCGGACCCGGGCCGGCCCCTTGCCGTGCTCAATCCCGGGGCGGCCTATGGACCGGCCAAGAGATGGCCGGTCGGCCGGTTCGCCGAGCTGGCGCGCCTCCTCCAGGACCGCCGGGGCGTCGACATCGCTGTGACGGGCACGGCCGCCGATGCCGGCGCCGCCGTCGAAATCGCCTCCGGCCTGGCCCGCAAGCCGGTCGACCTCACCGGGCGGACGTCGCTCCGCGGCCTCCTCGGCGTCCTCAGGCGGGCCGCGGTCGTCGTCACCAACGACACCGGCCCGATGCACATGGCCAACGCTCTCCGCGTTCCCGTCGTGGGCGTGTTCGGGCCGACCGAGCCGGCGGCCACGGCGCCCTTCCACCCGCCCTCCGCCGTCGTCCGGAAGGAGGGGATCGCCTGCTGGCCGTGCCTCTACCGCGAATGCCCCTACGATCACCGGTGCATGACGGCCGTCTCCGCGGAGGAGGTGTTCGCCGCGGCGGGGGAGCTCCTCGGATGAAGGCCCCGGCCGTGTTCCTCGACCGCGACGGGACGATCAACGAGGATGTCGGCTACCCCGCGCGCGTCGAGGAGATCCGGATCTACCCCTACGCCTATGACGCCGTGAGGAAGATCAAGGAGGCCGGATTCCGGGCGGTCGTGGTGACGAACCAATCGGGCATCGGCAGGGGCTACCTGACCGAGGAGGACCTGGCCGCGATCCACGCCCACATCGCCGGCGCCTTCGAAGCCCGCGGGGCCCGGATCGACGCCTTTTATTATTGCCCCCACTACGAGCTGTCGAGCCTTCCCGGCTACGGCGGCGCCTGTGACTGTCGCAAGCCCCTGCCGGGCCTGGGGCGGCGGGCGGCGGCCGATCTCGGGCTCGATCTCGCCCGCTCCTACATGATCGGCGACAAGGTCGAGGATGTGGCCTTCGGACGGGCCATCGGCGCCGTCCCGGTCCTGGTCCGGACGGGCTACGGCGCGTCGAGCGAGATGCGGCTCCGCGGCACCGCGGACGCCCCGGCGGCCGTCGCCGACGACTTGCTCGCGGCCGTGGATTGGATCCTGGCCCGCGGTCCCAAGCCATGATCCGCTTCGGCGACATCCTGGACAAGGTGGCGTCCCGCTTCAGCGAGAAGGACACGGCCGTCCTCCAGAAGGCCTACGTCTTCTCGGCCAAGGCCCACAAGGGCCAGGTCCGGCGGTCGGGCGAGCCCTATCTCAGCCATCCGCTCGAAGTCTGCAGCCTGCTCGCCGACCTGGGGCTCGATCGAACGACGCTCGTCGCCGGTCTTCTCCACGACGTCCTCGAGGACACCGACGTGACGGCCGCCGAGCTGAAGGACGCGTTCGGGAAGCCGGTCGCCGCGCTGGTCGAAGGCGTGACCAAGATCAGCCGCGTCCAGGACGCCTCGCCCGAGATCCGCCGGGCCGAGACCATCCGCAAGATCATCCTGGCCATGACGGACGACATCCGGGTCATCTTCATCAAGCTCGCCGACCGGCTGCAC
>Ga0182019_10001234_pt1 | contig 12989 bp, 11 predicted proteins | sample 812E2MmetaG_FD_120483 | JGI IMG/M metagenome (GOLD analysis project Ga0182019, IMG submission 120483) | Permafrost microbial communities from Stordalen Mire, Sweden - 812E2M metaG | ecosystem: Environmental > Terrestrial > Soil > Wetlands > Permafrost | place: Sweden: Stordalen | collected...
CGAGTCGCGCTGCGCTACGAACGCCTACTGAACCATCTGGCCGTGGCGGGGCTCAGCATGCACCTCCGCCCTTGAGACCTCCTTGAGGCTGAGAGAGCCGAAGCTAGGCCTACTCGCGCGTACCCCCCGCGCGGTGAACGGTCATTTCGCCCGGGAAATGACACGCAGCGAAGTGCCCCTCGGCGTGACGCTTGAGCGGCGGGCGCTCGCCACGGCAGATCTCGCGCCCGCGCCCGACAGGGCAGCGCGGCTCGAAGGGGCAGCCCGGCGGGCGTTCGACGACCGAGCCGACTTCGCCGATCGGCTGCGGGCGGTTGGCGCGCCGCGCCCGCCCGCCGGCCAGCGGCACGGGCACGGCTGAGAGCAGCGAGACGGAGTAGGGATGTAGCGGCCGCGCGAAGAGCTCCGCGCGGGGTGCGATCTCCATCACCTGGCCGAGGTAGAGCACGGCGACGCGGTCGCAGAAGTACTCGGCCACGGCGAGGTCGTGGCTGATGAAGACGTAGGTCAGCCCGAGCTGCTCCTGGAGGCTGCCCAGCAGGTTGAGCACCTGGGCCTGCACGGAGACGTCGAGCGCGGAGATCGGCTCGTCGAGGATCACGACCTCGGGGCGCAGCACAAAGGCGCGCGCGATCCCGATCCGCTGACGCTGGCCGCCCGAGAAGGCGTGTGGGCGCCGCCGGGCCTGCTCTGCGGTCAGGCCGACGTCGGCGAGCATCTCCAGGGCCGCCGCGCGGCGCTCCTGCTGGTCGCCGAGCTCGTGGATCAGGAGCGGCTCCTCGACGATCGCCGCGGCGCTCATGCGCGGATCGAGCGAGGCGAAGGGGTCCTGGAAGACGAACTGCATCCGCCGCCTCAGAGCGCGCAGCGCGTCGCGGTCGAGCGTGTTCAAATCGACGCCGTCGAAGAGCACGCGTCCAGCGCTCAGATCGAGCAGCCGCAGCAGGCAGCGGGCGAGCGTCGACTTGCCGCAGCCGGACTCGCCCACGAGGCCGAAGCTCTCGCCGCGCTGGACGCTGAGCGAGATGTTGTCGAGCACGGTCACGGCCTGCTTGCGCCCAAAGCGCTCGCCGCCGCGCACCTGAAAGACCTTCGAGATGCTCTCGGCCTCCAGGATCGTGGCCGCTGCGGTGGGTGTCGTCGCTTCGTTCATGGCGTGTGCCCGCTGATCCGCTGCTCGGCGAAGTGGCACTCGACGGCGGCGGTGCCCGCCGGCCCGATCACATGGTGGGAGCTGGGCGTCTCGCTGTGGCACTGGGCGATGTCGCGTCCCACGGGGCAGCGCGGCGCAAAGGAGCAGCCACCCGGCAGCCGCGCGAGGTCTGGCGGGAAGCCGGTGATTGCCGGCAGCGGACCGTCGGCGAGACGCTCGGGGTTGGGCACGCACTTCAAGAGCGCCTCGCTGTAGGGGTGGGTCGGTGCGAGGAAGATGTGATCGACGCCCGAGGTCTCCACGAAGCGCCCCGCATACATCACCGCGACCGAATCGCAGAAGTCCGAGACGATCCCGAGGTTGTGCGTGATCAGGATCACGGCGGTGCGGTGCTCCTCGACGAGGCGATCGAGCAGCGCGAGCACCTGAGCCTGGGTTGTGACGTCGAGCGCGGTTGTCGGCTCATCGGCGATCAGCACGCGCGGGTTGTTGGCGATCGCGATCGCGATCGCGACGCGCTGGCGCATACCGCCGGAGTACTGGTGGGGATAGTCGTCCAGGCGCCTGTCGGCCTGGGAGATGTCGACCTCGCGCAGCAGGTCGGCGGCCCGTTTGCGCGCCGCGGAGCGGCGCAGCTCGGGCTCGTGCACGGCGATCGCCTCGACGATCTGCGAGCCGATCGTCTTGACGGGATCGAGCGCGCTCGAGGGGTCCTGCAGCACGAGCGCGATCTCCTTGCCGCGGATCGCGCCGAGCTCACGGTCGGTGAGTTTTGAGATGTCGCGCCCCGCGAGGCGGATCTCGCCGCCCACGACCCTCCCGGGTGCCTCGATCAGGCCGAGGATCGAGAGCGCGAGGGCGGACTTGCCCGAGCCGGACTCGCCGACGACGCCGAGGCGCTCGGTCGGGCGCAGGTCGAAGCTGACATCGCGAACCGCCTGCACGGTCTCATCGCCGGTGTCATAGACGGTGCTGAGGTTGCGCACCGCCAGCGCGAGCTCGTCGAGCTGCATGCTAGGCCGTGGCCACCGTTGGGATGCGCACGCGCGGGTCGATCACCGCGTAGAGCAGATCGACGATCAGGTTGACGAGCACGAACATGACCGCGCTGAGCAGGATGAAGGTCTGCACGATCGCGTAGTCCTGCTTGACGATCGCGTCGAACACGAGCGAGCCGATGCCGGGCCAGTTGAAGACGCGTTCGATCAGCACGCTGCCGGCGAGGAATTCGCCGAGCACGAGCCCCCCGGCGGTGAGCGTGGGCAGGAAGGCGTTGGGCAGCGCGTGGCGGCGGAAGGCGGTCCAGCGGCGCAGGCCCTTGCCGCGCGCGACCGTGATAAAGGGCTCACGCGAGACCTCGAGCAGGTTGGCTCGTAGCAGCCGCACGAGGAAGGAGAAGGAGGAGATGCCGAGCGCGAGGCTGGGCAGGATCAGGTGCTTGAAGGCCTCCCAGAAGGTGTCGAGCTGGCCGGCGAGCAGCGCGTCGACGGTGAACAGGCCGGTGACCTCGGGCGGCGCACTCGCCTGCACGCCCAGGCGTCCCTCCGGTCCGGGCAGGACGTGGAAGGTCGTGAAGAAGACGATCAGGAGCAGCAGCGCGAGGAAGAACGGCGGCGTGCCGAAGCCGAGGTAGGAGGCGCCGCGCACGATCCGGTCGGTGAGCGGGCGGTGGCGATAGGTCGAGAGCAGGGCAAGGCTGACGGCGGCGAACATCGTGATCGCAAAGGAGCAGAGCGCCAGCTCGATCGTGGCCGGCGCGCGTTCGCCGATCAGCGTGCGGACCTGCTCGCCGTCGCTGTAGGAGTAGCCCCATTTGCCCTGGAAGAAGTCAGAGATGTAGCGCCAGTACTGCACGTAGAACGGCCGGTCGAGGCCGATCTGGTGGTTGAGCGCGTTGACCGCGTGCTGGGTGGAGAGCGGTCCGAGGATCAGTCGCGCGGGGTTGCCGGGCAGCACGCGCATGATCACGAAGGCGAGGACCGTGGCCCCGAAGACGGCGCCGATCGAGCCCAGGACCCTTGTGAGGACGACGCGACTCATCCGGCTAGAGCCTTGCGTACTGCCCGCGCGGGTCGAGCAGGTCGCGCATCCGGTCGGAGAGCATGCTCGCGGCGGTGACGGTGATCAGCAGCCCGACGCCCGGGCAGATCGAGATCCACCACTGCCCGGTCAGCGAGTAGGAGAGCCCTTCGGTGATCATCGCGCCCCACTCCGGTGTCGGCACCTGGGCGCCGAGACCGACGAAGCTGAGGCCGGCGAGCGCGAGCACGGCGTAGCCGAAGGCGGCGGCCATCTGGATGAAGAGCACGGGCAGCATGTGCGGGACGACGTGGCGAGTGATGATGCGCCCGCGTGTGGCGCCCATCGCGTGTGCGGCTTCGATGAAGGGCAGCGAGCGGATGCGTAGCGCCTCGCTGCGCAGCAGGCGGGCGTACCATGGCACCGAAACCAGCGCGACGCCGATCGCGGCGGTGTTCAGCCCGATGCCGAGGCCGACGGTCACAGCCATTGCGAGGATCAGCGGGGGGAAGGCCAGGATCGAGTCCATGATGCGCATCACCACGCCGTCGCTGGCGCCCCCGATCGTGCCGGCGAGCAGCCCGATCAGGCCGCCGACGAGCGCTCCTGCGAGCGTCACGAGCGTTGCGACCACGAGCGAGATGCGCGCGCCGCTGGCCACGCGCGCGAACACGTCGCGACCGAGCTGGTCGGTGCCGAAGGGATGAGCGAAGGAGGGCCCCTGCAGCGAGTTGATGAGGTCCTGCTTGTCGGGCGAGGGTCCCCACACGATCGGCGCGATGATCGCGAAGAGCACGAGCAGTGTGAGCACCGCCAGCGGCAGGGCGAGCTTGCGGTCGGCGCGTACCGTCGCGAGGCCGCGTCGAGCACGCTCAGAGAGGCTCGTGCCGGGCGGAGATCCCGGCGCAGCAGCGCGGCTTTCGCCGAGTCTCAGCGGCGCCGAGCTCATCGTCGACCGCCGCTCTGGAGTCCGATTTGGAAGCCCTTCGTTCGGTATATTGCGAGCGCGTCATGAGTGCTCCCGCGCTGCTCACCTGTGCTGTCTCCGGTGGCGTCATCACCGGAAACCCCAACCAGCCGGGCGATCGCGACGCGGTGATCCGCGAGGCGCTCGGTGCGGCCCGGGCGGGAGCGAGCATCGTGCACATTCACGCGCGCACGCTCGAGGGCGAGATGACTCAGGCGCCGGAGGACTATGAGGCGATCAAGGACGCGATCCGCGAAGAGTCCGACGTGGTGCTCAACTTCACGACCGGCGGCAAGCTCGGATCGCCGCCGCAGGAGCGGCGCCGCTCGCTGCAGGCCCAACCCGAGCTGGCCTCGTTGAACTGCGGCAGCCTGAACTTCGGTCCGGGCGACGTCGTCTTCCTGAACCCGAGATCGCTGATCGCCGAGCTCGCGGAGGAGATGGCCGAGCGCGGGATCGTGCCCGAGTACGAGTGCTTCGACATCGGTATGGCGGTCACGGCGGCGGAGCTGACGGCGACGGCGCGCGGGGCCCGGGGGATGATGCACTTGGTGCTCGGCGTGATCGGCGGCGCTCCGGCGAGCGTCGAGGCGATCGCACTGTTCGCCGGGCTGGTTCCGGCCGGCATTCCCTGGATGGTGACGGCAATTGGTCGACACAACTTCCCGATGATGGCGGTTGCGCTCGCACTTGGTGGTCACATCCGCACGGGCCTCGAGGATGTCGTCTATGTGGCACCGGGTGAGTACGCGGAATCGAATGCCCAGCTGGTGGGCCGTGCAAGCTCGCTCTGCGAGGCGGCCGGCCGGCCCGTCGCGACGCCGGCCCAGGCGCGTGAGATGCTCGAAATCGGCGGTTGAGCAGCGCTTCCGAAGTGCCTTCGCAACCACTCTCGAGCTCCCAAAGTTCGCATATCGATCAGTCGATCCGGAAACTAGCCGTGCGTTCGAACATTGTCAAGAGTTGCCCGTCGGATCGCCTTTGGACACCTGTCCAGCGTCTCCAGTAGGGCTTGTGACAGTGGCCCTTGACGGAGCCTTGCGTGCGCAATAGGTTCTTGGCATATCGACTGATCGTCATGAATACGGGTTGAATTTTTCGACTAGCGTGCCCGGTGGGGGTGGCGCCGCAGGCGAAGGCGTTTCGGGGTGGTGTCCAGCAGCTACCTCGCTTGGTGACATGCAGTCGACAGCAACCCCGATGAATCGCACTACCGGAGGAGATCCGATGAACCGCATTAGTAGAGAAGGCACGCGAGGGGGGCTGAGGGGCATGTGCGCTCTGCTCGGAACCGCCGCAGTGCTCGTCCTGGCCGCATGTGGCAGCAGCAGCTCGAGCTCATCGTCGAGCTCCGCGGGGCTGAGCAAAGCCACATCGGATCCCAACGCAACCCTGATCGTCAACAACTCCGTACCGGTGGCGACGCTCGACCCGGGCCTCACGACGAACGACCAGGACCCCGGCTTCGACGGGGCGATGTACTCGACGCTGACGCAGGTCGAACAGGCGCCTGCGAAGACCGCGGGGACGACCGAGCAGAACCTCTCGATCACCGCGATCAAGCCCTACGTGGCGCAGTCGTGGAAGTACTCAAACGGCGACCGTACGCTGACCTTCCAGATCCGTCCGGGGCTGAAGTTCCCGAGCGGCGACGCGCTCGACGCGCACGCGGTGGTGTGGTCGATCGAACGCGACATCAAGCTCGAAGAGGGTGGCTACTCGGTGCTCGAGGAAACGGACTACACACCGCCGCTGATCAAGTCGGTCAAGGCGAGCGGTCCGCTGACGGTCGTCTTCCAGTACAAGCGTCCCGCGCCGAACCAGCTGCAGGTCCTCTCGACACCGACAGCCGGCGCGATCTATGACCCGAAACTGGTCGAAGAACACGGTGGCGTCAAGAAGGCCACGCCGAACGCATGGCTGGCGAGCCACAGCGCGGGCTACGGGCCCTACATCCTCAAGAGCTACCAGGCCAACCACCAGCTGGTGCTCGAAGCGAACCCGAACTTCTTCGAAGCACCGAAGGCGAAGAAGATCATCCTCAACTTCATCCCCGACAACGAAACGCTCCTGCTCGACGCGCAGTCGGGTGCGGCGGACATCACGCTGGGGCTGACCAACCAGGCGGCGCACAGCCTGATCGGCAACTCCTGCTGCACGATCGCCTCGTTCAAGTCGCGCCAGGCGGAGACGCTGAACTTCCCGCAGAACGACAAGAACCCGTACTTCAAGAACCAGGACTTCCGCCAGGCGCTGAGCTACGCCTTCCCGTATGAAGCGGTCCTGCAGAAGGTCGCCTACGGCTACGGCAAGCTGTACTTCGGCGAGTGGATGCCCTCCTACTCGTGGTACGACGCGAAGGTCGGCGCACCGCGCCCGACGGATCTCACTAAAGCGAAAGAACTGCTCGCCGCCTCGGGGATCAAAACGCCGGTCAGCTTCTCGATCTACGTCGGGCAGGGCGACAACATCGGCAAGGAAATCGCGACCGCCGCAGCGGGCGCCTGGCAGCAGTTGGGCGTCAACGCCAAAGTCCAGGTCGTCTCACCGGCGGCCTTCCTGGAAGTCGTCTACACCAACCACGCAGGAGCCTCGGTGTTCCTCGACGGTCCGCAGGTCGTCGCGCCCGACTACCACTGGGCATATGACCTGCAGTGCCCGCCGAACAACCAGTTCAACGACACCGACGTCTGCATACCGGCGGCGGACAAGCTGATGAGGAAGGTCTCCGAAACGACCCAGGAACCGGAACGTCAGGAACTCCTGAACAAAGCGGACGAACTGTACATCCAGGCCACGCCACGGGTCTGGGTCTACGACAGCGAACTCGTCGCGGTGCTCGGCAAGAAGGTCACGAGCTACTACTCGAGCGACCTGCCGGACATGCGCTTCTGGGCGAAGGGCTAGGAGCGAGACAAATCACATCGGCGCGATCCTCAGACTCTCAGGCTCGGAACCCAGAGCTTGAGAGCTGAGGGCCGTGCCACATGTGGCACGGCCTGGGGGCGCACATGTGCGCCCCCACGGCTGGCGCATGCGCCAGCCGAACGACAGAGATCTCGCTGAGGTGCGCTTCCTCGCGTCAGCCCAGGCCCTCGCGCTCGGTGCTCAGCCAGGCCAGGAGACCCTTCTCGATCAGCAGCCGTGCGAGCGTCTGATAGCCCGCGACGCCGGGGTGTGCGCCATCGCCGGCGCTCACTTCTGACATCCAAAGGGAGGACTCCAAGAGTGGTTCGTACACCGCGATGAAGGGTGTGCTCTGCTCGTCGCAGACCTTGGCAAAGGACGCCGAGAGACCGGCGATGCGGCGATTCTGCTCGCTCTCATCGATCGGCGCCGGACCCACAACAAGCGGCGCGATGCCAAGCGCGCGCGCTTCCTCAAGGATCCTCGCCAGTGCCTGAAGCGAGCTGGTCGCGGGCACACGGACGGCGCCCTGCTCGAGCGTCGTGTCGTTGGTCCCGAAGGACACCACGATCCGAGCATCGGCATCGGGCAGCATGCGCGGCGTCGCCTCCGCGCGCCAGCGACTCGCAACCTGCATAGAGGTCTCGCCGCGAATGCCCAGGTTGTAGGACGTCACGTCCAGGTCTTGCTCGAAACAGGCGCTCACGACCCGTCCCACCCAGCCGCCGCCGGCGGGGTCGCCAACCCCCGCTACGAGCGAGTCACCGAAGAACAGAAGGCATCGAGGTGCCACGCCCGCAAGATAAGCTCCCGCGGGGATGCGAGCCGTCACCTTCCAGGCCCCCGGCGTCGTCAGCGTCGAGGAGCGCCCCGAGCCGGAGATCCTCGACGCCGAGGACGCGATCGTGCGGATCGAGGCCACGGGTGTGTGCGGCTCGGACCTGCACATCTACCACGGCCGCGTGCAGATCGAAGCGGGCTTCACGATCGGGCACGAGTACGTCGGCACGGTGCTCGCGACGGGCGATCGGGTCACGCGCGTGGCCGTCGGCGACCGTGTGCTCGGCTGCTTCCACACCGCCTGCGGCAGTTGCTGGTTCTGCAGGCGCGGCCTCTATCACCGCTGCCTTGAGTCGCGCACCTTCGGCCACGGCGCGACGCTCGGCTCGCTGCAGGGCACGCAGGCGGACATGGCCCTGGTGCCGCGTGCGGACATCGTGCTGCGCAAGGTGCCCGAGGGCATGAAGAGCGACGTCGCGCTCTTCGCGGGGGACGTGATGGGCACCGGCTTCCACGCCGTCGAGGCGAGCGGGCTGCGACCCGGCGACGTGGCCGCGGTGCTCGGCCTCGGCCCCGTTGGCCTGTGCGCGGTGCAGGCCGCGCGCGCCGCCGGCGCGGCGCACGTGTTCGCGATCGACACCGTGCCCGAGCGCCTCGCGGTGGCCGAGTCATTCGGCGCGGAGGCGCTGCATCTCGGCGAGCAGGACGTGCGCGCGATCGTGCGCGGCGCGACCGAAGATCGCGGCGTCGATGTCTGCGTCGATGCTGTCGGCGATCCCAAGGTGCTCGAGAGCGCGATCCGCCTCACGCGTCCCTGCGGCTCGATCCAGTGCATCGGCGTCTACGCCGAGCGCGCCGAGGTGCACATGGGCCTGTTGTGGCTGAAGGCGATCAACCTCCGCGGCGGGCAGGCCAACGTGATCGGCCACGTCGACCGTGTGCTTGCGATGCTCTCTGCCGGCGTGCTTGACCCGACGGCGCTCGTCACCCGCCACATGAAGCTCGAGGAAGCGCCAGAGGCTTACGCCGTCTATGACCGGCGCGAGGCGTTGAAGATCGTGCTCACGCCCTGAGTCCGGGACGGGCGCCAGCGGGGATCGTACGCGCCGAGGCTTCGCATCGGGTCAACGGTCCTGCATGGAACGACTGGGTCTATTTGCCGGCGGGGTGCCGCGTCCGCCCATCGTTGCCTGTGCCGCCGCGCTTCTCGAGGTTGAAGATCGTCTGCGGGAGCTTGGGCACGGAGCCCGGCGCCGGAACGCCAGCCGGCTTCGGGGGGCTTTTGGGAGGCGAGTTAGACACCGCTATGAGCTTAGCGCCGCCGCTGCTGCCAGGCCGGCGGCCTCCAGCAGGAGTGAGGCGAGCGTGAGTGCGAGGAACAGCACGAGGCGCTCGACGACCTTGGCGTTTTGATTCCGGCGCTCCTCGAAGGCGTCGGCAAGGGCAAGGTCCACCATCGGCTGCTCAACGATGCCCTGGTCCCACAGGGCGCCATATGTCGCGCCGGCTCTGACGCTGAAGCCGAGCCGATAGGGACGCAGCAGCAGCACGACAAAGAGGAGGACACCGGCCATGCCGACGAGTCCGACAACAGTTGCAGTGACCCCACCAGCACCGCTTGGGTGGCCGTGATGGAAGATTGGTTTGGCGAGCAGAGAAGCGATTAGGACGCCCGCCGCCAATAGCGTCGATCCCCGACCGCGCACCTCGGCGACCTGACGCTCCTGATCAGCAAGCGCGGCCACTCCGAGTTCATATACGCGTTCCTCGAAACCTGTCATGGCTTCAAGAGGATGCTCTGCGCTGGGGATGGCTGCGCCGCAATTCCTAAGATTTGCTCACCTCGACACGCCAGATGTACTCAGGCAAGCACCGCCGCAAAGCGCCAGTCGAGGACTGAGGCCCCCTCGCTTCTGTCCTCGCCCTGGGCCTGCACACGCGAGCGCAGGTGCGCGAGCGCGCCGCCGTTCTCCAGCGGCTCAACCGACTCCAGCTCGAGCTCGCTGTGCAAGGTGTCACCCTCGTGGACCGGAGCGAGGTGCTCGCAGGAGTGCCAGCCGACGATCGTGACGATCTCCGGCAGCGCTCGCGTGGCCTGCGCGGCGGCCAGGCCGATCGTGTGACCGCCGTAGACGAGCCGGCGCCCGTCAGGCGAGCAGCCCCGGTCGCGGTGCACGGCAGCCTCGTTCAGCGTCAGCCGCGCGAGCTCGGGTGCGCCGCTGACCACATCGCCGCCGTGAACGCTCCAGCGCGTGCCGGGCGCCAGCTCGTTGAGCGCCTCCCCACGCCCACCGGGGAAGTCGCGCAGATCCCACGTCGCGGTCGACGAGCGCAGTGCCGCTGCATCGAGCTCGGCGGGAATCGCGTCGAAGTCATCGGCATGGCCGGTGGCGCCGTTGGGATCGCGCAGAGGCAGCATCGCGCAGCGCCAGAAGTCGAGCACCTCGCGGCCCTCCTGATCGCTGGTGCGCACGCGCAGCACGACGAGCCCGCTCGCGGGGCGCTCCGCGCGCGGCGTCGTCTGACGCAGCGCCACGACCTCGGTGCTTGTGCTCAGCGTGTCGCCGATCACGGGCACATGGAGCAGCACCAGGCCGCGGTAGAAGAGGTTCGCGATCACGCGCGCGGTGAGCACGGTCGATTGCCCGATCGCCACGTCCCAGACCAGCGCGGGATGCGCCATCGGGCCGCGCAATCCGAGCAGGTCGCGGGCGAGCTTGCGGTCGAGCGCGAGGCGCAGACGATCGCCGAGGATCGCCTGATGGACCGCGGCCATGCCCTCGCTGAGCGTCACCGATGGCGCTGAGCGCTCGCACCATCCGACCCGCAGGTCCTCGAAGTAGGCAGCGCGCGGGGGCGGAGTGATCGCTGTCTCAGAGCTCATATCTGCCGCGCGAGCGCGAAAGCGCCAAATAGCCGCCGAGCAGCGCGGCTGCCATCGTCGCATACGCCCAACGTTGTCCTGCGCCCTGGGCGATCGCTGCGCTGCCGGCGGCGCCCACGGCGTTGCCCGGCGGCCAGGTCAGATCCATTATCACCACGGCCATGATCTGCCCGACCCCGGCCGCGGTGCAGGCGTCGGAGAGCATCAGCATCAGCGGCGCCCACAGCACGCCGGTGAGCACGAGCGCCACGATCACAAGCCCTGCAGAGCCCCAACGGCTCTGCAGCCACGGCACTGCGAAGACAACGGGTGCGCTCATGAGCAGCCCCAGCCGGATCGGGCGCACCGGTCCCTCGCGGTCAGACCAGCGCCCAAATAGCGGTCGCACGAGAATCCCGAGCAGCGCGGCGATGCCGAAGGTCAGCGCGATCTCGCCCGCGCCCGCGCCGAGCGCGTGCTGGCGCAGGGGCGCGAGCACGCTGATGCCCGCCAGCAGGATCGCGGGCAGCACCGCGATCCACATCGCCGTGCGCACGCCGCTTGCGGACAGCATCGAGCGTATCCGCAGCCGCGTGTCGGTGAGCGGGGGCGGTGCCTTGGCGCGCAGGGCGAGCGCCGCGAGCGCGCCACAGATCACCGCGATCGTCACGAAGGTCGGGCCGCGCCCGGCGCCGGCCGCTGCGCCTCCGACCGCCGGACCCGCGATCGCCCCCGCCTCGCTGACACCGAAGGCGAAGCCGAGCATCTCCCCGCGCCGCGCCACCGGAGCCACCTCCAGCAGCCAGACCATCGCCGCAGTCCACAGCGCAGACCCCGCCACGCCCTGAGCGAAGCGCGCGAGGAGCAGCGCGTCGTAGCTCTGGGCGAGGCCGAAGGCGACGCTCATCGCGGCGAACATCACGAGGCTGGTGATCGCCGTGCGCTTGACCCCGACCCGCAGCGCGGCGATCGTCGCCGGCACCGCGCCGAGCAGCGCGCCGAGCGCATACATCGCAACGAGCAGTCCCGCCTGAGAGGTGGAGAGCTCGAGCTCCTGCTTGAGCCCCGGCAGCAGCGGTGAGAGCACCGCGAAGAAGAACAGCTCCAGGAACATGAACGCCGAGATCAGCGCGAGCAGGCGGCGCACTGCTAGGCCCAGTCAAAGGAGCGTGTGACTGCCTTCTTCCACTGCGCGTACTCGCGCTCGCGCGGCTGCGCCGCCATCTGCGGCAGCCAGCGGCGCTCCTCCTGCCAGCGGGCGCGCAGCTCCGCCTGGTCGCTCCAGAAGCCGACCGCGAGACCGGCGGCGAAGGCGGCCCCGAGCGCCGTCGTCTCGGACACCTTGGGACGGATCACGGGCACCCCGAGCACGTCGGCCTGGAACTGCATCAAGAGCTCATTCGCGGTCATGCCGCCATCGACGCGCAGCTCGGCAAAGGGCACCTCTGCGACTGTGTCGACCGCATCGAGCACCTCACGGGTCTGCCAGGCCGTGGCCTCGAGCACCGCGCGCGCGATGTGTCCGGCGCGGGCATAGGCGGTCAGCCCGACGATCACGCCGCGTGCGTCATCGCGCCAGTAGGGGGCGAAGAGGCCAGAGAAGGCCGGCACGAAGTACACGCCGCCGTTGTCCTCGACGCTCCCCGCGAGCTGCTCGACCTCGGCGGCCGTCTCGATCAGCCCGAGCTGGTCGCGCAGCCACTGCACCGCGGCGCCGGTGACAGCGATCGAGCCCTCGAGCACGTAGCGGGTCGGGGCCGCGCCGATCTTGGCCGCGACGCTCGTCAGCAACTGCGGGCTTTGCACGATCTCCTCGCCGGTGTTGACGAGTAGGAAGGAGCCCGTGCCATAGGTGTTCTTGGCCTCGCCGCGCTCGAAGCAGCTCTGGCCGAAGAGCGCTGCCTGCTGATCGCCGAGGATGCCCGCGACCGGGCGCCCGCCGAGCGCGGTGCCCTGCGCCTCGCCGTAGATCTCGCTCGAGGAGCGGATCTCGGGAAGCATGCAGCGCGGGATGCCCATCAACTCGAGGCTCTCCTCGTGCCAGTCGAGCGTCTGCAGATCCATCAGCATCGTGCGGCTCGCGTTCGTGACGTCGGTGGCGTGCACGCCGCCCTGCGCGCCGCCGGTGAGGTTCCAGAGCAGCCAGCTGTCGATCGTGCCGAAGGCGAGCTCTCCCTTCTCGGCGCGCTGCCGGGCTCCCGGCACGTGCTCGAGCATCCAGGTGAGCTTGGGGCCGCTGAAGTAGGTCGAGAGCGGCAGGCCGACGCGCTCGCGCAGCCGATCGAGGCCGGCGCTGCCCG
>Ga0182019_10001236_pt1 | contig 12982 bp, 13 predicted proteins | sample 812E2MmetaG_FD_120483 | JGI IMG/M metagenome (GOLD analysis project Ga0182019, IMG submission 120483) | Permafrost microbial communities from Stordalen Mire, Sweden - 812E2M metaG | ecosystem: Environmental > Terrestrial > Soil > Wetlands > Permafrost | place: Sweden: Stordalen | collected...
CCGGTCGCCGATGCGCTCGAGGTAGTGGGCCGCGAACAGGATCCGCGTGCCTGGATCCACCTTGGCCGGATCGGTCCGCATCTCGGCCAGGACGTCGTCGAAGACCTGGTGGTAGAGACGGTCGATCTCGTCGTCGCGCCCGGCCACGAGCCTCGCCTTGTCTTCGTCGATGTCGACCAGGGCCATGACCACGTCGCGGACCTGCCGGGCGGCGAGCTGGGCCATCGGCGTGAGCTCGTCGTAGGTGACCATGCTCGTGACGCCGGCCAGCTTGCGCGCCTGCTTGGCCACGGACCCGGCGTGGTCGCCGATCCGCTCCAGCTCGTAGGTCACTCGATCGAGAGCCAGCAGGAATCGCAGGTCCCGCGCCACCGGAGCTTGAGTGGCGATGGTCATGGCCACGATGCCCGACACGGCCCGCTGGACCTCATTGACCCGGCCGTCGGCGGCGATCACCTTGGCCGCAAGAGCGGCGTCGCGGTTCATGATCGCGTCGTGGGCGGCGAGGATCTGCTCCTCGACGTAGGAACCCATGCGCAGGACGCCGTCCTTTACGTCGCGCATCTCGATGTCGAGGCTTTCGCGGATTCGCTGGTCGTGCCGTTCCGCCTCGGCCGCGGCCTCGAGCGCATCGGAGATCACGCCGGCGCCGGTCGCCGTGGCAGCGCCGGGCATTTCATCCACGGAGCGCATGTTCGACTCCTCGTTCTGGTTGACGTTCATCCGAACCGCCCGGAGATGTAGTCCTCGGTGAGGCGCTCGTTGGGCCTGGTGAAGATGCGGCCGGTGGGCCCGACTTCCACGAGATACCCGGCTCGGTCTTCGGCCATCGTGAAGAAGGCAGTGACATCGCTCACACGCGCCGCCTGCTGCATGTTGTGGGTCACGATGACGATCGTGTAAGCCTCGCGAAGCTCGCGCATCAGCTCTTCGATGCGGAGCGTGGAAACGGGGTCGAGGGCCGATGCGGGCTCGTCCATGAGGATCACTTCCGGATCGGTGGCGAGAACGCGGGCGATGCAGAGACGCTGCTGCTGGCCGCCGGAGAGCGCCAGGCCGGACTTGCGGCGCAGATCGTCTTTGACTTCGTCCCACAACGCCGCGCGCTTCAGGCTGGTCTCGACCAGCTCATCGAGCTTGCGCTTGTCGTTCTGGCCACGCCGCCGCGGGCCGTAGGCGACGTTCTCGTAGATTGACATCGGGAACGGGTTGGGGCGCTGGAAGACCATGCCGACCCGCCGCCGCAGCTCCACGACGCTGACATCCGCGTCCGTGACGTTCTCACCGTCGAGGCAGACGTCGCCGGTAACGCTCGCGCCGGGGATCAGGTCGTTCATGCGGTTGAAGCAGCGCAGGAATGTGGACTTGCCGCTGCCCGAGGGTCCGATCAGAGCCAGGATGGACCGGGCATCGACGGTCAGCGAAACGTCGCGGACGGCGACCCTGGTGCCGTAGCTGATCGAGACGTGCTCGGTCGAGATCTTGATCTCGGCGGTCTCCGCAATGGCGGCTTCCTGGGCGCGAGGCGCGGCCACTTCGACGCGCCGGATCAGTGGTTCTGAGTAGATGGCGTTGGCTGTCATCTCTTCTCCGGAATTCATGCGGCGGTCATCCGTCGAGTAAGGACGCGTCCGACCAGGCGCGCCCCGAGGTTGAAGATCAGGACCATCGAGATCAGGATCGCGGCGCAGCCGTCGACGATCTGATTGACGTAGGCTCCGAGACCCTCTGATTGGAGCTTGTAGATGTAGACGGACATCGTCGTGGCGGATCTGAACGGGCTCCACGGCGACGATGGATCGGTCAGGCTGAAGTTGCCGAAGTTGTAGTGGGCCGGCGTGCCGATGCCCGACGTGAACAGCAGGACGGCGGCCTCGCCGAAGACTCGGCCGGCGGTGAGGATCACGCCCGTGACGAGGCCCGGGATCGCCAGGGGTACGACGACGTGGCGGATCGTCTGCCACTTCGTGGCGCCCAGGGCGAGACTCGCGGACCGTTCGCCGGCCGGCACCGCGCGCAGAGCCTGCTCGGCAAGGCGGGTCATCAGCGGCAGGTTGAAGAGCGTCAGGGCCAGGGCCCCGCCGAGGGCGGAGAAACCCCAGTGCCACGTATCCACGAACAGGATCAGGCCGAAAAGCCCGACCACGATCGAGGGGACGGAGCTGATCGACTCCTCGGCGAACCGGATCGCGGCCGTGACGTAGCCGAGCGGGCCGGTGTCGCGGGCGTACTCCGACATGTAGATGCCGCCCAGAATTCCGATCGGGACGGCGATCAGCATCGTCAGCACGAGCATGTAGATCGAGTTCCACAGGATCGGCAGGATGCCGCCCAGCGACGAGTCACTCGGGTCGCTGAACAGGAAGCTCGGCGACACCACTCCCCACGCCGCCAGCGCGAAGTGGAGGATGATCGCCCCGAGCAGGAGCAGGACAAAGGCGCCGGTGCCCCACAGGACAACCGTCGCGGCCTTGTCGGCGAGGATGCTGCCGCGCGATGATCTGCGCCTCAGACTCGGCTTTGGGGCGGGCGTTCCGGCGCCGGCCAGCGTCCGGCCTGTGGTCGAGGTCATGACCCCATCCTCCGCTTGTTGAGCATCCGAACCATGACCACGGACGCGACCGATATGACGAGCAGGACGAGGCTCATCGTCCAGAGCGCGTCCTGCCACGGCTCACCGAAGACGGTGTTGCCCATGTCCAGGGTGATTTGGGACGTCAGGGTCGTGACCGGCTGGGTTATCGCGGCCGGCATCGAAGGCGAGTTGCCGATGACCATCTGGACCGCCAGGGCTTCGCCTGCCGCGCGCGTCATTCCCAGCACGACGGCGGTCAAAACGCCGCTCATGGCGGACGGCAGCAGAAGGTGGCGGATCGTCTGCCAGCGCGTGGTTCCCAGGGCCAGCGAACCGGTCCGCAGCTCTTGCGGCACGGCGCGGAAGGAGTCGTAGGCAACGCTGGTGATGGTTGGCAGGATCATGATCGATAGGACCAGAGAACCGGCCAGCCAGGAGAAACCGGTGAGGAAGCCCGGCATGCTGAATACCTGGCCCAGGATCGGTAGCGAAACGACGATCTTGTGGCCGAAAGTGCCCGACAGGAACGGCACCAGGATCGTTATGCCGAGCCAGCCCCAGACCACACTGGGGATGCCGACGAAAATCTCGAGGGCGGGCTGGACGATAGATCGCGCCCACTTCGGCGCGATCTCGGAGAGGAAAAGCGCGAGACCCACGGACAGGGGCGTGGAGATGAGGAGCGCGCCCCCGGTCACGAAGAGTGTGCCGGCGATGAACGGCAGGATTCCGAAGCTCGTGGGACCGCTGCCGGGATCCGGCTGCCAGGTCGGCGAGAAGATCTGCGTGAACGGGACGTGGTCGGCCACGAAAAGTTGAATGCCCTGCCGCGCGATGAATGCCAGCAAGAGGATGACTATCAGGATCATCGACGCGGCCGCCATGAAGACCACGACCTGCGGGACGTCTATCCGCTTGAGCAGGCCCGGCCGGATACGCAGACCGGCTGCTGGTTGGGCACCTGTGAGTTGAGCCATCGCGCTCCCTCGAGGGTCACGTTACCTGGAAACGGGAATGCTCCGGACCCCGATCGTCACCACGGGGTCCGGAGCATGAGAGGGATCTACTGAGCGGCGACCGGGGCGTAGAACATGCTCGGGATGAGCGTGCCCTGGACGTCCTTGCCCAGCATGTAGGCGAGGAAGGCGGCCGTCAGGCCGTCCGGCTGGCCGTTGCTGTACATGTGACCGTCGGCCGAGAGCTTGTAGGTGCCGCCGGTCATGTTGGCCACGGTGGCGTCGACGCCGTCGAGCTGAAGGCCGTTGAGCTTGGACTTGTTGGCCGGGTCGTTGTAGTAAGCGAACCCGATGACGCTCACCGCACCGTTGGTCTTGGTGATGGCAGTCGTCACCGCGCCGTTGGAGTCTTCAGTCAGGGTCTGGCCGCCGGACGCCTCAGTTTTGCCGCCGAGAACGAGCTTCTTGAAGGTCGAGCGCGTGCCGGAGGAGGCCGGGCGGAAGATCAGGACGATCGGTAGATCGGGGCCGCCGACCTGGTTCCAATTCGTGTCCTTGCCGGTCCAGATGTCGATGTTCTGCTGAGTGGTCAGGTTCGTGACGCCGGTGACGTCGGGGTTGGTGACGACGATCCAGCCCTGCTTGGCGACGATGTGGTCGACGAGCTTGGCGGCGTCGGCTGCCGCGAGCTTGCTCTCGGCGGTGACATCGGAGTCGCCGATCTGGACGCCTCCGGATGAGACCTGAGTCAGGCCCGTGCCGGAGCCGCCACCGTTGACGGTGATCGTGGCGCCGGGGCAGGCGGCATCGTACTTCTTGGCGGCGGCGTCGACGAGCGGCTGGAGCGCCGTCGAGCCCGAGGCTGTGATGCTGCCGGTGACGCAACTGATCGTCGCGGCCGCTGCGGGCGTCATTGCCGGTGCCGCGCTCGAGGCCGCGGCCATCGGCGTAGCCGTCGGAGTAGCCGCAGGCGTGTCGGTCGGCACGGTTGTGGCGGCGGCCGAGCAGGCGCCGGCGAACACTACGACCGCCAGGGCGAGCGCCCCAAAACGTCGAGTCCCGTTAAGCAACTTGATTTCTCCTCTGTGCTGGGCAGCTTGTTGATCCATCCCGGCTCCCAGTTCAGCCACGATGGTCCCCAGGGGCGCTTAACGCGGTGTTGGCCGATTGTTAACGTTCGATGCAACAGCGCCGGATCCGCCGGCGCAAGGAACGGCCGATTTCGGCGGGTCGAAGAGATAGCCGGAGCCGCGGACCGTCAGGAGATGGACCGGATTGGCGGCATTCCGCTCGATCTTGGCCCGCAGCCAGAAGACATAGACATCCACCATTCGCTCGTTGCCGGCGGTGTCGTGCCAGACGTGGCGCAGCAACTCGTCGCGACTGAACGCCCGGCCCGGGTGAAGCGCGAGATATTCGAGCAGGGCCAGTTCCTTGGGCCGGAGCGACAGCAATCGGCCGTCACGGCGGACGGCGCGGGCGTTGCGGTCCAGTTCGACGCCTTCGCCGAGTTCGATCCTGCCATCGGTCCCGTGCCCTCCGGACCGTCGGCTGCGCCCGGCGATCGAGAGTCGCCCGACCACTTCCATTGGGTCCCACGAGAGGTCCACGGCGTCCTCGAAGCCGAGTTCGAGGGCGTGGAGGCGGATTGCGACAGCCTGGTGGGGGCTGATGAGCACGGCTCGGGCTCCGGGATTTGCCGACAGCCAACCGGCAACGCGCTGCAAATCGCCGGGTTCGGCCGGAGGCGCCATCAGGACGACGAGGCGTGGTTCCGACAGCGACAGCGCGTCAGCGAGGGCCTCGGAGGTCGGCTCGACCCGGACATCGACGTCCGGGAAGAGGCGCCGCAGATCGATCGGGCCTTCGGGATCGGCCATGACCAACCAGCCGCCAAGCGGAGCCGGGAGGCGTCCGACGGGCAGGTGGCCCCGGGAATAGCCGGCGCCGGAGGGGACGTCGTCACGCGCCTGCGTCATTACCCGACTCTCGCGGAGTTGTGTTAACGCCGTGTTCTGGACCTGTGAACGTTGACCTCAGCGAAGCGGCGGCCCGTCGACGGTGCACAACCGTGAGGCCGGGCCGGGTGGCCGGCCGGCGCTCAGCTAAGCGTGCTTGACGACGATCCGTTCGATCAGATCGGCCACGTCCTCGCACTTGTCGATCGTGTCCTCGAGGAGGGCGTAGACGTCCTTCCACTTGAGGACGTCGATCGTCTTTGTGCCGTCGTCGAAGAGCCCGGCGATCGCGGAGCGGCTCAGCTTGTCGCCCTCGTTCTCGATGCGATGGACTTCGACGATGTACTTGTCGAGGTCCTTGAATCCGCGCAGGTTGCTCAAGGCCGTGTGCAGCGTCTCGCAGGCCTGGACTACGAGAGCGGCCTGCTTGACCGACGTCTTGGTCGGCGACTCGATTCGGTACAGGACGAACGTGTCGGCGACTTCCTCGATGAGGTCGAGGATGTCGTCGAGGCCCGCGATCAGAGCGTGAATCTCCTCGCGGTCGAACGGCGTGACGAACGTCTGCTCGAGGCGGCGGCCGATGTCGTGGCTGAGGTCGTCGCCCTTGTGCTCCGTCTCGCGGATCTTCTTGGCTGATTTGTCGGGGTTGTCATAGCTGCGCAGCATCGACTCGAGCTGGCGGGCACCGTCCAGGACATTGGCGGCGTCTTCCACGAAGAGGTCGAAGAAGCGCTCTTCGCGCGGAATCAGTCGAAACGAGGGCACCTGGACAACCTCCGAGAGGAGTCGCGACCTTCCAAACGAGCCGGCATACCTTGCCGGGCCTCCTTGCTCGCGCCTCTTGCACCAACGTGCCTAGCGTAGCGCCCGGCGGTCCCGGCTGCCAGTCGCGGCCCTACGGCCAGCCGGCCGGCTCAGGCTGTGCCATGCTCGACTGGTGGATACCGTCGCCATCCTGTTCATCGTGGGCCTCGCGGTCCTGCTCGGCTGGTCGCTGGCGGTCGCCATCAGCCGCGGCAGAGCCCTGGATCTCCTGCGTGATGCCACGGGCGCGTCGGACACCGATGACGTCGAGCGGCTGGTTCGTCGTGCCATCGAGGAGGCCGAGGATGCGCGCTGGCACGCCGAGCAGGCGAGCCACGACACCGACTACCTCACCGAGCTACTGACTGCCGGCGTCGTAAGGCTCAAGGACGACCTGACGGTCGAGTTCGCCAACGGCGCCGCGCACGTGATGCTGGAGCGCAAGCCCGGTTCGATGGCGGGCAGGTCCGCCCTCGAGGCCTTCGTGGATGCCCGTATCGAGGGTATCGCCCGGACCGCGATGGAGTCGGGGTCGGCCAACGGCGAAGTGACCGTCCGGTCCAGCTCTGGTGCCACGGTCACGGTTCGCGCGCGCCGCTCACCCGTCTCCGGCGTGTGGCTGGTTCTCGAGGACGTCTCCGAATTGCGCCGCCTTCAGCGGATACGGGCCGAGTTCATCGACAACCTGTCCCATGAGCTGCGCACGCCTCTGACCACGATCAGCCTCCTGGCCGAGACCGCCGCAAGGGACGCGGAGTCGGCGTCCCCGAAGTTGCGCGATCGCATCGCCAAGATCGAAGTGGAAACGGGGCACCTCACGCAGATGGTCAACGAACTGCTCGATCTCTCTCGGATCGAGAGCGGCACGGTCCGCTTGATGCTCGACGACGTCGACCTGGTCAAAGTGGCCCGCAGCACCGCCGAGCGGTTGCGCATGTTCGCCGAGCGCCAGGGATTGCAGATCGATCTAGATGCGCCGGAACGCGTCTCGCCCGTCCGCGGCGACGAAGACCGGCTGGGCCAGGTCCTCGTGAACCTGCTGCACAACGCCGTCAAATTCAGCCCCGACGGTGGCCGAATCGTCGTGGGCGTGAGCGAGCAGCCGGGCGAGATCAGGGTTTGGGTGCGCGATCCGGGCATCGGCGTGCCACGGGGAGATCTGGCCCGCATCTTCGAGAGGTTCTACAAGGTGGATCGGGCTCGCGTGCGCGGCCGCGGCGGCACCGGGCTGGGTCTCTCGATCGCTCGCCACGTCGTGGAGTCGCACGGCGGCCGAATCTGGGTCGAGTCGGATGAGGGTTCCGGCTCGACCTTCATCTTCACGGTGCCGCTCGCACCGGCAGTTGCGGCAGCCAGCTAGGCTTTCGGCTCCTCGGGGGCGGCCGCGGCGGCGGGCTTTGCGGCGGCTGGCTTTGGCGCCGGCTTTGCCGCGGAGGTCGTGCGTGCTCGGGGGGAGGTGGGCTTGGCGGTCGCGGTGGCCGGCTTGGCGGCGATGGGCTTAGGCGCCGCGGCCGGCTTGGCGGTCGCGGTGGCCGGTTTGGCGGCGGCGGGCTTGGGCGCCGCGGCCGGCTTCTTCCCGGCCGGCTTCTGCATTGCCGGCTCGGGCGCGGATATACCGCGCAATTCGTCGAGGGCCGCTTCGGCGCGCTGGAGCCTGTGGTGCGCTCGCTCGAGTTTCCGGACGCGCTTGAGCTCGACCGCGGCCGCCGTGGCGAGCTCGCGCTCGAGCCGGCGGATCTGCTTGCGGACCCCGGCCTTCGGCTTGGCCGCGGCCTTGGACTCCGGCTTGCCCTTGCTATCCGGCTTGGCCTTGTTCGAGTTCTTCTTGGAGCGCCCCTTTGGCATTTCTAACCTCTTCCGCACTCGGCGCCTCCGGTCGGCGCGTTCATCCATTGCGCGGCGCGCATAGGCAGCGGCCGAAGCATATCCCGGCCGGCTGGGCCGTCAATCCTCGCCGCCCCGGCCGTCGCTCGAAAGCAGATCCGGCGGTACGAGCCAGCGCAGGATCCCCGAACCCGGCTCGAGCGGGCGAGTCGCGTCTATTCGAACGAGGGTGGCTTTGCGAACGGGCAGATCGGCGACGCCGGCCAGTTCCGCCGCGAGCGTGCTGAAGTCTGGGTCGTGGCCCACGAGCAGCGGCCGCTGCGGGTCGCCGGCGGCCCGCAGCAGGGCGTCGACGATGGCGAGGTCAAGTGGGCCGCCGAGTTCATCGACGACCCGGACCGACATGCCCAGTTCGGATGCTGCCAGGCGCGCCGTCTCCAATGCCCGCAGCTTGGGCGAGCTCAAGATCGCGTCCGGCCGCATGTTGGTTCCGGCGAGGAGCCGCCCGACACGTTCGGCCTGGAGCCGCCCCTTGTCGCTGAGGGGCCGAATGTCGTCGGGGCCGGACCACTTCATCGGATCGCCGGCGTGGGCGTGGCGCAGCAGCCATAGCTGAACTTCGCGGGCTGAGTTCATGGCTCGATCATCTCACCGACGTCGTTAGGGGTTGAGGTCTTCGATCTCACCGGTCGCCAGGAAGACCACTTCCTCGGCGATGTTCGTTACCCGGTCGCCGATACGCTCGAGATCCTTGGCCGCAAACAGGAGGTGGGCGCCCGCGTCGACCCAGGCGGGCTCCACTCGCATCCGCTCGAGAGCCTTCTCGAAATAGGTGTGATAGAGGCGGTCCATCTCGTCGTCCTGAGCGGCGACGTTGCGGGCGGCGTCGGCGTCCAGATCGACGAGCGCCAGGAGCACGCCGTGGAGGATGCCGCTGGCGAGCTCGCCCATCCGATCCAGCGCGGCTCCACCGGCGTTGCGCGCCTGACCCAGCCTGGCGACCTGCTTGGCTACGCCGGCGGCGTGGTCGCCTATCCGTTCCAGTTCGTAGGCGACGTGGGCCAGCGACAAGACGAAGCGCAGGTCGCCGGCGACCGGCGATTGCGTGGCGATCGTCGTGACGATCAGGTCCGTCAGATCCGTGTGGGCCGAATTGATGGCGTCGTCGGCGGCGACGACGGCTGCGGCCGCCGCGGCGTCCTGGCGGGCAAGCGCTCCGACGGCGGCGTCGATGGCGACGGCGGCGAGCCCGCCCATCCGGACGACGCCCTCGCGCAGAGCGAGCATCTCGCGGTCGAAGTCGTGCCGGTGGCCGTGAGCCACGAATCGATCGGTCTCTTGCACCGTCGAACCATGAGCGGGCTTGGGCAGCGTCAGATAGACGCTGTGATGCCGAAGCATAGCGACGGTGGCGTGGCTAGTTGTCTTGATCGAGCGCAACGGCCGGCGATCGTGGAGCGCCCAGCAACTCGAGGATCGCGCCGAGAGACAGAGTGGTGCGGTGCGAGATCAGGACAGCGACCCGGCCCGGGTCGTGGCGGACGCGGGCCAGCTTGACGCGATCGACTCGGGGCCAGAGGGCGAGGGCCCTGGCGTAGTAGTCGGATGGGCCCGGCAGCGGCAGTGCCCGCGCCGAGACGGGGGTTCGGGAAAGGCTATTCATCCACCAATCCGTTCTGAGTTGGAACCGGCGGGCTGCCGGCCCGGTCATCGTCGAGTTCCAGCCAGCGCATGGCGTAGGCGAGGTCGAGGACTTCCGTGGCCGATCCGGGAGCCGAGGCGGCGGACGCGAGGCGGCAGAGCGATTCGCGCCGGTAGGAGTCGAGCAAGGCGGGGCGGCTGCGGATGGGCTCGAGCTGGGCTCGGACCATGGCGATCCGGTCGGATAGCGGCGGCTGGACTTGCGTGTCGGTCTCGAGGGCGGGCAGCGTCAACGTCGTGTCCCTTTCCGTGAGCGGATGCCCCGCGGACGCGCGCCGGGGAGGGTGGCCGGGCTTCCTGTGGGTCGGGGCATTCGGCTGCACGAAGAAAGGCTGGGCCGGACAGGTGAACGGCCCGTGAACCGGCGGTTAACGTCCGCGCCGCGTCGAGGCGGTGCGGCGGCGGCGCGGCAGTGCAGTGGCGGGCTACAGCGCCGCGGCGGCTCTCCCCAGGGCTCGGCGGAAAGGTGCCCCGCTCACGGCTCGCCAGACGGGCCCGAGAGCCCGCCGCAGTCGAGCCACCTCGCGCTCGCGGGAGCGGAGGTATGTCCCGATGGCCTCCGCTTCGAGCTCGGACAACTCGCCGGCCCGGGCCACCAGCAGATCGCGAGCCAACTTCGTGGCCACGTCCGCGTCGTGAAGGGAGCCCAGGTGATCCTGCAGGGCGACGACGCGTTCCAGCAGCCTGGACGCGTCGGGTCCGAGTACTTCGCCGAAGAACTCCAACTCGTAGCGCAGCCACTTGGCCGCGATCCGGAGCTCGTGGAGGGTATCGACGTCGGCCCACGGAAATACCAGTTCGTAGGCCCGTACGGTTTCGTACGCGGCCCAGATCTCGGAGGCGGCGCGGTCGCGAACTCGGTGTCGGGCTATCGGCGTGGCCACGGTCGCGGAGGCGTTTGATCCGGCATCCATGAATTGCTCCATCTCCTTGATGAAGCTCGCGTAGCGGTCCGAGTCCAGTTCGGAGAGCAGCAGATTGCGGGCCGATGATCGCTGCTTGCGCCACAGCGACAGGAGCGGATCGAGGCCGGCGCGCCGGTCCTCGTCAACGGCGATGCTGTATGCCTCGAGCCCTTCGATGAGAACGTCGAGGTCACGCACGGCACCGAGCCGGTCGGCGAGGACCTCTAGGTGGCGCCGGATCTTCTTGGTCTTGCCCGCCTTGAAGGCACCGTCGAAGACCCGCCACGCGGCCCGCATGCGTCTCGTCGAGACCCGCATGTCGTGCAGATCCTCGGCGTCGGCCCCCGATCTGGTACCGGCCTCGCGGCGCTGCATCCTGGCGAAGTGGAGCCGCAGGACCTTACGGGCGGCTTCCGCCATCGTGTCGTCGGCGACGATGCCGATCGCTCGCGGCCCCGGCTTGGCGCCGGCGCCGCCGGTCTGCGTAGCTGCCACGGCCGTTTCGAGTGCATTGCTCGCGTCCGGCGCAGGCTGCGCCGCGTCGGACCTGGCGGCCGGGAATTCCGGAGGCGCCGCCTGCCAGCGCTGCTGCATCTCCGGCGGCATCGACGGCATGGCGGCGCGCATTGCCAGGACCGCTCGAGCGAGCTTGGAACCGCTCACGGCGTGCAATCCGGCGTCGAGGTCGAAGACGCCGGCGATGGCCTCGAGGGGTCCTTCGTCGCCTCGCTTCAGTTCGACCTCGAGTTCCTCGAACGAGTCCAGGACGCGGCCGCCGCCCACGACTTCCACCTCGTCGAGGCTGAGCTCGGCGCGCGTGCCGCCGGCCTTGAGTGGCCGCACCCGCCGCAGCTGGCGGATCGTGAGGATCTCCGCCAGGGGTTTGTCGCCGCACAGTTCGAGAACCACGTCCCGGGCGTGGGAACCCGGCCAGTCGCGGGGCACGAGCCCGGCATCGGTTGGACCCTCGATCTCCTCACGTCGTTGCAGCCTGCCGCCCGACACATTGACGGCTTTGAGGCTGATCTCAGTCCCGCGGGACGTCTTGCGCATTCGAGCTGCGAAACCGGCTCGAGCCAGCGCCCAGTCGGCCGAGTCCACGTATCGATCCTCGACCCGGATCGAGTCGACCGGGCCGCCGGGAGTGAACGGGCCCAGTTCAGGCGCCACGAGGTAACGGTCGCCGCTTCCGGCCGCGGTTACCTCGAACTTCATCTCGACTTCGATCTTGTGGCCTGCCGCCATATCTACCCCGGCTGACTGCTATGCCCGCGGATCGAGCGATCCAGCTCCTGCATGCGGCCGACGCGGCTCCGCCGTCGCCGCCGCAGCCGTCTCGATGGCGCGCTTCTTGAGTTCCTCGAAGGTGTCGATGGTACCCGCGGCGCCGTTGATCTCCTCGGTCCGATGGTACACGCCGTCGCCGAGCAGCTGCCAGGACCGCCGGTCGTCGGCCATCATCACATCCAGCACGGCGTCGATGCGGCGGCGGGCGTCGGGGTCCTCGATGGGGACGATGGCTTCGACGCGTCGATCGAGGTTGCGCTCCATGAGGTCCGCGGAGCCGATGAAGAGCTCGGGCTTACCGTCATTGGCGAACGAGAAGACGCGCGAGTGCTCGAGATACTGGCCGACTATCGAGCGGACTCGGATGCCCTCGCTGACGCCCGGAACTCCGGGCCAGAGCGAGCAGATACCGCGGATGATCAGGTCCACCTGGACGCCGGCACGAGCGGCCGTGTACAGGGCGGCCACGCAGGCGGGATCGACCAGGGAGTTGAGCTTGAGAACGATCCGCGCCGGCCGGCCGGCGAGAGCGTGGTCGGTCTCGCGCTGGATCATCTCGAGGATCCAGTTGCGCAGGTTCATGGGCGCGACGATGAGGCGGCGGAAGTCGCGCTGCCGCGACAGGCCGGTCAGGACGTTGAACAGGTCGCTGACATCGGCGCCGAGCTCCGGCCGGCAGGAGAGCAGCCCAAAGTCCGTATACAGCCGGGCGGTACCGGAGTTGTAGTTGCCGGTGCCGATGTGGACGTAGCGCCGCAGCGTGGTTCCTTCACGCCGTACCACCAGGGATGTCTTGGAATGCGTCTTGAGTCCGACGAGGCCGTAGACGACGTGGGCGCCGACCTTCTCGAGCTTGCGCGCCCAGACGATGTTGGCCTCTTCGTCGAAGCGGGCCTTGATCTCGACGAGAACCACGACCTGCTTGCCGCGCTCGGCGGCCGCGATCAGGTCGCGCACGATCTGGGAATC
>Ga0182019_10001237_pt1 | contig 12973 bp, 13 predicted proteins | sample 812E2MmetaG_FD_120483 | JGI IMG/M metagenome (GOLD analysis project Ga0182019, IMG submission 120483) | Permafrost microbial communities from Stordalen Mire, Sweden - 812E2M metaG | ecosystem: Environmental > Terrestrial > Soil > Wetlands > Permafrost | place: Sweden: Stordalen | collected...
CACATGCTCTCCAATGACTCGACGCGATTTCGTAAAGCCTGAATTTTCACTACGCTCTCGCTCCGTGAAAACACATGCACTATCGCTTCTGGGGACTACTCGACTCCTGTCTCGCAGCGAATGTGGCCGGGTCGCCCGCTTGTTGTAATTGGGCCTCGGCAACATATTTCCCCTCATACCCCAGAATTTTCCCGGTTTCTGGACTAACGTAGGTATCACCTATATGATAAATGCTGTAGGCTGGACTCTCCTGTTGACTTATAGCGCGGACATAGATTTTGTCACCCGCGCCTACAACGAGATGTTCCGCCGCGAGACCATCTACATGGGCTGCGTTGTTGAGTTCATTTTCGGACATCACTTTGGGCGAAATTAAGAATTGCGCTATAGACTCCGTAGGGATTAATTTAATCGCCTGTTTGGTAACGGTTTCCCGAATACACGGCAATAGTTTCCCGGTTTTGGAAACGGCAAAGTTGGTTCTACCCTTTTTAACATCATCCTCATTTAGAACGCAGGTGGAATCTTCCGGAGAGTACACTTGTCGGGTATCTTGGGACAGGCTAAGCTGCGGCTTTCCGTTGGCTATGGAAAAATAAATGGTATCGCCCGGATAAATCAGATACGGATTTTTAATTTGAGCGTTATTTTTCCATAGTTCAGGCCATTGCCAGGGATGATTTAAAAATTTACCCGATATATTCCATAAAGTATCGCCTTTGACAATGGTATATTGCTCAGGATGGGCTGGGTTTAATTGTATTTCATCTGCCCATGAGCTTATGCTGATGAAGAGGGCAGCCATCAATCCAGCGAGCATTCGAAAAGCCATATTGATTCCGTGAGAGTCTTTTTTAGTCTTATACGTTCAAAGTTTATATGAATTCAGTTAGAATTCCAGTATTGAATTATTTTTAGTGGAGAGTTTGTTGAGTATTTTAACTGTTCTCGAGTTTCCCGATGAACGCTTGCGTAAAAAAGCCACCGTGGTTAAATCGGTTGATGATAAAGTCAGACGGTTGCTGGCGGATATGCTGGAGACGATGTACCACGCGCACGGCGTGGGTTTGGCTGCCACCCAGGTGGACGTGCATCAACGCATCATCGTCATTGATGTCAGCGAAGCAAAAGATGCGCCCTTGTTTTTAATCAATCCGGAAATCATAGAAAAAGACGGCGCCAAAGAATCCGAAGAAGGTTGCCTGTCAGTGCCCGGTTTTTTTGAAAAAGTAACGCGGGCCGAGCATGTCAGGATAAAAGCGCTCAACAAAGACGGCCAGACCTTTGAGCTTGAGGCCACGGATTTGCTGGCCGTATGCGTGCAGCATGAAATGGATCATTTGAACGGCAAATTGTTTGTCGATTATGTTTCGTCATTGAAACGGCAGCGGATTAAGAAGAAGCTGGAAAAAATTCATAAACTGGAAACAAGCTAATGAAGATTATTTTTGCCGGAACCCCGGAATTTGCCGTACCCAGTTTGCAAGCGTTGCTGGCTTCCAGGCATGAAGTCTGTGCCGTCTATACCCAGCCTGATCGCCCGGCAGGCAGGGGGAGACAGTTGCAGATCAGTCCGGTTAAAACGCTGGCTTTAGCGCACGCCATTCCTGTGTTTCAGCCACTGACCCTGAAGACGGATGAGGATTTGCAGCAATTAATGTCACACAATGCCGATTTGATGGTGGTGGTCGCCTACGGCATGATTTTAACGCAAGCCGCACTCGATGCACCTCGCTTAGGGTGTATTAATGTCCATGGCTCATTGTTGCCGCGTTGGCGCGGAGCTGCGCCTATCCAGCGGGCATTAATGGCGGGCGATGAAAAAACCGGGGTAACCATTATGCAGATCGTCCGGCAACTGGATGCCGGTGATATGTTGCACAAGGAAGAATATGTCATCGGCGTCAACGATACCGCCAGCGATTTACATGATAAATTAGCCGAATTGGGCGCGATAGGTTTGAGTAAGGTTTTGGTGCAAATAGAAGCAGGGGTAGTGCATGCAGAGCCGCAAGATGAAAGTTTGGTGACTTACGCCGAAAAACTGACAAAAAGCGAGGCGTTCATAGACTGGCGACAACCTGCGAGTGTTATCGCCTTAAAAGTCAGGGGATTAAACGCTTGGCCGGTGGCGCAGACGCTTTATCAGGGCGAGGTATTACGCATCTGGCAGGCTGAATCCTTAGCGGTGAATAATGATCCACTCTTGCAATTGGAGCCGGGTATCGTGAGTTGCCACAATAAAAATATGGATGTGGCAACCGGAAACGGACTATTACGTTTACATGAAGTTCAATTGCCTGGAGGGAAGCGCATGACGGCCCAGGCGTTTTTAAATGCGCATGCGGCGCATGGTGTAAAGCTGGGTTGAAATAGGTCGGTCGGCTTGAATGATGATTAAACCAAAGTCCTGCCTATCATCTGTCCCAGCTTAACTATCTCGTCCGCTTTAAATCCGTTATCCCACTGCACTTTATTGTTGCCGAATAAAACAATAATGGTGGAGCCCATATTAAAACGGCCCATTTCTGCGCCTATTTCCAACGTGGGCGCATTTTCCTGATAGCGCCAGCTTTGCACTGAGCTAATGCTAGGCGGCGTAACGACGCCGTGCCAGACGGTTTCTATGCTGGATACAAATATGGCGCCAACCAGCACCAACGCCATCGGACCGACTTCGGTATCAAACAGCGCAACGACGCGTTCATTTCGGGCAAATAGTCCGGGTACGGAATGCGTGGTTGCGGTGTTGACACTGAATAACCGGCCGGGGATATGCACCATTTCCCGTAACGTGCCTGTCAACGGCATGTGCAGGCGGTGGTAATCTTTGGGTGACAGATAAATGGTGGTAAACACGCCGTTGTTAAACGGTTCGGCACGCTCAACGCTGCCACCTAACAAATCGGTCGCGGTATAGCTTTTGCCTTTGGCCTGAAAAATCTCACCGTCGGTAATCGCCCCCGCTTGACTGACAGCGCCATCAGCAGGACAGGCAACGGCGTTAGCTTCGGTGGTTAAGGGCCTGACGCCGGGCTTAAGTGTACGAGTAAAAAAGTGGTTAAAACTTTTGTAGGCATTGATATCCTGCTCTTGCGCCTCGGCCATGTTGACCCCGTAATGCCTGATGATCTGTTTGATGAACAGGTTTTTCCAGGTTTTGTTTTCGCAGTGCGTCAATTTGCTCATCATTCGGGACAAGGCATGATGAGGTAAAATGTATTGGGGTAAAGTGGTCAGGGCTTCTTTGATAGTCATGAATAATCCGTTATTTGCAGGTCGGGTTAGCGATAACCCGACACACGCGGCTTCGCAGTGAAAAGAAAAATTGTTTAGGAACATGCACGACACACTTATGTATTAAATCCCCTCACCCCAACCCTCTCCCGGCGGGAGAGGGAGTAAGATGTCGAAGTGTGAAATGCACACTCCTTAAGGCAGATTAACCAGTTCCGGCGCTTGCCAGTCGCTGTTTTTATGCTCGACAACAACCGTGGTATAGATGCCGCCGCGCACATTAAATTCAGCACGTATACGCATAAAATTGGGCGCTATGGCTTTTACAATATCGTTAAGAATTTCATTGGTAACCGCCTCATGGAATGCGCCTTGCTCGCGGAATGCCCACATATACAGCTTAAGGGCTTTTAATTCCACACACAGCGCGGCGGGCACATATTCGATTTGGATGGTTGCGAAATCCGGTTGCCCGGTCTTTGGACACAGACAGGTGAATTCGGGAATATCAATGCGTATCGTATAATCGCGGCCCGGTTGCGGATTATCGAAAGTTTCCAGATCTTTAGTCGGTTTTGTAGTCATCGTAGTCGTAAGGCTATGTTAAAAGTGGGGAGATTTTAACAGTTTTGAGACGGAGCACGATATTCTTTACTAAAACGACTCCTTGGAGGGATCATTAAGAAAATTTCGATAATCAATGGACACTTTAAGGCCGGCAAAACGCCCGCTCATTCCGATCAGCTCTTGCGTCTTTTTATCAAAGCGGATCGTGACCTCATTCAATGCCCGATCTTCATAGCCTTTTTCTATATGAGGCGTTTCCAGCAAGAAGTGATACATATAGAGTTCAGTATCGCCTTCATCTTTAATTTCCAACGGGGCGCCTAATTGCGCCAAAACAGCCGGTTTTTTTGGCAAATCGTTAGAAATTTTAGCTAATAACTTACTGTTGGCTCGCAGTTGTTGTTTTTCTTTATCAATTTCAGCGCCCCCTATAGAGCGTAAAGAAACCTCTAAAAATTTCGGCGGAGCTATTTGCAAAAATAACGACGAAAATGACCAGGCGGTAAGTCTTCCTTCTTTATTAAAATTTAAATCAGAGTAAAAATGTATCTCCGGAACAATCAGTTTATTGTTGGCATCAACTTTACGAAACCAGTAACGCCAGCGTCTGCCTTCCGGCGTAGGAATATCTTCACTGGCATATAACCTGGATAAAGAAACAAAATCCTTGCTATACAGAATGGGTTCTTTAAATTGCAAGGTAAATTCATCGGCGCTAACAACAGTAAAATAACGGTCGAATTCACCCATCTGCAGATAAGTCTGGTAAGCCCGTATCCAGTACATACACCCGGATAACGAACCCGCCAGCAACAGTAAACACATAACCCGTAACACACGCTTAATTGTTTCTATTTTCATATTTATGGCCGGGTTTATTATTTTCGAGTTACCTTGAGTGTGTTTTATAACAGGCTAGTTATCCGATCTGGCAACCGTCTCCCAGCCGCCGCCCAACGCTTTGTACAGCGCAGTCAACGCCGTCGCTGTGGCGGTTTCGCTCTGCGCCAGGCGCTCCTGGTCTTGCAACAGGCGCAATTGGGCATCCAGCACCGTCAAAAAATCGCTGACGCCTTCCTTGAAACGAAATTGCGCCAATTCCTCGGCTCTCAGGCTGGAATGGGCTGCCGAAGCTAATAATGCCCGGCGCGCCCGTTCGCGATTGTAGTTCACCAGCGCATTTTCGGTTTCCTCCAATGCGCCCAGCACCGTCTGCCGGTACTGCGCCAAACTGGCATCCGCGCTCGCGTCGGCGGCTTTGATACGCGCATAAACATGCCCCATATCCAGAAAAGCCCAACTGATCCTAGGGCCTAAAGCATAAGTGTCCGAGCCTGCGCCGCCTACGGCCGACAACATGCTGGCCTCAAGCGCGACAGTGCCTACAAAGGTGACGCGCGGAAAAAGGTCGGCGGTAGCAACGCCAATACCTGCGGTGGCGGCGGCCAGCAACCGTTCTGCTGTGCGTATATCGGGCCGACGGCGCAACAGTTCCGCCGGATTGCCGATCTGTATGGTTTCCGGAATCTTCGGCAACGGCGCAAACTGGGACAACTTTTGAGTCAACGCGCCGGGTAGCTGGCCGGTCAATACGCTAAGCCGGTGCATAGTCCTGTACATGGCGCTTTCCAGCGGCGGAATGATGGCCCGCGTGGAATCGAGTTGGGCTGCTGCCCTGGAGGTGTCGAGTTCCGTACCTCGCCCGCCCTCAAGCCTCATACGGGTTATTTCCAGCGTTTTGCTTTGATTTTCGGCATTCTTTTTCGCCACCGCCAACTCGTTTTGCAGTCCGCGCAATTCGAAATAATTTCTAGCCACTTCGGCGATCAGGCTGACACTGAGATCGCGTAGCGTAGCTTCCTGCGCCTCGACCTGATCGCTGCTGGCTTCTACGGTGCGACGCACCCGACCGAAGATATCGATCTCCCATAGCGCATCGAAACCGGCATTGTAGAGCTGCAATACGCGCGGCGCGTAAGACAGGTTGTTCAAAGCCCCGACGCTGCGTTTCTGATAGTTATAATTGGCGTGCGCAGTGACGACAGGCGCCAAATTCAGCACCGCTTGCAAATAAAGCGCCCGTGCCTCGCGTATATTGGCTTGAGCGGCTTCCAGATCAAAGTTGTGTTGCAGGGTTAGCTCGACCAGCCCGGTCAATTCTTTATCCTGAAACAGCGTCCACCAGACGACTTCTATGCTCTGCCCTGAAAATTCGGGGGCAGCGGCTTGGCTGAATGTCTTTGGCACACCGGTTACCGGCATTTTATAGTCCGGGCCGACCGCGCAGGCGTTCAGTAGCGTAGCGCCCAGCAAGGACATGATCAGGCGCACGGCCATTAAGTTACTTAACTTAATGGTCATGATGGCTAGGCAGGATGTCGCTCTACGCTTAATCATAACTCAGTCTCTTGCGGCAGCACTTTGTCGGTCTTGGATCGGGACGGTCGCAAGCGTTGCCCAAAGGCTTGTACCGCCACATAGAAAACCGGCGTCAACAGCAGGCCGAACAAGGTCACGCCCAGCATACCGCTAAACACGGCGGTACCCAGCAACTGACGGGATTCCGCCCCCGCGCCTTTTGCGATTACCAGCGGGAACACGCCCATGATGAAAGCAAACGACGTCATCAAAATAGGACGCAACCGGATTCGCGCCGCCTCTACGGCGGCATCAAAACGGCTTAGACCGCTCTCTTGCCGTCGCTTGGCAAATTCCACGATCAGTATCGCATTCTTGCTGGCCAAGCCCACCAGTACGATAAAGCCTATCTGCGTAAAGATGTTGTTGTCCATGTTGTTCAGCCACACGCCGGTCATTGACGATAGTATGCACATCGGCACGATCAGGATTACGGCAAACGGCAGCGACCAGCTCTCATATTGAGCCGCCAGCGCCAAAAACACGAAAATAACACTGAGCGGAAAAACCAGCAGCGCCACGTTTCCGGCCAACACCTGTTGCAAACTAAGCTCGGTCCATTCAAAATCGAATCCCGGCGGCAGCTCCTTCGTCATCAGCTTATTCATCGTATCGATAGCTTGGCTGGAACTGATGCCCGGTAGAGTGCTGCCGTTAATTTCCGCCGTCGGATACATATTGTAGCGGGTAATCTTATCCGGCCCGTTAATTTCCTGCACATCGACCAGCGAACCCAGCGGCACCATACCACCTTGAAGATTGCGGGTCTTCAGTTTGGCGATATCTTCAGGCTTCATACGGAACTCGGAATCGGCCTGCGCCATGACCTGGTAAGTCCGGCCGAAGCGGTTAAAATCATTGACATAGAGCGAGCCCAGATAAATTTGTAAAGTATCGAACACGTCTTTCAAGGGCACATCCATAGACTTAACCCGGGTGCGGTCGACATCCAGAAACAGCTGCGGCACACCTGACCGGAAGGTCGTAAACAACCCGACCAGCCCCGGCTGCTTGTTTCCGAGCGCAATCATTTCCGTACTCACGCTTGTTAGCGCGTCAATCCCGGCATTGCTGCGATCCTGAATCTGCAACTTGAACCCGCCCACCGAACTCATGCCGCGTATAGGCGGCGGCGCAAACACGGCGATGTAGGCGTCGTCCACCTTGGAGAGACGTTTCTTAAGGTCTTCAATAATGGCATTGGCATACAGCTTGGGATGGCCCGCCCGCTGGTCGAAGCCGTCCAGCGTGGCGAACATCGTGGCGACGTTGGACTGGCTGGCACCGCTTAAAATAGAAAACCCGGAATAGGCGTTGACATGATTGACGCCTTCGGTGTCCAGAATAATCTTTGTCGCCTGTTTCACCACGGCCTCGGTGCGCGCCAGCGAGGCGGCATCCGGCAATTGCGCATATAGGATCAGATAACCCTGGTCTTGCTGCGGAATGAAGCCAGTAGGGACTTTTTCAAACGCCAGGAAATTAAGCCCGCATAACCCCGCATAGAGTATCAGCACCACTGCCGTCATGCGGATAAGCCTTCCGACCAGCCGGGAATAGCCTTTGCTGAAACTATCAAAAAAGCGGTTGAAACCGTTGAAAAACCAACCAAACAGGAAATCGATCAACTGCGTCAGCTTATCCTTGTCGCCATGGGCGCGATCCAGCAACAATGCGCACAATGCCGGGCTCAGGGTCAGCGAGTTGAACGCCGATATTACCGTAGAAACGGCTATGGTCAGCGCAAATTGTTTGTAAAAAGCGCCTGAAACGCCGGTGATAAAAGCCGTAGGCACAAACACGGCAACCAAAACCAGCGCCGTGGCGACAATGGGACCCACCACCTCGCCCATAGCCTTACGGGTTGCGTCCCTGGCCGATAAGCCGGTGGCGATATGGCGCTCCACATTCTCGACCACGACGATGGCGTCGTCGACAACGATGCCGATAGCTAACACCAGCCCGAACAGCGACAAGGTGTTCAGGGACAAACCCATCGCCGACATCACCGCGAACGTGCCGATCAAAGACACCGGCACGGCCAGCAGAGGAATAAGGGTAGCGCGCCAGTTTTGCAAAAACACCACGACCACGATCACCACCAGTAACAGCGCTTCGAACAGCGTCTTGATCACCGCATCAATGGATTGCTGCACAAACACCACGGTGTCGTAAACCATTTTGTAATCCAGGCCGTCCGGGAAGTGCGCCTTCAACTTTAGCATGGCTGCTACCACGGCTTTTTTGGTATCCAGCGCGTTGGAACCCGGCAACTGGAAAATAGCGAGGCCAACGCTAGGCTCGCCATCCAGCAGCAATCCCGAGTTGTAATCTTTCGCGCCCAACTCGATGCGGGCCACGTCTTTAAGCTTTGTTACCTGTCCGTCGGCGCCTTTTTTAATGACTATATCGGCAAATTGTTCGGCCTCCATCAGTCGTCCCAACGTGCTGATGGTGTATTGAAAATCGGTAGTCTCACCGGGTTGCTGACCGACAACGCCAGCGGCTACCTGAACATTCTGATCCCGGATGGCATTGACCACGTCGCCGGCGGTCAGATTCCGCGCAGCGATCTGCTCGGGATTCAGCCACAGGCGCATGCTGTAGTCGCGGGCGCCGAACACCACAATATCGCCCACGCCCGGCAAGCGCGCCAAGGTATCCTTGATTTGTAGCAGCGCGTAATTACTCAAGTACACGCTATCGTAGCGTTTATCCGGGGATACCAGATTGACCACCACGCTCAAGTCCGGGCTGCGTTTTTTTACGCTGATGCCCTGCCGCCTAACTTCTTCAGGCAATCGGGGTTCGGCCAGCGATACCCGGTTTTGCACCAGCACCTGTGCTTTGTCCAGGTTTGTGCCCGGTTTGAAGGCAATGGTCAAGGCCATGCTGCCGCTGTTGGTGGATTGCGACGACATGTACAGCATGTCTTCGACGCCGTTCACTTCCTGCTCGATAGGCGTGGCCACCGTTTCGGCCACCACCTGGGCGTTCGCACCTGCGTAGGTCGCGCTGATAACCACGGTGGGCGGCGCTATTTCGGGATATTGGGTGACTGGCAGCGTAATCAGCGCAAGGCCGCCGACCAGGACAATCAGGATAGACAATACTGCGGCAAAGATCGGCCGGTCGATAAAAAAATGGGCGAATCGATTCATCGTCTCAACCCGCCTTGAAGCTCGGCAAGCGAAATACGTTCGGGATTCACCTTACCGCCGGGCCTGACTTTTTGCAGACCCTCGATAACCACCCATTCATCCGACTTCAACCCTTGCGTGATCACCTGCGACTGACCGATATGAGCGCCCAGGAACACCTTGCGATATTCCACCTGATTTTCCGAGTTAACCACCCACACGAATCGTTGCGCCTGATCCGTAGCGATAGCCTTATCCGGCAGTAAAATAGCCGGATAAGGGGCATTGCCGCGCACCCGCATGCGGGCGAAAAAACCGGGACTCAACAAACCGTCCGGGTTAGGGAATTCACCACGCAATGTCACCGTGCCGGTGGTTGTATCTTCACGCGGCGAAATATAATTGAGATGGCCTTCGTGGGGAAAACCGGCCTCGTCAGCGACCGCCAATTGCACCGGCGTTTGCCCGGAGGACGTCCCGCTGCTGCCGTCTTGCCCGGACTGACGCCGGTATTTCAGCGCCGAGCGCTCATCCGCGTCCACATAAACATAGACCGGGTCTATAGAAACGATAAAGGTCAAACGCGTGGCATCGGCGCCACCGCCGCCTACCAAATTGCCCTCGGTGATCAGCTCACGGCCGATACGCCCATCTATCGGCGCGCGTATCTTGGTAAACTCCAGGTTCAACCTGGCCGTGTAAACATTAGCCTCCGCAGACTGAACCGCCGCCACGGCTTCACGCGAGCCTTTGCTACGGGCGTCATGCTCTTCTTCTGAAATCGCTTTGCCGCTGAACAGTCGCTCGGCCCGCTCCAGGTCGTTTTGGGCCAATTCGCGCTTGGCTTTGGCCCGCTCCAGTTCCGCTTCGGCGTATTGCAACTGGGCGCTAAACGGCTTGGGATCGATCAGGAATAAAAGATCGCCCTTTTTTACCTTGGCACCGGCTTTGAAGTTCACTTTCTCCAAATAGCCACTGACCCTCGCACGCACATCTACCGAACTCACCGCTTCGATACGGCCTGTGTATTCGTCCCATTCGGTGACATCCTGCGCCCAAGGCCGGGCAATTTTGACGGCGGGCGAAGGCGGTTGGGCGGATTTAGCGCCGGGATCGGCCGGGTTTCCACAGCCGATCATCATCAGGGCGACCAGGGCAGACAGACCCGATAGCCGGTGCTGCCGCGCGCCCCTTCGTAGATTCGGACGTTGGCTGACTGCTGCGATAGGCGTTTCTTTGTTCATCCCTCAAACCTTCTCTTGAAAAGACACAATAAATGGTAAAATATATTACCATTTAATTCACGGTATGATAATAGCCCGAATCAACTAAATTTTATGAATGTACAGATGATTAAATGCGGACGCCCCCGTAAGGGCGAGGAACTCCAAAGTCGCGACCGATTGTTGGACTCCGCTTTCAAGCTTTTCCTTGAATACGGCTACGGCAATCTCAGCCTGGAAACCATCGCCAGAGACGCCCATGTGTCCATGCGCACGATTTATAGTCAGTTCGGCGGCAAGGCGGGACTGTTCGGCGCCGTGATCAAGCGTTGCAGCGATCCGCTGGTCACGATTCTGTCGGATGAGAACGTCATGGAAGAAAAGCCGGAGGAGGCGCTGGTGACTTTCGCAAAGCAGTTTCTGTACAGCATCACGCGACCGGACGCCGTGCGCATACGCGCCATGCTGATAGGCGAATCGTTACATTTTCCGGATCTTGCCACGCAGTTCTATGAACAAGGGCCGCAGCGCACACTGGATCATCTTGCCCAATTTTTCCTCCGTCGGCAGCGGGCGGGGCATTTTTCCGCCATAGATCCGCCGGTGCTCGCCGATCAATTCTTGAGCGCTTTGCGCGGCGAACGCTATCAAAAACTGCAACTCGGTTTGCTACCGCCCCCCGACGAAGTTGAAATCGAAGCCTGGGCGCGGCAAACAACGTCGCTGTTCCTGCATGGATGTCTGGGCTAAAAAGAGGACGGCAGTCATTGCGGTCGCAGCCTGCATTAAATCATAAATTTATTGACTGGCCAGCACTATTTTTTTTGTTGCTTTTATACAAAATAACTTACCAAGCAGTCATTTATCTGTTCGATTAACGATATGAGCCACCCGTAACCGGCTCCTCGCCGACGCCCGATATCGCTGTTGCGAACTAACAACTAGCGATTATAATGCCGGATAAAGCCGCCAAAACCGTATCCGTACCCGCATTAAATCGCTTGTTTTGCTGATTCAACTGGAGGACTATGCCATCAAATTCAACAAAGATCAGGTAACCTACCATGAACGCTATAAAAACCATGATTTTATTAGCCTCCCTTTTTGCAATAGCTGGCGCGGCTTTTTTTCAGCTTTTCGTGTTACTGGCAAACACGCTATTGGGTCAACACACAGATCATCGCCATAGTTCACGAGTTAGATTAATTAAACCCTAACCCTGATGAATCAGGCCGTTACTGCCTGCAACCGAACCGCCATCACATCGCACAAAGCATGATGTAACACGGCGTTTGCAGTGGATCCCAATAACAGGGCCAGACCCTGTCGACCGTGAGAACCGACGACAATTAAATCGGCCTGCGCCTCCCCGGCAATATGGACAATTTCCTGTTTGGGTACGCCCCAAACCAGCCAGCGATGAGCCAAATCAACAGCCAGTTGATCGCCCAGTTGCATAAATTTGGCTTTTTCAGCTTCCAGCAAATCGTATCCTGAATCCTGATCCAGAGGAATCACCGTGCCATAGTTGGTATCCGGCATGGCGACATTATCCAGCACATGAATAATGCTCAATTTAGCCTGATATTTATAAGCCAAAGACCGGGCTTTTCCGGCGACATAATCGCCGTGTTCCGAAAAATCGACTGCCAGTAAAATGTGTTGATAATCTTTCATGGGTTGCGCCTACTATTGATAATTAATAACTGATATTTCGCATTGTCCATGAAACCTGTCCTGAGCGCAGTCGTGGGAAGCACGAAAATATTGAAGAGTGGACAAACTGCTACTTAAGGTTAACAAATACGCGACAACGGGGCTGCTTCCAGCTCCTGCAATATACGCTCGCCGCCCAGCTCCGTTTCAATGAGGGCGTGAGCCTGCCCGGTTTCTATAGGACCTATGATAGCAGTAACGAGTCTCTTCTGTCGTCCTGTCCTTGCTTTCGCGTTTGGCGGTTACTGCTACGATGCTTTTGAGTCCCGTCCAGTGGGGATACAGTTCTTGCAACCATCCGATGGCGGAGGTAGCCCGCACCGTGCGGGTTTCGATCCGCCCATGCCCGCCATCGTAGCTTTCATAGCCTACGACTGGGCAAGTGTTTTCAGATTCAAAAAACAACGTTACATCTTTGTGCAGGTTGCCTTGATTACCCTTTAGACTGAGCATATAGTCCGCGCCTTGCGCGAGTGTTGTTGCGCCACCTTGGTTTGGCAACCCATAGCGTCCATTGTCACTACCACCCCCGTTATGTTCAGTTGCATCAATAGCTTGGGAATGGCGGTAATCTCATTGGATTTGTCATCCACCTTCTGCTGCCCCAGCACCAACTGGTTTTGGGTGGCCCACGCGCTGACCATGTAAATAGCCGCCTTCTTGGAAGCAGTA
>Ga0182019_10001238_pt1 | contig 12968 bp, 12 predicted proteins | sample 812E2MmetaG_FD_120483 | JGI IMG/M metagenome (GOLD analysis project Ga0182019, IMG submission 120483) | Permafrost microbial communities from Stordalen Mire, Sweden - 812E2M metaG | ecosystem: Environmental > Terrestrial > Soil > Wetlands > Permafrost | place: Sweden: Stordalen | collected...
AAGACGAGTCGTCTGGGCGACGGCGTGTACCGCTACGGCGGCGAAGAGTTCCTGGTCATCCTTCACGATTGCGACGAGGCCGCGCTGTACGCCGCCGGCCAACGCTACCTGACGGCGATCCAGGCGGCCGGCATGCTCCACCCGGACAACCCGCCTTACGGCCTCGTCACCGCCAGCGCCGGCGCCACGGAGCTCTCGCAGGCCAACTGCACAGACGTGGACTCGGCGCTGCACGATGCGGATGAGGCTCTGTACGTCGCCAAGGAGAGCGGCCGCAACCGGCTCCACATCAGTGCCCGGCCGGGCCCGGCGGACGTCGTCCAGATCAACCGCCAGCGCGCCGCGAGCTGAACGCCCTCAACGAATCGGCAGAAGGGCAGCCCCAATACCCACGGCAAGCCCGACGGCGAGGCTTCCCAGCCCAATCTGCAGCGACCGCATCCTGTCGCGCGAGCGGGCCGCCGCATCGGCCACCTGCTGGGTCGTGCCCAATGGTCCGAAGTTGTAGACCCCGCTCGACCCGAAACCGGCGCAGAAGTGGAACCGTGCCTGCAGGTAACCCGCGGCAGAACCGCTGGCAGTGATGACGAGGACCAGGCGCGTCCAGGCCGGCGCCCCGACAACAAGAAGGGCGACCAGCAGCACCACCGACACGACGAGAGCAACGTGGCCGGACTTTCTGCGACGTGCGATCTCCGCCGGACCGATGTTGCAAACACCCGGCTCGTAGCCGACGACATTGAGCGGAGCCATCCCTGATGCACCGGACATGGTTGCTACCTCAACTTTCTGCTGAGATCGTAGTCCGGCGACTGCCACAGCAGCCTCAATTGGCCGAGCGGCTCGCCACGCGGTACGGCGGTCCACTGTGGTGTAGTTCGGGGTGGTCCTTTCGCGTTGCCCGACCCGTACGATCGGGGAAGACTGCAATGCAAGGTTGGAACCGATGATTACTACAGCAGGCAGCTCGAAGCCTGTGCATGTCTTGGGGGCAATGATCCGGGAGGATCCGAGCCGTGTTTGGTCGCAAGCCGCCCAGTAACGCCGAGGCCCGAAGCGAGGTACATTCCGCGCTCGTGGAGATGCTTCTCGACGCCGACGAGATGGAACGACGACGGCTCCTCCTCATCGCATTGCAAACCGGCGAACTGAGAAAGAGCGAGGCTGGCGATCTACTGCGCCTCGTCGAGCGCCTCGAATCCGTCTCCGGCCGCTCCAGCTAGGCTCGCCATTCCGGCGCCGGCAGCCGGGCCCCCGCGAGACTTCACCCGAATTGCGTCGCGATTCGCTCGAAGAGTCCCCTGAACACGTCGACGATGCTCCGCCCGAAGAAGTCCGATCGGCGGGGATTCCTGTCTTCGCCCAGGCTGCGCATCAACCGGTCCGCCAGCACGTAGATGTCGCCCACCACCTTGGCGGTCGGGAACCGCTCCACCGCCGACTTGCCTTCATCGGCGGCGCGGACGAACAGCATTCCAGCGGACCTCACGCGTGCCATCGCGGGAATCGCCACAACCCGCTGAACGTCCGATGCAGCGACACCGCTGTTGGCGCGGTTGATCACCAGGCTCAGCCGCTCGCGGATGTTCAGCTCCATGGCCACTTCGCGAAACTGCACCGCAGCACGAATGCACGGCACGTCCGGCGTCACCGGGATGAGAATTCGGTCGGCCTGCTCGAACAGGGCCTGGTTGAGGGGACCGTAGTCCGGGTGCATGTCGAGGATGATCCAGTCGTAGGAATCGCGGGCGGCGACGATCGACTCGGCGACCCGAATGGGATCCAGAATCTCAGTGTGTAGCGGCGACTCGGCCATCACCAGAACACCGACGCCGCTGCTGTGGACCGTCGCGATCTGAGCCAACGACTCGTCGGTGCCGTTGCGAGCGGACTCACTCCAGGCATCGGCCAGAGTCCTCGGCCGATGCAGACCCAGCGATGACGCGATGTGGCCGGTGATCGTGTCGCAGTCCACCATTAAGACCCGCTGGCCCTTGTGCATCTGCAACGCCGCCCCGAGGTTGATCGAGATGGTGGTCTTGCCCACTCCGCCCTTCGGATTGAAGACGATCACAATCTTGCCGCGCGCGGCCCCCGGTGCGGCTGTATCGGGTGCATGAACCGTGTGATCGACCGGCTCGACGGCGGGCGAAGCCGGACCCGGCGCCACAAGCTCCGGGAGGGCGGGCTCCGCGGGCACACTTTCGACTCGAATGAGGATCGCCTCGACTCGCCACCGCAGCGATTCGGGCGAGTAGGGCCGCGTGAAGTACTCGTCTCTTGCATCGCTGCGGCCTCCGAGACCCATCCGGCCCAGCGCCCGCGGCGGCATCAGCATCAGTGCCGGGATGTTTCGCTCTCCTTCGTGGAGCAGCGCGTACATCTCGAGCGTCCCGTCGAAGTCCTTCTCGCCGTCGAGGATGGCGCAACCGATATCCGGTCGGCCGGTCAGCAGCGCCCCGAGCTCGCCCGCTCCGGTGACACGAAGAGCCTCGTACCCGGCTTCCGCAAGGTGCTCGCGTACGGCCGGAAATTCGGCTTCTGGGAGAGAGACGACGACAGCGGATCGCGGCAAGACCTGAGAACCCTTCTGCGATGGGAGGACGGTACCGGTCGAGTTTAGCCGATCGTACCAGTGCTTCGGCGCTCCGCGACCCGACACGCATACGACAGAACGAGCGCCGGAATCGCCCCGCCTCGGCGGTCAGGCGGCCAGAAGGCCCAACGCAACCGCCAACGGCCGTACGCTCGTCGGTTCAGTCGCGCCCGGAACCGAGCCGCCGGCCATATTGGCCTGGACCTGCGAAAGCAGTTCTATGCGATCGAACGGCATCAGGCTGTCGAACCACTGGCGAACATGGGCCTTGCCACTCTCGCATAGCCGCAGTCCGACTTCGATCGGCGGCAGGCTGGGATCGAGCGGGGGCAGTTCGACCGGCCTGGGCGCTCGCGCCGCGGCTACCGCCGCCGGAAGACGCGGCTTGGGACAAACCGGAGCCGCGACCGATCTCGCGCTCATCGCCGTCGCGGCGACGGGCTCGGCCGCCGGCAGGAGTGGGCGCCTGATCGGCACCGCTGCGGGGACCGGCTGGGCCGGGGCCGGTGCAGCAAGGATCTGGGCGGAACCTGGGACCGGCTCGGGGGCAGCGGACTCTTGCCGGCGGTGCTCCTTGAGCAAGAGAAGCCGCACGACGCGGTCCTGGTCAACCGCGGTGATACGCGTGAATCTGACTGCGATCTCCGAGGTGGGCGTGGTGCCCTCTGGGCGATCCATGCCGGCGACGGGCCCGATGATCCGGGTCACCTGGGCCGTCGCCGCCACACGATCCAGCCCCGACAGCGCCAGGGTCACGTCGATCACGTCTCCGACGGTGAACGGCAGGTCGGTGTTGAACAGCAGGCCGCCGGGGCTGACGTTGACCGTCATTGCCGTCCCGCCCTTGCCGCGCGGCTCGAGTGTGGTGGGGTCCAGGCGGCGGAAGCTGATCGGCACATCGGTCTGGTAGCGAATGTGAGCCCGGCGCTGGACCCGGCCGAGCGTGCGCGGACGTGAGACGGCGAAGACCCGCGACTTGCCGCCACCAAGTGGTCTCAGGAATGTCGACTCCCCAACCAGGGCGCAACCGGTCCGGGCAACGGTAAGCCGAAGCTGCTGCTGCTGGCTGATTTGCTCCACGCGCCTGTCCGGCGACGCGAGGCCGAGCCACAACTCGTCGGCGCATACCTTCACGATCATCGTCCGGAAGGCGACGCCATGACCGGCGACATCCGCCTCGACCAGGACACGGTCCTGCATCGCAAGCTCGTTGCCGGGGTTGTTGTTGTCGTCGACCATATGTGGCACTCCGGGATCGTTCGAGTATCCGCCACCTGCGACCGGGGCACGGTCCAACCCGTCAGGCATGCGACCCTTTCATCAGAGTTGTCGGCCGAGCGGGCATCGCGATGAAGGCCGATACAGGTATCGACCGCTCGTCCGCGACCGGGGCGTGCCGTACGATATTCGGCAACCCTATGCCACTATCGAGGTCCCGAGCCGTGCCAACCCAGGCTGTCGTTGCCGGCCACATCTGCCTCGATCTGCTGCCCGATCTGATGAGCCGGCGACTCGATCTGACGCCCGGCGCCCTGCGCGTCGTCGGCCCGATGACCGTCGCTCCGGGCGGCTCCGTCTCCAACACGGGGCTTGCCCTTCACCGTCTGGGCGTAGCGTCGCGGATCGTTGCGAGGATCGGCGAAGACCCGCTCGGGACCGTGCTCCGCGGCGCGCTCGAGAATGAGTCGCCGGGGCTGGGCGGCGGTCTCGTCGTCCGCCCGGGCGAGGGCACGAGCTACAGCGTGCTCCTCGCGTCGGCCGAAACGGACCGGATCGTCATCCACTACCCCGGCGCCAACGACGGCTTCTCGGCGGCAGATGTCGATGTAGAGCAACTGCGCGGCGCTGAGTTGCTCCACCTGGGCTACCCGCCGCTGCTGCGACGGTTGTGCAGGAACGAGGGGCTCGAGTTGCTCGCCGTCATGCGGACGGCCCACGCTGCGGGCCTCGCGACCTCGATGGATATGTGCGAACCGGACGATCGGATCGCCGACGTGAGTTGGCCCGCCTTGCTGGCACAGGTGCTGCCGGAGGTGGACGTGTTCATGCCCAGCTTCGGAGAACTGCGGGCGATGCTGAGCGGCCACTCGGCATCGACGCAACTCTGGGATGGCGCCGGCCTGCCCCCAGAGGATGAGATCCGCGGTCTGGCCGAGCAGGCGTTAGGGCTCGGGGCGACCGTCGCGGGCGTCAAGCTGGGACGGTTCGGGCTGTACCTGCGGACGTCCGACGCGACTCGACTGGGTCGGCTTGCGACGCGGCTGCCGGGTCTCGACGCCGGGGCCTGGGCGAACCGTGAGCTGTGGGCACCCGTGTTCGACGTCGACGTGGTCGGGACGACCGGGTCCGGCGATGCCACGATCGCCGGGTTCCTGGCCGCCTTGCTGGACCGCCGAAGCCCGCCTGCAGCGTTGAATCTGGCATGTGCCGTCGGCTCACTTTGCGTCCAGGCCCCGGACGCATTGAGTGGTATCGCCGACCGTGTCGCGGCGGAAGAGCGCGCCGCATCCGATTTGGGGCGTCCCCGCCCGCCGCTGTCTCGGGCCTGGACCGGGCCGGTCGACGGCGTGCTGGCCGGTCCGCGCGATCAAACGGCACAATAGCGACATGACTGGACAACAGCCACTCCATCGAGTCGTGATCGTCGGCGGCGGGTTCGCCGGGCTGTACGCCGCCCGTGACCTCGGCAAGGACAAGGCCGTCGAGGTCACCCTCGTCGACCGGCGGAACTACCACCTCTTCCAGCCGCTGCTCTACCAGGTCGCAACCGGCGCACTTTCGCCCGGCGACATTGCCCAGCCGCTGCGGGCCATCCTGCGCCGCTACCGCAACACGCGGGTCGTGCTCGGAGAGGCTGTCGCCCTCGACCCGACCTCCCACCTCGTGGAGCTGAGCGACGGCGGCGGCGTTGAGTACGACACGCTGATCGTGGCCACGGGCGCGCGTCACGCCTATTTCGGGCACGACGAGTGGGCGCCGCTGGCGCCCGGTCTCAAGACCATCGAAGACGCGACCGACATGCGCCGCCGGATTCTGATCGCCTACGAAGCCGCCGAGCGCGAGGCGGATCCCGCCCGGCGCAAGGAATGGATGACGTTCGTGGTGGTCGGTGCCGGACCTACCGGCGTCGAGCTGGCCGGGGCCCTGGGCGAGATCGCCCGAGACACTCTCCGGCGCGACTTTCGATCCATCCGGCCATCCGACGCGCAGGTTCTCCTCGTGGAGGCCCTGGATCGAGTTCTGCCCCTCTACCCCGCCAAGCTGTCCAAGTCGGCGCGGCGTCAGCTGGAGCGGCTGGGAGTGACCGTCCGGACTTCGACCAGAGTGACGGCGATCGACGAAAGCGGCATCGACGTCGTAGTCGGCGGCGGCGCGGGCTCGAGCGGCACGGCGGGCTCGAGCGGCGCGGCCCCGGCCCCCTCCCCGGCCCACGCCCCGACCCCCTCCCCGGCCGCGACGGAACGCATACCGACGCGCACAGTCCTGTGGGCGGCCGGGGTCCAGGCGTCGAGCTTCGGCGGCAAGGTCGCGCAGGCGCTCGGCGTCGAGACGGACCGCGCCGGCCGCGTCCCGGTCGGCCCCGACCTTTCGGTAGCCGGCCATCCCGAAGTGATGATTCTGGGCGACCTCGCGGTCGCTACGAGAGTCGGGGGCAAGCTCGTGCCGGGAGTGGCACCGGCGGCGATCCAGGAAGGCCTGTACGCCGCCAGATCGATCCGGCAGCGCGTCCACGGCAAGCCGTCCCGGCCGTTCAAGTACAGCGACCGCGGCGACGTGGCAGTCATCGGCCGGCTGTCCGGGGTGGCCGACATCCGCTGGCTCGGCCGCGTCGGACAGATGAGCGGCTTCGTCGCCTGGGGCATGTGGCTCGGCGTCCACATCCTGTATCTCATCGGCTTCGCGAACCGGCTTGTCGTGCTGATCCGCTGGGCCTGGAGCTTCCTGACCCACGGCCGCGGCACGCGCCTGATAACCGGCGAACCGCATCTGCCGCCGATCAAGATCCCGGAGCGGCTGGACTAGGGGCCGCGCCTCCGGCGCCTAGAACTCGGCGCTGCCCGGAGTGCGCGGGAACGGAATCACATCGCGGATGTTGGCCATGCCGGTGGCGTAGGCCACGGAACGGTCGAAGCCCAGCCCGAAACCGGCGTGGGGCACCGTGCCGTAGCGGCGCAAGTCGCGGTACCACCAGTAGGCCGAGGGGTCCAGGCCCGTTTCGCGGATCCGGGCGTCGAGAACGTCGAGGCGCTCTTCGCGCTGGCTGCCGCCGATGATCTCGCCGATCCCTGGCGCAAGCACGTCCATAGCCGCGACGGTCCGCTCATCGTCGTTCAGCCGCATGTAGAACGCCTTGATCTGCTTGGGGTAGTTGATCACGACGACCGGCCTTTTGGCGTATTCCTCGCACAGGTAACGCTCGTGCTCGGCCTGGAGGGCGACGCCCCACTCGACCGGGAATTCGAAGGCGCGACCGGAGCGCGCCAGAACGTCGATCGCCTCCGTGTATTCCATCCGCGCGAAGCTCGACTTCACGAGCTCTTCCAGGCGGCTTACGGCCGCCTTGTCGATGCGCTCGGCGAAGAACGCCATGTCGTCGGCGCGCTCATCGAGCAACGTTCGAAAGCAGTACTTGAGGAGATCCTCGGCCAGGTCCGCGTCGTCGTGGATGTCGGCGAAGGCGATCTCAGGCTCGACCATCCAGAACTCCGACAAATGGCGGCTCGTGTTCGAGTTTTCGGCGCGGAACGTCGGCCCAAACGTATAGACCTTCGATAGCGCCATCGCGTACGTCTCGACGTTGAGCTGGCCCGACACGGTGAGATACGCCGGTTTGCCGAAGAAGTCCTGGGCGAAGTCGATCGCACCGTCGGGCGTGCGCGGCAGGTTGGCGAGATCGAGGGTTGAGACACGGAACAACTCCCCTGCCCCCTCGGCGTCGCTGGCGGTGAGGATGGGCGTGTGGATCCAGAAGAAGCCGTGCTCGTCGAAGTAGCGGTGGATCGCCATCGCGAGGCTGTGGCGGACGCGCGCCACGGCACCGAACGTGTTGGTGCGGACGCGCAGGTGCGAGACATCGCGCAGATACTCGAAGCTGTGGCGCTTGGCGGAAATTGGGTAGCTCTCCGGATCGTCGACCCAGCCGATCACCTGCACCGATTCGGCCACGAGCTCGACGGCTTGACCCTCCGCCGGCGACGGCGTGATGGTTCCGGCGACGGTGACGGCGCAGCCGGCGGTGAGCCGCAGGATCTCGTCCTGATAGTTGGCGAGCGTCGCCGGGGCCACGACCTGCAGCGCATCGAAGCAGGAGCCGTCGTGGACCGCGACGAACGACAAACCCGCCTTGGAATCGCGCCGCGTCCGGACCCAGCCGCGGACCGTCGTCTGCTCGCCCGCCGGCACGCGGCCCGCAAGAACATCGGCGATCCGGTCGGCCTGCGGCATGAGGTCCTCCTGTGGCGTCCGAGCCTGTGCGGCGTAGATGTCGCGGCGGTGACGTCGCGGCGCATACCGGGACGATACCCCGATTGGGCCGGATCCGACGCGGGCAACGTTCCTTGCGCCGCCGGCGCCGCGACAACTGCACGCCGGAGGCGCATCATTACCGCCAGCCGCCTAAGGCCGCCCGCTTACGAGGTTCCAGTGACCAAGCATTCAAGATACGAACGCGAGCAGCGTGCCGCGGCGAACATCAAGATCAAGGCCATGGGCGAGGCGATGCAGAACGCCATCCCCGCCGCCGAGGCCGCCGACTTCGCCAAACGAGTCGAAGCCGCCCGCGCCCGCGGACCCCTCCCCAAGCAGCCCGACATGGCTCCCGGAACCGCGCCGCGCCCGCCGCGCCCCGGCCACGAGCCGCGCCCGCCGAAGGAAGACAAGCCCCGCAACCGTTACTAGAGCCCGTCCGGCACAGTCCGCAACGGCTCGCAACGGCAGGACCCGAAGACGCAGAAGCGGCGCCCTCGCGAGCGCCGCTTCTTGATTCGCCGGCCGGGCGATCGGTCCGAGGGCTCGTCGCCGAAGCGAGGCGCCCCCTACTCCAGCGTGACCCTTGCCCCGGAGGCCGCGGATCGATACAGGGCCTCGATGGTACGCGCCTGGCCCAGCGCATCCGCCCGTCCAAGCAGCGGCGTACCGCGCCCCAGAATCGCGGCGCTCATGTTCTCGATCTCGAGACGGTAAGGGTCGTCGAACTCGACCTGCAACTCGCGATCGCCGAGCCGGAAATCCATGCGTTCGCCCAGCCAGGGGTCGCCCAGGAGCAGACTGGACTTGCTGCCGATCGCCTCTAGTGAGCGGTGGTAGTAGTTGAAACCGGCACCGATCTGGGCGACCACACCGGACGCGAACTGCAGCATGCCGTAGAACTCGATGTCCACGCCCGACGGGCCGAGCCGCTGCTCGCCCATGACGCTGACCGGCTCGCCAGCGATGAGGCGCGAACCGCTGACGCAGTAGCAGCCGACATCCATCAGCGATCCGCCGTCCAGAGCGGTATCCAGGCGGACGTCGGACGTAGCGGCCATCGGGAACGCGAATGTCGCCCGAATCGAGCGCAGCTCACCGATTTCCGGCAGCACTTCCATGAAGCGTCGAATCTGCGGCGCATGACGCCACATGAACGCTTCCATCAACACCAGGTTCCTGGCCGCGGCGAAGTCGAACGCTTCCTCGACCTCCGCCGGGTGGCGCGAGTACGGCTTCTCGCACAGGACGTGCTTGCCGGCCGCGAGCGCCTGCATCGTCATGGGATGGTGGAATGAGTTGGGCGTGGCGATGTAGACGGCATCGATGTTGGGGTCGGCCAGCAACGCCTCGTACGAGTCGTGCACGCGACCGATCTTGAAGCGCGACGCGAATTCGTTCGCCCGTGCCCGGTCCCGGCTGGCCACGGCGTCGAAGGCGGCATTACCGGCGTTGATGCCGTCCTGCAGGAACCTGATCGCGTTCCGCCCCGGACCGAGAATGCCCCAACGAACCTTGTCGAACGATGCCATCGGAACGCCTCCTGTCGGATCGGCTCTTGCGCGATCGCTCACTTCGCCGTCAAACATACATCGCACCGGTGCCGGCGGCCGAATCGAAACAGCCCCTCCCGATTGGCCGGTGAGGGGCTGTTCTCGATCAAGCCTTGCGCCGCGGTTGGGGCTCCGAGCCTAGCCGCGCTTCGCTACGACGACCCGCCTTCGCGCCACCGCAAAACCGACTCCGACGGCGGCGAACAGGCCCAGCAGGAGCGGCAGCAGACCGCCGTTCACGGGCGCAGGGTCGTCGGTCGTGCTCGTGGGCGGAGGCGTGACGTCAACGTACAGAGTCGCCAGGCCGGGATCGCCCTTGACTTCATCCTGTGAGTCCACCGGCCCCGTGCTGTCCTGCTTGGCCCCGGAGGTCAGAGCCTTCACGTTGACGGAGAACCAGCAGCTCGTCGCGGGGGCGAGATTCAGGCCCGCAAGCGTTATCTTGTTGTTTCCGGCGACTGCGGCAATCGTCCCTCCGCAGTTCCCGAGAAGGCCGTTTGGATCGGCGATCACGAGCCCGGCGGGAAGGGTATCGCTGAAACCGATATCGCTGAGCCCAACCGCCGCAGGCGCAGCCGCATGCTGGGGATTCGGGTTTCCGGGATTCGAGTTCGTTATCGTGAACGTCAGCGTCGACGTACCACCGACTGAGATGGAGGTCGGGTTGAAGGCGGCCGCGACGGTGGGCAGTGCAACTACGGTGAGTAATGCCGGATCGGGGTTTTTGCCGGTTCCACCGTTCCACGAGAAAGAACTCGTCGTATTGGACTTAACGCCTGGCGTGGTGGCCTTGACGTCGACTTCAACCAGGCAATGTCCCGAGGCGCCAAGCGCACCGCCGGCCAGGGAGATAGCACTGCTGCCGGCCGTGGCGGTCACGCTACCGCCACACGAGTTGCCCACATTCGCCGGGCTGGCAACGACCAATCCTGCGGGCAGGGTGTCGGCGAAGGCCAGTCCGCTCGCTCCGTTCGCCCAGCTGTTGATCCAGAACTCCACGGTGGACGAGCCGCCGACGTGGATGGGCGACGGGCCGAAGCCGGTCAACAGGTCGGCCCCCTGATCGGAAACGGCCAGCGTGGCCGCCGGCACACCGACGGTAAGTGCGAGAGCGGCGATGACGGCAGCAACGGTGCGGAATCGTCTGGACACGTGTGATCCTCCTCTTGGTGGCGGGACGACCACATTGCGCGCTGGGGTTGCGACGGCTGCGAGAAGCTTACCCGACGAAAGAGAAGACGCGGAGGTCGAATCGTAGGTTTGGCGGACCCTATGCCGCCAGCTCGGCAGGCGGAGATAGACCAGATGGTGGGTCGGGGAGGTCGCCGGACACTACCGGGGTAGTGTTGGCTGGCGCGCTAGGATTCGAACCTAGAATCCCCTGATCCAGAGTCAGGTGCCTTACCATTGGGCCACGCGCCAGCGGGGCAGGGCGAAATCCTATCAGAACCGCGCGCTCGCGGTCGGAGCCCGCCCTACGCCCGAAGCCGGAGCAGCGACCGCCCCTTCGGGCCGCCCCAAAAAACATCGCGAACATTTGATCGACATCCCGCGAAAGCCGTGATAGAGTCTTCAACAGACACCGCATCGGTGTCCAAATAACGCGGTTACGACACTCCCTCTCATCGGTTCTCGGCGAGAAAGTCGCCGAAGCCGCACGAGAAGGAGTTCTTTTTTTGTACGCACAGAGTGACAAGACGCTGGTTTGCCAGGACTGCAATCAGGAGTTCGCGTTCACCGCGAGCGAGCAGCAGTTCTATGCCGATCGGCAGTTCACAGAACCGCGCCGTTGCCCGAGCTGCCGCGCAGCCCGGAAGGCACAGCGTGGCGACAGCGGTGGCGGCAGCTACTCGGGTGGCGGCAACTCCGGCGGCGGCTACGATCGCGGCCCTCGCGAGATGTTCAGCGCAACCTGCTCCAGCTGCGGCCGCGAGGCCCAGGTTCCGTTCCGCCCGAGCGGCGCGAAGCCCGTTTACTGCAGCGACTGCTTCACCCGCTCGCGCTAACACCTAACAGCGCAATCAAAAGGGGCCCGAGCAATCGGGCTCCTTTTGATTCCCCGAACAGGCATGGAGTGGCCGCCGCCCGCGTCAGCGCCGTGGCCCGCGTCAGCGCCGGGGCCCGCGGTCAGGCCCTCCCCTACCCCGCGGCGGCTGCCGCCAGCTCCGCCCGCAACTCGCCCTTGCGGCTCTTCGGGGCGAACGAGCCGTCGATCGCATTCGCCGCCAACCGAACCAGGTCGCCGGCCCCGAGATCGAGTGCGGCCGCGATCCGGCGGTAGTTCTCGCCGATGTACCCACCGAAGTAAGCCGGATCGTCCGAGTTGATAGTGACCGCCACGCCGGCGTCCATGAGCTGGCGGATTGTCGATCGGGTCAGATCGTCGATCACGCGCAGCCGCAGGTTGGAGAGCGGGCAACAGGTGAGCGTGACTCCGGACTCGGCCAGACGGCGCATCACGGCCGGATCGTCGACGGAGCGGACGCCGTGGTCGATGCGCGAGACGCCGAGCGAGTCGAGCGTGCGCGCGACCAGCGACGCCTCGGCCTCCTCGCCGGCATGCGCGACTGCCCGCAACCCGAGCGCCCGTGCCCGCGCGAACACGGAACCGAACGGCTCCGGCGGGAAGCCCACCTCGCTCGAGTCCAGCCCGACGGCCACGATCCGGTCCAGCCACGGCTCGGCGGCCGCCAGAGTGGCATCGGCGTCGGCCGGCGGCAGATGCCGCAGGAACGAGAGAAGCAGTCCGCTCGAGATACCGAACTCGCGCTCGCCCTCGGCCAGCCCATCGAGTATGCCGCCGATCACGTCCCCGATCGGTACGCCGCGGGCCAAGTGTGTCTGGGCGTCGAAGAACGGCTCAACGTGCCGGACATTGTCGGCGTGGGCACGGGCGAGGTACGCCGCGGTCAGGTCGCGGAAGTCCTGGCGCGTGGCCAACACGGCGCAGGCGGCGTAGTAGACATCCAGGAACGATTGCAGGTCGGCGAAGTCGTACGCGGCCCGCATCTCCTCGATCGAGCGGAACGGCAGAGCTACACCGTTCCGGGCCGCCAGCCGGAAAGCGAGCTCGGGTTCGAGCGTCCCTTCCAGATGAACATGCAGTTCCACTTTCGGCAGCCGATCGATCAGGCGCGCAATGTCGTCCCGGAGCGGCTCGCGGGCTGACATGCCCTTACCCCTGCCGGCCCTGCGCGGTCAGCTTGGCCCAGGTGTCTTTGAGGGTGAGAGTGCGGTTGAAGACCAGATGGTCGGGCGTGGAATCAGGGTCCGGGCAGAAGTAGCCCAGCCGCTCGAACTGGACCGTCTCGCCGCACGGCAAGTCGGCCAGGGTTGGTTCCACCCGGCAATCG
>Ga0182019_10001239_pt1 | contig 12962 bp, 7 predicted proteins | sample 812E2MmetaG_FD_120483 | JGI IMG/M metagenome (GOLD analysis project Ga0182019, IMG submission 120483) | Permafrost microbial communities from Stordalen Mire, Sweden - 812E2M metaG | ecosystem: Environmental > Terrestrial > Soil > Wetlands > Permafrost | place: Sweden: Stordalen | collected...
ACTCGCCCTTATTGATGTATTCAACACCTTTTTGCAAATGTTCTTCAGAATCGATATTCTTATCAGATCTACCCAGAAACAGCCATAGAACCAGTCCCAGCACTGCTAAAATAATTGAAACAACTAATATCTTTTTTTTGTTACGATGAAGATGGGACATTTTAACTAGCCTACTAATAAATGATGTCAAAAATAATTGTTCCGTAATAGACTCAAAGAGAGTGTCACAAGGCGGCTTTGAAATAAATCTGACAGAGTTTAACAGACTTCTTATTAGAGTAATCTATCTGTGTATGTGCCTATAGCCTTAGCGGTCACTCTCATCGGTTTTGGTCAGCGTACTTAAGTCAAAATCGATACTGTCGTTATTGTTTTTCGAAGCGTATCCGCATGCTCCACTAGAAAACAAAGTCGAACTCTGACAAATATCACAGCCCATTTCAGCAACTTTCCCCCAAAACGCAATATCATCTTTTTTGCCTGCTTGAGCCAATTCGTTGGCATAAGCTTCGAAAGCCAGATTGTTTTCGGTTGAAAAAAAGATTTCCAACAGTTTCAATTTACATTCATCCCGGTCAGGCTGCTCTTTAATGACATTCCTCATCAACTCTTCAGCTTGTTGATAGCGCCCAACCGCCATATAAACATCCGCCTCGGAAACCGGATCAATTTCATCCTGATCTATATCAAACTTGCCGAATGAAGATTCTTTGAATAAAGAGCTTGCGCTAACTGCATCCGCATTATTAGCGCTCTCTTTTTCAATCGATGTAGAAAAATAATCTTTAAGTTCAGGGGCCTTATTGATATTTGAGGGGGTAAATAGGCCGGAGTTAGCCGATTTTTCGTCATCTTTACGTTTTCGCCACCAAAGCCACCCAAGCAGGGACAATATCCCCACACTCCCCCCCAACCACAGAGTATATGTATTTGACGAGGATACAGCTTCCGGCTGAAGAACTGGCGGGATAGCAGTTTGGGCTGTTTTTTGCTTGACGACCTCAGTTTGCTCGGGCGTTGTCTGGGCAGGTTCGGTTTGTGCAATCGGCTTTACCTGGGGTCGGTTCTGTATAGTGGCGAGCTGTTGATCTTTTAAGGCGGCAATTTGCTGCATTATAGACAACTGCTTTTCAAGTTCCACTATTTTATTTTGTAGCGCATCATCTATCGGCGGCGCAGCACGGGTTATCTCTTCATCAATTAATTTAGGTCTGGTCGGCGGTGTCTCATCAACTGTCAGTTTAGCGGTTACCGGCTCATTTTTCGGCGCTACAATTACATTTTCAGTAACCTCGGCTGCTATGGGGGCAGCTAACGTTAACTGATTATCCGGCATCGTTTTTTTAGTTGATACTGTTTTAATAGGGGAGCGGCTTTTCCAGGCTGCTGTTTGCCGGTTGAGTTCAACTAACGCCTGTTTTTTCGACCGTTTTAGAGCATCCTCTCTTTTGGGTATTTTCAGTGTTTTTCCAGCCGATAAGGCATGGACATTGTCCTTATAAAAAGCATGAGGATTTTCTTCATAGAGAGCGATTGTCATTTGTTCTACAGAAACGTCCGCCTGACTACCGGCACGTTCTGCGACCTTCCAGAGCGTATCATTTTTACGTGTAGGCCCATATTCACGGGCTACACTTAAACTACGCCCGGCACTGACTGGTCGGCTCAGTTTTGATTGGCGTTGCAAGATAACTACAGGTTTGGGCTCAACCGTTTCCGAGCGGGTTAAGACCGGGCCATAGGCTGCCGGAGGATCCAGCAGCACGGTAAATTCACGATACAAACTACCTTTAGGCCAGCTCACTTTAAGCAAAAAATCAAGGAAAGGTTCTTTTACCGCTTCTTTTGAACTGAGTTTAATAAGTATAGAACCTTTTGCGCCGACCACTGTGGAAAATGTGATTTTCGACAGGAAAGAGGCCCATGGCACTCCCGCTGCATCAAATTTTTCATGGGGCGCTAAGCTTACTTTTATGTCAGATGCATTCTCACCCGCCGATACGACTAATGAAACCTCGGCATTAAGATTCTGATTAAGCGCCGAGTGCAATTTAATATTACCAATCCCTAATGTATGTCCGCTAGTCGGCGCCAGTAACGAGAGCATAGCCAGCGTTTTAGTTAAATTGCGCACACTGCCCTCCTTCACCCGTTGTTGCCAAAATCTTATATTACCTGAACCGGCTTAACTTAGATGTAGTTTTTTATCAGCACTTCTGCTATTTGCACACTATTCAATGCCGCGCCTTTGCGGACATTATCGCCCACCACCCATAAATCGATACCCAGCGGGTGCGATATATCCTCTCTGATACGCCCTACAAACACATCATCATTACCGGACGACTCGGTCACCGCCGTTGGGTAGCCCCCGTTTATCCGCTCATCCAGCACCGTCACACCGGGCGCTTTTTCCAGCAACGCTCTGACTGTTTCAGCCGTTATTTTTGTACGCGTTTCGATATGCACAGCCTCAGAGTGCCCAAAAAAAACCGGAACCCTGACTGCCGTCGCATTAACTTTAATACTGTCGTCACCCAGAATTTTTTGAGTTTCCCAAACCATCTTCATTTCTTCTTTGGTATAGCCATTATCCATAAACACATCAATTTGCGGCAAGACATTAAAAGCGATTTGCTTAGGATAGACGCTGGCTGTAACCGGTTGCATATTAAGCAGATTCGCGGTTTGCTTGCCCAGTTCTTCTATGGCTTCTTTACCGGTGCCGGAAACAGCCTGATAAGTACACACATTAATCCGAGTAATGCCCGCCACATCATAGATGGGCTTTAACGCCACCAACATTTGTATGGTTGAGCAATTAGGGTTAGCAATAATACCGCGATTTTTATAGTCGGCAATTTTCTCCGGATTCACTTCGGGTACAACCAAAGGAATATCGTCGTCATAGCGGAACTGTGAGGTATTATCGATAACAATACAACCCGCCGCCGCAGCTTTGGGCGCATAGACTTCTGAAACAGCCGCGCCGGGAGAAAACAAGCCAATTTGCGCTTTAGAAAAATCAAATGTTGCTAAATCTTCCACCTTTAACAAACCGCCTTTAAAAGGGATGCGTTTGCCCACTGAATTACTGCTGGCCAAGGCATACACTTCGCCTACGGGAAACCGGCGTTCTTCCAAAATAGACAGCATGGCCTCGCCTACTGCGCCCGTCGCACCGACAACTGCAACGTTATAAACTTTAGTCATTTATGCTTACCTTTTGTGTTTAAATTTTATGATGGATGGTTAACGGCTTATCTTTGGTGGCTCAACCCAGAATAGCAAACACTTTATCGGTGATTTCGTCCACCGTGCCAACACCTGCAATCGAACTGAATTTAACCTGACACCGGGATGCAGAATAATAATCGACCAGGGGTTGAGTTTGTTCATGATAGACACTAAGTCGTTTGCGCACGGTTTCTTCTTTATCATCATCGCGTTGTATCAATGTTTCCCCGGTAACATCATCAATGCCATTGACGTTGGGCGGGTTAAACTCAATATGATAAGTGCGCCCGGATGGCGCATGCACTCTTCTGCCGGCCATGCGCTTTACAATCTCCTCATCTGCGACCACAATTTCAATAACGGTGTCAATTTTAACACCCATTGCGGCCAATCCTTCAGCCTGAACGATGGTACGGGGAAAACCGTCCAATAAAAAGCCGTTGGCGCAATCGGGTTGGGCAATACGCTCTTTAATCAAGCCTAAAATAATATCATCGGAAACCAAGCCGCCCGCATCCATGATTTGTTTTGCTTCAATGCCCAGCGGCGTACCTTCGCGCACTGCTGCGCGTAACATATCGCCCGTTGAAATTTGCACAATAGCATATTTTTGGGTGATAAACTGAGCTTGGGTTCCTTTGCCGGAACCGGGACTCCCTAACAGGATAATACGCATAGTTGCCTCCGTTGTGTCGCTACGATAAGTTTTGTTATAAATAACAAATAGTTAATTAATGTAGCCATAAAAAAACTGTTAAACTTTTAAAGTGTATAAAAGCATGATGGAGCATTTTATAACACAACATATTTAATCTCTTGTAAAAATTCGATTCTTTCCTTATTCTTATGTGGTTTACTACAAGCAGGAGAATAAAATGCGTGTTGAAGATTTAATGAAATCAAAAGTATTTACAGTCGAGCAACACGACTTGATTGATCGGGTCTTTTTTTTAATCCATTACGAAAAAGTTCGTCACATCCCAGTCGTTGAAAAAGGCAAAGTTATCGCGATTGTATCCGACAGAGATCTGTACAAAGCCCTGGGACCCAAAAATAACTCTAACGTAATTGAAGCAGCTGCCGGTAAAGATACTGCAGAACTGCATGTGGTTCCACAAAAAGTACAACACATCATGCGTCGCGGCGTATTAACGGTTAACCCTGAAACCTACGCATCGGAAGCGGCAGCCATTATGGCTGACAATAAAATCGGCGCATTGCCGGTGGTCGACAAAGACAAGAAATTAGTCGGTATTATATCAGCGACCGATATACTTCGGGTTTTTTCAAAAATCGAAAAATCGAGTGAAAAAAGAGAGCACAGAATAACAACAGGCGTCAGCCATACCTAAAGCCCTCTTTCGATACACCAAAAAAGTCCCGCAATGGGGCTTTTTTGTTTTGAATTAATATAAAAACCAAACCCTTGCAGTATAAATTGGATAGCCATAATGAGTAACCTGCTTAAACTTTTTCAAGAATCATCTTCCTTACAAGGCAGCAACGCCAGTTTCATTGAAAACTTATATGAACGGTTTTTGGAAGACCCTGAATCGGTTGAGCCCAGTTGGCAAAAACAATTCAATGCCATACACCATGGTGCTGTTTACGAAACCCCTCACAGTCCTGTCGTGGAAAGGTTTACGCAACTTGCTGTTAAATCTCAAGGCAGGCTGGCCCAATTACAAGGCTTCACCGAAGCCAGTGTAAAAAAACAGGCCGCTGTTTCCCGGCTTATTAACCATTACCGGGTACGCGGACATCAAATTGCCAACACCAATCCGTTGGGTAAAACAGCTCCCTCGCCTGCCGATATGGATCCGGCTTATTACGGTCTTTCCGAGCCGGATATGGACACCCTGTTTGATACCGGCGCGCTTTACGGCAATGTAGACCGATTGCCTTTGCGTGAGATCATTGCCAACCTGCAAGACATTTACTGCGGCAGTATCGGCTCCGAATTCATGCACATCGTTGACACCCACATCAGGCGCTGGGTCATCAACCGCCTGGAAAACGCTAAAGTCGGCTTAATGTTGGACGCCGAAAAAAAACAATGGCTATTAAAACTGCTGACGGCGGCCGAAGGCATAGAAAGCCATTTGCACAACCGCTTTGTCGGCCAAAAACGCTTCTCTCTTGAAGGCGGCGAATCCCTGATTCCCATTTTGGATGAATTAATACAGGGTTCTGGCGATAAAGGCGTTAAAGAAATTGTTATCGGCATGGCGCATCGGGGACGTTTGAATGTACTGGTCAACATCTTAGGCAAAAGCCCTGCCAGCTTATTTGATGAATTTGCCGGTACTTCGAGGCTGTCGCCCGGAGTCAGTTCCGGCGACGTCAAATATCACATGGGCTTTTCTTCCGATGTCGCAACGCCCGGCGGTCCTGTGCATTTAACGCTGGCCTTTAACCCCTCTCATTTGGAGATTATTAATCCGGTGGTTGAAGGTTCGGTGAAAGCCCGCCAGGATCGGGCTGGAAAAGACGGCATCAACACGGTTATTCCAGTTTTAATTCACGGCGATGCGGCTTTTTCTGGGCAAGGTATCGTCATGGAAACCCTGAACATGTCACAAACCCGCGCTTTTTACACGGGCGGAACGGTACACATCGTCATCAACAATCAAATCGGCTTTACCACCAGCAATCCGCTGGATGCTAGGTCTACGCTGTATTGTACGGATGTGGCAGGCATGATCCAGGCGCCGGTTTTTCATGTCAACGGCGACGATCCCGAAGCGGTACTCTTTGTAACAAAACTCGCTCTCGATTACCGCATGACCTTCAATAAAGATGTCGTCATTGATCTTATTTGCTATCGCCGTCTTGGACACAACGAAGCCGATGAGCCTGCAACCACGCAGCCGCTCATGTATAAAAAAATCCGCAAACACAAAACCACGCGTAAGCTTTATGCTCAAAAACTCATACACGAAGGGATTTTGACGGCGAACCAATCTGCACAAATGGAACAGGATTACCAGAAACTGCTGGAAGCTGGCCAAGTCGTATCAAGACCGGTATTGGAAAATTCCAGCTATTCGTACACCAATCAATGGCATCTGTTCCATGATAAAAACTGGGAGATTCCCTGTAACACCGCCATATCAATGGATCAACTGCGCTTTTGTAACGACCGGATGCAACGGCTGCCCGCAGGGTTCGAACTGCATCCCAGAGTCGCCAAAGTCATGGATAACCGCCGTAAAATGGCGGCGGGCGCCATGCCTTTGGATTGGGGTTTTGCTGAAAACCTGGCTTATGCCAGCCTGCTGCTGGAAAAATACCCTGTCCGCTTAACCGGTCAAGACGTGGGGCGCGGCACTTTTGTTCACCGCCACGCGGTATTGCACAACCAGATCAATAACAAAACCTACACGCCGATTAAACATCTGGACAAGGATCAAGGCAGCGCCCAGATTTTTGATTCTTTATTGTCCGAGGCCGGCGTACTCGGTTTCGAATACGGCTACAGCACCACCATGCCTAACACGCTGGTGATCTGGGAAGCGCAATTTGGCGATTTTGCCAATGGCGCCCAAGTGGTTATCGATCAGTTCATCAGTTCCGGCGAAACTAAATGGGGACGCTTGTGCGGACTGGTTATGTTATTGCCGCACGGTTTCGAAGGCCAAGGCCCGGAACATTCGTCCGCCAGACTGGAGCGCTATCTGCAACTGTGTGCCGAACATAATATCCAGGTCTGCACCCCGACCACACCGGCGCAAATATTCCATTTATTACGCCGTCAAATGACGCGTCAGTATAGAAAACCGCTGATAGTGATGAGTCCTAAGAGCCTGTTGCGCCATAAACTTGCGGTATCCACACTGGAAGACTTGACTAACGGAAAATTCCAACCAGTTATCGGCGAGCAGGATGATATTAACCCCAAAAAAGTAACCCGTCTGGTGTTATGTGGGGGCAAGGTTTATTACGATTTACTGGAAGCGCGTCGCCAGGACAACCTTCAGCATGTCGCTATCGTACGTATCGAACAACTCTACCCGTTCCCGGATACCTTATTTAAAGCGGAAATAGCAAAATATCCGCTGTTGAAAGAGCTGATCTGGTGTCAGGAAGAACCCAAAAATCAAGGCGCCTGGCATCAATCCAAACATCACTTTATCGACAATCTGAAAGCATCTATCAGCGTAACTTATGCCGGACGCGACGCTTCGGCAGCGCCTGCTGTCGGCAAATTTCACATTCATATAGAACAACAAAAAGCTGTCGTTCAATCGGCCTTATACGGCAAATCTTCAGGAAAATAACATGAGCATCGAAGTCCTAGTTCCCCATCTACCCGAATCCGTTTCTGACGCAACGCTGATTACCTGGCACAAACAAGCCGGTGAATTCGTCAACAAAAATGAAAACCTTGTCGATCTTGAAACGGATAAAGTGGTGCTTGAAGTCACCGCGCCGGAATCCGGCATCCTGATCCAAATACTCCAGGAAAACGGCGCCATTGTGACCGGCGGCGAGGTATTGGCCTTATTGGAAGCCGCAACGGCTCAAGAGCGCCCGGTCACCGAAAATGATGCATCAATTAAAACCCCTGAACTCAATGATGACGATATTCCGTTAAGCCCTTCTGTGCGTCGACTGATCCATGAAAATACCTTGGATCCTGCGGCAATCAAAGGTACAGGTAAAAGCGGCAGGCTCACTAAAACCGATGTCCTGGATCATCTCAATAAACAGACACCGGCAGCGGTAACAACACCCGCCGTTGCGCCCGCCCCGCGCACAGCAACAGGTATCGCCAAGCCGGAACCTGAACCGGAAAAACTCATCACACCAACCACGATTGCATCCAATCTGCGCCCCGAACAACGAGTACCTATGACCCGCTTAAGGGCAAAAGTGGCCGAACGTCTGTTGCAGGCTCAACAAAACGCCGCCATGCTGACCACCTTCAACGAAGTCAATATGCAAAACGTCATCGATCTTCGTAACCAATACAAAACCCGGTTCGAGCAAAAACACGATGTCAAATTGGGCTTTATGTCGTTTTTTGTCAAAGCCTCCATCGAAGCCTTAAAACGCTTCCCGGCCATCAACGCCTCTATTGATAATAACGACATAATCTACCACGGCTACTACGACCTGGGGATTGCCGTCAGCACGCCGCGCGGCCTGATTGTGCCGGTATTGCATGACGCCGACCAACTCGACTTTGCCGGTATAGAAAAAAGTATTGCCGACTTTGGCGGCAAAGCCAGAGCCGGTACATTAACCTACGACGACCTGAAAGGGGGCACCTTTACCATTACCAACGGCGGCGTGTTCGGCTCCATGCTGTCCACGCCTATACTCAATCCGCCTCAATGTGCTATTTTAGGCATGCACGCCATCAAGGAACGCGCCGTTGTGGAGAACGGTCAGATCGTTATCAGGCCGATTATGTATTTGGCGCTGTCTTACGACCACCGTTTGGTGGATGGTCGCGAAGCCGTACAATTTTTAGTGACTATTAAAGAATGCCTGGAAGCTCCCGCCCACCTGCTGCTCAACATTTAATGCCATGCCCAAAAAGACCATACATTATGATGTCATCGTCATCGGCGCAGGACCCGCCGGTTTTACCAGCGCCATACGCTGTGCGCAGCTCGGCTTAAAAACCGTCATCATTGATGATTGGCGCAATAAAGCAGGCCAGAGCCGACTTGGCGGCTCTCATCTCAATACCGGCGGCATTGCCTCCATGACCTTGCTCGAGTCCGCCAAAATCTATCATCAGCTGAACTTAGACATAGCAAAACACGGCATACACGTCGAAGCTATTTCAATGGATTTACCGGTGATGATTCAGCGTAAAGACAAAATCATTGATGCCATCAGCCACAAAATGTCGGCCTTATTAAGGCATCATAAGATAAATCATATTCAGGCCAAGGCCCGGTTACTGAATGCGCGGCAAGTGCAAATCATCACCGCAGAACCCCACGCAGTGTCAATATTGGACGCCGCGCATATCATACTGGCCACCGGCTCAAGCCCCATTCAATTACCTTGCGCCCCGGTAGACAACGACACGATTATTGATTCCGGTGCCGCGTTGAACCTTAACTCGGTGCCCAAAAAATTGGCCATTATCGGCGCGGGCGTAGCAGGTCTTGAATTAGCAAGCATCTGGAACAGGCTGGGCGCTGAAACCATACTGCTGGAAGCGCAAGAAAACTTTTTATCCGTGCTTGACCAGCAAATTTCGGGTGAAGCTTACCGCATATACAGTCAACAGGGCCTGGATTTGCGTTTGGGCGCCCGCGTTATTTCCGCAAAGAAAGGCCATAAAAAAGTCATGTTGGAATATCAGGATCAGGACGGCACTCACACTTTGCGCGTAGACAAACTGATCGTTGCCTGCGGTCGAAAGCCTAATACCGGGGCGCTGGCTGCGCCCGAAGCCAATTTATTGCTTGATGAAAACGGCTATACCTATGTTGATAACAACTGCCGCACCAACCTGCCCGGCGTTTACGCCATCGGCGACTTGACCCTGCTGGGGCCTATGCTGGCGCATAAAGGCATAGAGGAAGGCGTATTCGTAGCCGAACTCATTGCCGGATTGCACAATCCCATCAACTACGACAACCTCCCCAGCGTTATTTATACCGAACCCGAAATTGCCTGGGTAGGCCAAACCGAACAGGCCCTACGCACTGCGGGCGTCGCCATCAAAATCGGCACTTTTCCGTTAACGGCAACCGTTCGCGCACTGGCAACGGGCAAAACCGAAGGTATGGTTAAAATCATCGCGTCTGCTGCGAACGACAAAATACTCGGCGTTCATATCATCGGCGCCCAAGCCTCAGAACTGATAGCCGAAGCCGTGCTGGCCATGGAATTTTCCGCCAGCAGCGAAGACCTGTCCCGAACTATCCATGCCCGCCCTACCCTATCGGAAGCCGTCCATGATGCGGCGCTTATGCTTAAAGAAAGAGCTTTGCCTTTGTCGGCGGGTAAATAAAATTTTGTAGGTCGGGTTAGCGTAGCGTAACCCGACATTTGCCACGTTGATGTGTCGGGTTACGCTACGCTAACCCGACCTATAAGGCTGATATTTGTAAAGAAATCACGATGTGTTATCTAAAGGCGATTCAAATAGTGTTTCTTGTGGGGATATGCAGCCTGACTGTTTCGACTGCATATGGGGACTTCAACTGGCCTTTCATTTGGCCGGATGACGCTGTGCAGCCGACCAACTTGCCCGCTATCATAGACCCGATGATAAACGATCCTTGTTATCATACAGGCTCCATTATCGAGAGCGAAGATCAGGTTTTGCGCGAAGCGCTGGGCTTGACAGGGACGGGATTGACGCTGAATTATGCCAGCGACCGGGTACCGGGGCAAAAGAGCAACACCATGATCATTCCTCTCAGCGGCGCGCAATTGCCAGCCTCAGTCACGGGCATCACCCTCAGCATTAACATAGCAGGCAGAGTTTTTGAACAGATTTTCCCTCCACAAAGCAACCAAAAATTCGCCTTCACCTGGGACGGGCTGGATGCATTTGGCAGAAAGGCTGTTGGGTATCAGACGGCCTCTATAAGAATCGGTTATGCTTACAAGACTGTCTATGCTAACCCAGAGCGAATCAGAGCCTCTTTGGGCCGCTTCGGTGATACCCCCTTGTTTACATACGGGCTTTTTTCCGGCGTAATTTATCAAGAATATACGGTAAAATTCTCGGTCTTTGATGCAAGAACAGAAGGACTCGCCGCCTGGTCACTCAGCGCACATCACTGCTACGACCCCAATGGCAAAATACTCTACTTGGGCGATGGGACAAAGCGCCAGGCGAAAAATCAAAACGCAATCATCATTGTCGACATCAGTATCCCCTCTGAAGACGGCAGTGAACTTTATCAATTCAATTCTTCCGGTCGTCATCTTCGCACACTGAACGCCTTGACGGGTGCGGCACTTTTCACCTTCAGCTACAATGCTGCAGGATTGCTCAGCACAGTCACCGACGCTACGGGTAACGTCACCACTATTGAACACGATGCCAACGGCAAACTGACCGCCATTGTGTCACCGTTCGGCCAACGCACGACGCTTACGCTCGATGCGAACGGCTATCTTGCTAAGCTCACTAATCCAGCCGGTGAGGTTTATCAGATGTCGTACACCAATGACGGACTGCTAACGGCCTTCACTGATCCGAACAACAACAGCTCAACGATGAACTACGATGCTCGAGGACGCTTAACCAAAGACCGTAACGCTGCAGGTGGCGGCCAGTCGCTCGCTAGAGTCGAGTCAGCAAACGGCTACCAGATTTCAGTGACAACTGCGCTCAATCGTTCGACTACGCACAGCGTGATTAATCTCTTAAGCGGAGATGAGCAACGCACCAGCCGCTTTCCAGATGGCACCCAAACCAGAACACTAAATAGCACCAACGGCACGCACACGACCACGGCCGCTGATGGCACGGTCACGATCGTGACTGATGGCCCTGATCCGCGTTTCTCTATGCTCGCACCGATCACGTCCAATGCGACAGTTACAACGGGCGGTTTGACGTCCACCCTGACCAGCGCTCGCTCAACGACACTATCGAATCCAGCCAATCTTCTGAGCCTCACTGGGCTCACCGATACCGTCACCCTCAACGGTCGCACCTCGACCTCAGTCTACGATACCGCGACCAAAACGGTGACAAATACCAGCGCCGCCGGGCGTAAGGCCACGGCCACTATCGATAGCATTGGCCGCGTGGTGCGAGCGCAGGTCACGGGAATTCTGGACAGTAATCTCAGCTACGATACGCGAGGACGGCTTGCGGCTTTTAGCCAGGGCGCTTCACCCAATGACCGCAAGGCGCTCTTCAGCTATAACCCCGAAGGCTATCTTGACACTGTCACCGATCCTTTGGGACGCAAGGCAAGCTTCATCTACGATGCTGCCGGACGCGTCACCCGGCAGACCTTACCTGATGGCCGCGTGATCGACAACGCTTATGACGCCAAGGGCAATCTGATCTCGTTAACGCCTCCCGGGCGACTTGGGCATCTGTTCCACTATACCTCCATCGATCAAACGGCGGAGTACGAACCTCCCCTGGTGGCCGGTACCGGCAACACTGTCTATGACTACGATCTGGATCAGGCGCTGACCAAGATTACCCGACCGGATGGACAGATTCTGAATTTTGTCTATGACAGCGCCGGGCGGCTGAGCACACTGACTCTGCCCACTGGCGATATCAGCTATGCCTACAGCGCCGCGACCGGCAAATTGACCGGAATCACCGCACCGGATGGCGGTACGTTGACCTACACCTACAACGGCGCATTGCTTACCCAGACCGCATGGACCGGCACTTTGTCTGGCAGCGTGGATAGAACCTACGACAACGATTTCCGCGTTATCTCGCTCAGCGTCAATGGGGCGAATGCCATTGCTTTCCAGTACGACGCCGACAGTCTACTGATCAAAGCGGGTGACCTGATGCTGACTCGTAGCGCTCAGAACGGTCTACTGACCAGCACGACACTGGACAAGCTCACAGACAGTTACAGTTACGACGGCTTCCCCGAAGTCACTGCGTATGAGGCCAAATACGGCACGTTCAGTCTGCTGCGCTTTGAGTACGACTACGATAAACTGGGCCGTATTACCCAAAAGCGGCAAATCAAGGGCGGTATTACCCACGCCTTCGATTACGGCTACGACACCGCCGGACGCCTGATCGAAGTCAA
>Ga0182019_10001241_pt1 | contig 12958 bp, 8 predicted proteins | sample 812E2MmetaG_FD_120483 | JGI IMG/M metagenome (GOLD analysis project Ga0182019, IMG submission 120483) | Permafrost microbial communities from Stordalen Mire, Sweden - 812E2M metaG | ecosystem: Environmental > Terrestrial > Soil > Wetlands > Permafrost | place: Sweden: Stordalen | collected...
ACAGAAAGATATAATGCTATCTTCTCAAACTCTTTTTTTGTAAAGCACTTTTGTATTAGAGTTGGGTCAATATTTTCTTTTTCATGGTTGATACTGACATTTTTCCCGATATTCTTTTCTGCAAACTTTCTGTCGGCCAGCCCACCAAGAGCAATTGAAATTATTCTTGTTGCCTCCTGCTTGTTGTCCAAAGTACATTCTGGTTTGAAACTCAAATCATAAATCTTAACTACTCTGTCGGGATCATCAGCACGCAACAAAAGAATAGGAGATTCAGGGTTCGATAGAACAATTTCCTCGATGGAGTCAAAGACCACTTTAGTGTCATATTCTGTTCCTAATCGTTTAATAAACTCCGGCAAATACTCTTCTGATTTCATAATCTGAGCAGCCCAGAGAGCAAGATCTGCAAGACTGTTCATAGATTGAGTAAACGGGCTCTTAAAATTTACCCATCTTCTAATTGTACTCTTAAACCATGGAATCTGTTCACAATTTTTAGCCAATACTTCAACTATCGATTTATGAGCTTCTTCACATTCACGGAAAAGGAACAATAAAAGATTAATATCTTTTTCAGTCAGAGAGTTATCGATATAAGCCTGCTTTTTTGTCTTATTTGAATCAGGTAAGAGACAGGAGCCAGCAATTTTGTTTCTTAATTTACCTGACAAGACGTTAATTAACCTGTTAAATGAAACATTATCGAGTGATCGGGACAACTCTCCTTTTTTATACTTAATAATCTCACACAATAATGGATCATGAACTTCACTAATGCGAACAATTGAATCAATTGCGGCATTAACGATATCTTTATCATTCTGGGTTTCAACCAGCAGCCTGAGAAATGATTCATTTATTAGTGAATTATTAGTAAAACCTTTTACTATAATGGATCTTTTTTCTGCCCTGCCAAAAACATAGTATAATATTGCAAAAGGGTATTCATCCTGGCTGAAAGATAGTTTTGAGTTTTTCTCACCAACAAAAATCTTTCGTAACGTTGTTGTTTCAATAGAAATATCATCTTGCTCAAGATCAAGAAGAACAGATAATGCAAGTATATCAGCACTGTCAAATGTGGAATAAACAAGAGATTTGATCATTCCAATCATTGATTCATCAGCAATTTCTTTTAAAATTGTCACGAATCTGATAGCCAGAAGTGAATCGTCTTCATTTATCAGTTGTTTTGACCTTTCAAGCGAGTCCTTTTTTATAAATAGCCATTTATATAACCTATACGGATACAGTTTATAAAAGGTAATTGCATTCTTGTAATCGTCGGGTCCAAGCGCAAACCACAAATCATTCAGCCCGGGGGGAATGGGTAATGAAAGAGATGTCATTTTAGCATGGATTAAAGGCGCAATCCATAAATCAAGGTCAGACATCTCCATTTCAATGAATAAACTTTCCAAATGCACTACTTCCGATTTTTCGGACAATCCTTTTGCAAACGCTGCTGCTGAACTGATCAGCTTATCAGAATTATTCATTAATTCTTCAATCTCTCCCAAAAACTGTTCTTTCCCAATACATGACAGGATTGCAGATACTTTGATGCCGGTGTTTTCACTTTCAAGAAATGGCCTGATCCAGTCACAATCTCCTGAAGTCAAAAACCCTGCAGTGATAAGAATGTACTTAAACATCACATCGGAGTTCTGTCCAGTGACTTCCAGGTTTTCAGGTCCACTATAATCGGCAAGTTTATCCCGCAGAGTTGGAAGTATCCAGTCCGCTTTATTCAAGATTGCATAAAGTAATATTCGTCTAACATACACCAGATTGTTCTCTGACAGATAATGCTCAAATAACTCGATATTTTTTAATGTATAGATTGCAGGACAAACTACATCCCAGGCAACATCGTCTGATTGGCTGTGATAAGCCTTGATTATAAGATTATTTAGAGAAGGCAGATCATTATTGAATACCCGCATCAGAACATCCGGAAATTTCAATGATTCACTATATTCTTTTAAATAATCATGAAATTTCAAAGCGTTTTTTAAGGATAATTGTTCGGGATGCATGTCATAATAAAGAAGGAGAGGGTATCTGAATGAATCATCTATCCGTGAGATGAATTTGGATACAACCTTTTCCAGTGATTTGCTTTCAAGCATTATCAGCGAAAGAAATGCTGTTGACATAGCATCACGCCAATAGTACCTAATAGAAATTTCATCAGCATCAACCGGTTCAAGGCATATATCAATAATATCTTGTTCGAATTCCCTGAATCCAGCCAAACCCACTAATAATACAGCTCCACTTATTTTATTGCTATTATCTCTTGTAATTGTGTCTTTAAGGAGAAGTGTTTCAGTGATTTTAAGTGTCAATTCATCCCTTGAGAAAAGAGTACACATTGCTTCTTCTGAAAAAGAGTCGTAAATATCACGCTGTAATTCGGGTAAGAATGTTGACTGAAGGGGCGATAACGAGAACACATCATGCTCAATATATCTCCTGTATTTTAATGAATTGTTCCAAATCCAGGAGATCAATGTTTTCCTCAGAGCATTTTTACTATCTGGAAGCTTAAGACTAGCAAATTCACTTAGGAGAGAAATTTCAGTTTTTGTAAGATCGCTGAAACGTTTTGTTCTTACTAATTTAGAAATAACATCCTTAATTTCTGATTTGTCTTCCCGATTTTTCTTTGCCATCTGTTTATTGATTTTTAATGATATCCATTTATTTGTTCACGTTAATTGTTACGGTGTCTTTTGCACAACCGGTTAATACTGCAGAAGAAATCTCATTATTAAATGAAGCAATAAAGACCACATACAGGTTTTTTTTGCTTACTCGTAAATTTCTGATAGAAGAATCTGAAAGATCTCCAAATCCATCTGTAAATACTACAGCAGCTGCCAGATCGTGGTCATTTATAAAATCATAAAACACACAATTGAAATCAGTACCCCCTCCTCCTGTTATCTTGCCTTTAATTACGTCTTCAACATCAATTTTTTTAACAACCCTGTCAAACGTATGCATGCGAATAGGATATTCCTTTAATGCATCTACAAATCCTGAAATAACAGGAAAATGTTCAAGCATTGATCCCGAAACATCAAAATACATCCCTATTGCCATACGAATGCCAATAGATGATACATCTTTATTCCAGAACAATCTTAAAGTGTCAGTTATACCAAATATCTGGTATATATAACCCAGTCGTGTCGGGAACATAGGATATGGCTGCATTATTACAGATCTTTGAAGAGGTTCTTTTATTCTTGTAGCCAATTTTGATGCAACTCTTTTGACATTCATTCGTCTAATAAATGATTCAACATCGCTTATCCCTAGCTGATGAGGAATTACAGAATATTGATCCAGCCCTTCGCCTCCGGAAGACCCTTTTGGAAACCTCCGGGAAATACCCTGAAATATTTTCGATCCTGCTCTAACAATTCTGGCAGGAATGTTCTTGTATATTCCTGGGTCTGCCTCAGAAAAATCGGAAAATGGATTTAATAAGATGTAATATTCAGTATGTAACTTTAGCAATTTGAAATAGATTGAAGCTGGATTAAGAATCCGGTATGATCCATCTGAAGTTGGCGTCCAAATAAACTTCCATAATGATTTGATATCGTCATTCAGCAATTCAGGATTTGCTGAACAATCAGCAAGTGCAATTATTGTTGTTTTTGATTCTTCAGGGTAAAAAGAAACACTCAAATCTCTCATTGAGTCTGGAAATGCCTCAAACAAAAGCCTGTTAATGCAAATATCAAGAGCTATATTGCTAATCTGAGGATCATCAAACTGTTCTCCAAATCCGTGAAAAACACACCTGTGAAGGAATTCATGGCGCAAAACCATTTCAATCTGAACCACCGGAAGATTTATAATGCGATCGCCCAGTTCAATGACTTCCTCTCCAGTACTTGTGAAATATTTCCAATGTGCTGTTCTTACCTCAGGATTATATCTGACAATCCGGAATCCTTCTGCAAAAGTAAGACCGAGTGCTGACAAGGCAGCATTAATCTTTTGTTCTGCATCAATTGTTTTCAAAAACTTCTGATTCATAGCTCCTTTATTGTCTCGAATTCAATCATACTTATTTCATTAAGAATATCATTTACTCCTGGTTTATCATATTTATCACTGATATTCATGATAAGCGTTTTGGATAAAACCAATCCAGAATGCGCGTCAGTTATGAACTTGGAATCTTTTAACAAAGATTCCAATAACAATATTTTTTCTTTCATAACTCCCAACAATTCATTTGTATCTGTCAATAAATATTTCTGAATTACGGGAAGAAGTTTCCTGCGTGCCTTGAATAGAGAGGCATTTAGTTGTCCTTTAACCTGACGCAAGATATCACCTGAATAACCGACATTCGAAAGTACTGCCTGCATAATCAGCAGAGCTTTGTTGTTTTTTGATTCATTTATTTCTTTGTAAATTTTTCGAATTGTTTTCTCTAATTCATCTTTTGTCAATTCCGCAATCATTGAACTCCAGTTATTTGTAATATATGCTAATTGTGCCTCAGTGTCATTGATTGTGCATAGATCCATTCGAAGTTTTTCCCCGGTTTTCATAGTTCCACCTCTAAGTAAAATCGAGGCTGCTTTATGGTGTTGCTCAATAGCCAGAGGATTGGCCCGTAACCGGGTGGCAACAGAATACTTTAACGCCTGCTCTGCTCCATCCCTGAGTGGTTCAGCAGCTCCAATAACTTTGAAATATGCTGCAATAGCAAGAATTACCTCCGGAAGAATATGACAATAACTCCGGGGACTCATATACTGGTTATTCTGGTCCTTAAGCATTTCCAAAATAGGAGGAATAATTTCACCAAGGTACCTTTCCACTTTTTCCAAGGCATTTTCCTTAATTAAATCCTTATGAGCACTTTTTATTTCTGAGAATATCCTGATAATCTCGTCATGAGTCACACTATCGCCGATCTTCATGGAAAGATTTACCATCTTTTTAATATCGTAAGAATTTATACCTGATTGCATCTCTGGAACAGGGATAACTGCATAAAAGCGATCAAGAAGGGCTTCATCCAACTGGAAAGCAGCCGCATATGATTCAGGATTTGCTGTTGCGATTATTGAACGATATTTTAAAGGAATTCCAAAACAGGTTCGTTCCTCAAGTATTTCAAGCCACAGGTTTTGGTTTTCTTTTGAAGCCCTGGTAATTTCATCAACAACAATTACTGTTTTATCCCATATACTTCTTTCATGTCCAATAAACCGCAATTTTCCTATTTTTATTGACTCCGGATCGGGAATTCCGGCAATTGAAATAAGGTCGTCCTTAGTCGCATCGTAAAAAACGAAGGAACTTTCACCAAATCCACGAGAAAGAGATTTTGCCAGTTTGGTTTTTCCTGTTCCATGCCTTCCAATAAGAATAAAACTCTTATCCATTGCCATGAGTCCAAGGATTACCGGTTCAAGTTCTTCATATCCGTGCATTAGCCTATTCAGAAGAAGTGTTTTCATAGTAGTTGTACGTATCTTTTTATATTAGATAATACTATAATAATGCCATATTAAACAATTGTCTGTTTAATTAATTGATATAAAGACATATAAGAGTTTATACCAGGTTAAGCAGATTTGATTTTGATCTGGACAACCTTATTTATAAGATTATTATTTAGTGGAATTTCTATGACCTGATTAACTCTATGAACCTATAGTGGTGATAAAATAGAATTAATAGTTTTGTTGAGCTTATATTTCAGTAACATAATTTTGAATATTAGCATAATACATAATCTTCTGAAATGATCGAAGAATTTTGGGGAGTTCGATTCCATAAGAACTGAAATAGAATCAACGCTTCTTTTAGAACCATGGTCAGCAGAAATAGAATGGCTGGACTAGGAATATATGAAGAACTATTGCTACGCAGCAGCGAATTTATATGGAAAATTCGTTTGGGCATATTATGATCCGGAGTCCAATGAATACAAATGTGGTTTTGACGTAAGTTTTATTGTTGATAGTTTAGATTAAGTATCTCTCTTTCAATCCTTCTTCTTTTGCCCAAATGTGAATTTTTGTTTTCTCAAGATTTCCTGGTAAAATATTGGTTTTTTTTCTAACCTGAACAATGGTACTGTTTTGAAGTTCAATCGTGGCTAATCGTTTGGTTATTCCTTCTCTTTCTTCCCTTAAAGACCAGATACTGCAATATCCTGTAATACAAGATCTCAAATAACCGAAAACGCAATTTTTCATTTCTTTGCCTTCAGTAAATAAATCTTCTTTTGACTTCAATTGAATAATAGAATATACTAGAGAATTTGTTTTATAGACAAAGTCATTAATGGTGGTACCTTCCCAACTTGTTATGTTTTCAGTCTGATCGAAATTTCTCTGTCTTCTCAAATTAATGTGCCATTCTTCCATATCAATAAGAACCCTGTTAAATGAGACTCTATTTATTTGAAAATTAGCACCAGCATTGACTCGGAACCGTTGATAAGTGATATAATCAAGCAAAGGGCCAATTTGTGCTTGTTGGATCAATAATTCGTGTTTTTTGATAAATTTAAAGACATCCATCCAGAAATTATAATTGTCGATGAATTGTCTGATAGGCAGATTATATGTGAGATATTGCTTCAGAGCATTAAGAATATTTTGATGGAACTTGAAATTTACGAATTTCGCCCAGAACAAACCGGTATGAATGAAAGTATCACTTACTCTTACGCTATATCTGTCAAAATTCATAAAAACGTGTACATCTTTATGAGTTACAGGAAATTCAGGATCAATTAGAGATTCAAAGTTCTTTCCTGCCAACAGATTGAAAAGAATTTTTATTTCATTATTTGATAAAGTAAGCAGGTTTCTGACAAAGTACCAGGGAACTTCATACTTTACAAAGAATCCGATAAACAGTTTTTCATGAAAATCACCATAGTATTTATCAAGTTGTTTTTTTATGTCTTTCTCTGAATATACAACCTTATCCTTATTCTGGGATATAATGTAAATGGTTGTTAATAATTCTCTATTGAAAAGTTTTGAATCTTTATCAGGAATTTCCTTCTTTATTTGAATTACTTTAATAATCAGACTCTTTAAATAATTTATTTTTGACTTAGATTTTTCTAATAAAATAAAACGGCGAAAATAATTTTGAGTCTCAATAAATAATTTAATAATCGCAATTAAATCATCCGGGCTTTTCACAAATAAATTAATTAAAAAGTGAATAAAACCTGATGTAATTGCTATATCACGCGGGTCACTTACAGAATTTGAATTTAAAAAACGAATTAATCCATTGAAATCTGAATAACCATTAAAAAATAAAATCGGCAATAACCTTATAAGTAGTTTTTCCGTTTTCCTATTTAAAGGATTAATTGCAGTTTTATTTTCCAGAAGGCAGAGACATATATCCGTGTTTTCTTTGAATTCATTTAGAAAATGCATCCATTGACCAATCCGATCTATAGTAGAATTATTCATTCCATAAACCTCAAATGCCTTTTGCCAAATAATTTCAGCTGAAAAATTATTCCAGATTTTGCAGTGGTTAGCTTTGCTTAGAATGGACAGAATGGAAAAAATGTTGCGGACATTTTCTTGGCTACTGGCTTTGATTTCTTTATAAAATGTACACCAAAAAGCTTCATTGCCAATAATAATATCACTGGTACAATACTGTTTCTTAAGAAGAATGATAAAATCAGTATCCTGACGAAAGGTTTCGTACAGATCATTCAAAGAAGAGCGTGGTGGCAATGGATGATCCTCAATAGAAATCAGATCAAGAAAGAAATGAATAAACTTCCGGGGTAAAGTCTTTTTACCAATGAGAAAATCTGCAAAATAATCCTTGCTGATCCCTTTTATATCTGAAAAATCGGAGGTACCGGAGAGTACTTTATTTAAAAAGCTGATAAGGTTGCCTTTGATCTCCTGTGCCTTATTGTAGGCATACCTAATCCTCTCAGGACTTCCTATACCGTTAAGACACAGTATCCTTGTCCTCATAAAAATTGTTTCAGCAGAGGATTAGGATCATGTCATGGAGATTGGAATTAAGTTAAACTGTGAATTATAAAAATGTGATTAATGTTTAAATAATTACAAATATTATGCCAGTATTGATGATAAATCTACTTTTAAAGTTTAATTAATTCACGCTGTACAGTTTTAGCTCTGTCAGAAAATACCCAAGTAATGTGAACCTTAAAAACGATTATTAACTTAGGTCTTTTCTGAACGAAGTAAATTTTAATCACTATTTAGTAATGGTAGGTTTTGGTCGTATCCCTAAAATATTTGGTATAGGCCAGGGCGTTTCATTTCCATTGTCCTCCTTGAAGGATGTTTCGTAGCTTCCAAACAGATCAAGTTCCACATTACCGACATGAAGGTAAAGTTGTGCTTCAGGCCCCCCTTCCAAATGTTGAGCGGCGACAATCCCAATACCAGATTTCAATAATTCCTCATTAAGATCATGCATTGAAAATTGTGACCGGGAGAAAATGAAAAGAATTCGACCAGCATTGTCTTCCCCTATAGCAGCTTCACTCCATTTCCTGTCCTGCTGATTCCACACATTTGTACCAGGTTTTTTTATTAATCTCATGTTCTGAATTGCCGAGTTATAGTCATTTAGAATAGATTTTATGCTAACTCCAGTCTCATCAAGGTCGAAAATCTGAAAGGTCTGAAGTTCTTTCTCTTTGCAGGGGTCGAATGCGATAATGGATTTATAATTATTTACCTGACCATTGTTTACATGCTCCCTATACCTAAGGTACCCAACATGAGTCTTGTTGTTAGTATCAAACATCCCAGCGTTTATGGCAGCAGTGAGCTTATAGCTCTTGCACCATTCACGGGCAGTCTTTCCTGATGTTTCTCCAGTTTGACTTATTCCTATGAATACTAATTCCCAGAGCTTTGGATCAATTCGAACAACAGTTATTTTTGAGTCCCCATCAGAGCCCGGTATTCTTGCATTTAAGATCTGAACATCCATTCCCGGAGCGAGAGGCTGCCACTTATCATCGTTAGCCGGGATAATCGACGGGATTACAAATCCGAGAAGAATAGCAAATGTGAACATTCTTTCCACTTCTGATGATTAAATAATGTAATTAAGAATTTGCAGTCTGTAAACTGCTAAATCTATACTAAACAAGTTAATTATTAAAAGGTTATAAATAAATTGTTGTATACAAATACTTTTGCACCGATTTATTTAACTTTATAAAATTAAATAAAAATGATCTGATCGGGAAGAATGTCATAATAATGATTTAACTAACAAATTTGGAGATCGCTAAAAATGAGCAGAATTAAGTTTTTTGATGGTTACACCACTTGTAAGAGACTATTTCTCAATAGTCTGGTAGTTGTCATCATTGCTATAAATCTGTTTATATATTATAGTTGCAGGAACTCTTCCACAATAAAACATGATTCAAGCTATACTACTTATATAGATGGTAATGGATTTGGATTTGGTCTGCCAAAAGACTGTAAAAATGTTACAAATGAAGAATTGGGAAAAACGTTGATGGAAATTAACCCGACCATAAATTTTATTGCCCTTGTCCCCTTTACATTCGGAAATTCGCTATTTTCTGTTTCTGCTTATGATTTGAAAGAAGGAACCCCCATTGATTCTGCCTTTAATAAAACTCTAAAACATGTTGCAGTGTTGGGTGTTGATCCTGCTGAGAATTACAGGTTGGTGGATTCCGGTATTAAAAATCTTAATGATAAATATCTTCGTTATAAAATCTCTTGCATTGATGACTCAACCTACTCCATTATGTATTATTTTATGAAAGGTGATTATTCAAGTGTCCTATACGAAATAAAGGCAGTCTGTCAGTCTAAAGAGAATATTATAACAGTCCAGGACTTTCTTGAAAGAATTGCATTAACTGTGAGATTTAATGATACCAAACCGAGTAACTAAAGAAGAATTGAAGATTCCTCGTATATTATGAATGTACATTTTAACTTGTCTGACGAAATAATAAAAACTAAGGATGATGCCATAGCTCATGGATGCAACACAAAGGGTGTTATGGGCAAAGGCGCAGCATTTACCATGAAACATATGTGTAACATAAACAAGTTCGTGTTCAATCCCTTTTTGTTGGATTAAAGCTAAAGCAGGGTTGATCCAATCAGGGGGATTAATTATTCCTAAAACAGTTTGTCGGTCTAATTCTGTTAGATGTTTACATCCTAAGTGATTAATAAGATCAGATGCTGAATATTGAATGGAGTCTTTGATTTTCTTCATAAAGTTAATAATTCGAGTGGTAGTATAATATAGTACCCCAATTATAATCGATTCCAATAAATTCCTTACTCAAGGTATCTATCCTCGCCATCAGCAAGCTCTACAACAGGTGTTTTAAAAATATCCTTATAGTCACTTCCATGAAAAGTATGAATCGGGACAATATATTTGGGATTAATAGCTTTGACCATTTGTTTCAATGTATTGATATCAGCATGACCACTTGTATGTACTTTATGTAGGATGAAATTACGGTTCTGCAGATAGTCAACAAATTCTTTTGTTGGACTTTTCTTTAAATAACCATCCCATAAAGAATAAATAAAATTACCTCCATTAATCCCAGGCATTTTATCAAGATCAAATTTCATTGAAGGCCTAACAACCAAAACATATTTGCCTGGGTCTTTATTAATCTGATCTGCAGTAATCTTGAAACTCTTGAATTTGTAAATAAGATTTTTGTATGGAGTCTTAAGCATCCTTCCTGTCAGAAAGCGAGGAAATAGTACTTTGATATTCTTAAACTTATCGGATGGATGATGAATACTTGATGTTTTTGAAGCCTCCTTTAAAATGCTGGCTATATATGGATCAATCACCAGGGTCTTATGAACCTTGTTACATGCTTTATAGATACTAACCAATCTATCAATATTTTGCCCTGATGTGTAAACCAGATTAACCTGGTCTCCACTTAATATTTTCTCAAATTCATACAGTATCTCATTCTCTGTTTTTTCATCAGAGAAACTGCGGCCGATCATAGTCCCTTCCAATAAGAGATATTGGATATCTTTGGGAGCATGATGAAGAAACCAGTGAAAGGCTTTACTTTTTCTCCCATGTCCTCTGAAATCTCCTGAATAAAAGATCTTCTTTCCATCCGATTCAATTAAAAATGCATATGAGTCAAAAGCTGAATGGTCCATCCAGTAAGGTGTAACTGTTATATCACCAATACTAAAAGGTAATTCCTTCTTAAAAAAGCTATGATTCTTAAACCACAGGTCTTTACCGGTAAATAAGTTAGAAGTATTAATTATTCCAAATGCAGCTTCACCAAGAAAATATTTGAGATCCTCATGAATATAGTTGACAAATCCATAATGATCCTGATGGGGATGAGAAATAAGGACAGCGTCTAACAATTCTTCGCTATCTTTATAAATACCATTAATGTCAGGAAGTACCTTCTTTTTTATAAGCTCACTAATTGAAAGATCTTTGTATTTTTTAAAATCAAATTCGCTCCCATCACTGTCCACTAAGGGCATGCCAAAGTCAATTATGATCCTGGTTATGTCAGTCTGAATTTCAACACATGTACCTCCTATCTCGTGGGTCCCCCGATGGATTCTGAATATCATGAGATTTTCAGATTGAACCTGTCTTTAAATGTTACCAGATCGAATACATTCTCTTTGTAAAGGCCATAACCTGTAAAGTTGGCAGTAAGAAATTTTGCGTGTTCATCTTTGAGAATTATCAGTTCATTGATCAAACGTTTGCTTGCAGGATCGTGATCTGCAATTAAATAACCTGTTTCAATATGGTCATCAAATTTTATTGGTTTTATCAGGTCTTTTTTATGTCTCAAACTTGGAATAAGACCTAGCTGTATTTTTTGCATGAAAAGATTTTCCATCTCAAGAATAAAATTTTGACTAAGGGTTTTATTACTAATGAAGCTTAATATGTCCTGATGATGTTTATTCAGACCTGATTTTCCTCCTAAGGCACCATCTCCAAATTTCATTTCAATGATCATTAGTTTAGGTTTGTAATTACCTTGCAGCTTTCTCAAAGTTGCCTCTGACTTCCATTCTATAACAATTAAATCAAATCTTGAGCTTAAATGTGCATATTCAATGTCTGCGATGAAGTAATCAGTTGAATTTGCAAGACTTGAATAATTATTTGTTCTGACAACTAATTGTTGAAATTCCCGCTCTTCAGATTTCTTTTTAGAAAGAAACGTGTCCATTGCTTGTTTTGCGATAGGAAAAAAGACCAAAAAATCCGGGGAGGATAAATCTAATATACTTTTTATAACAGGAATACTTTTATTATTTGGATCCTGAAAATAATTCCAATCGAACTTGAAAATGTAATCCTGTGGTCCTTGAGGTTTAATATCAAGTATCTTTCCTCCTCTGTAATAGATATGTACCTGGTTTTGTCTGATTTGCAGATCAAGTGTCTGGTCTTGATGTACAATAGACAATAGATTTCTCAATTGACCTTTTAAAAGATCATCAAAAAAATTTCCTTTTATTAGTCTGTTTCCAGATTTTTTGATCATCCTTTTGGTTTTTTAATAAATTAATAAATGTGAATCTTTAAATAAAAGAGAAAAGTTAAATCAATAGTTCTGTGTGAACAAGAAAAGTCCATCTTATTTTTAGCAGAATCAAATTTTTATGTATTAGTTCTTAAATAGGAGATGTAATGACTGCAGACAATTATAAAACTTTATAAAACAAGGCGGTTTGTTATAAATTTATGTTGTCCCCCATTTGTTCTATTATTATATCATAATCACATTTTCACTACCTTAGTGCTACCAATCTTAAAACAATGAATGACATTCAAATACTTATAGACGAACTTGTTAAATTCCGTGATGCCCGGCACTGGGAACAGTTTCATAATACCA
>Ga0182019_10001243_pt1 | contig 12950 bp, 14 predicted proteins | sample 812E2MmetaG_FD_120483 | JGI IMG/M metagenome (GOLD analysis project Ga0182019, IMG submission 120483) | Permafrost microbial communities from Stordalen Mire, Sweden - 812E2M metaG | ecosystem: Environmental > Terrestrial > Soil > Wetlands > Permafrost | place: Sweden: Stordalen | collected...
AATCAGAATTAGTCAGAGAAGCATCATTTACAGAAATGTGAATAGGTAACCCTATTTCGTCTCTACTATCATTTAAACCAACACCTGAACTGGTCCAAAGTAATTCGAAGGTGCTTCCATTGAAACGATAAACGAAGAGGGGAATAAATCTCTACCGTACTCAGTGTGCTCAATTTCATGGTGAATGAAAATATTAGCAAATGGCGTTGCTGTGTATCCAATATAAGCTTTTTGGTTAAAAAGATTTAATAGTTCTCTTATGTTTCTATTGATTGCTGTCGGATCAAGTTCTCCATCATCATTTGCAGGTGCTCTTGTGTTAGGTGATGCCTGATCTGCTTCATCATCAATTAAAAGTAAAGGCAGATTATTCAATTTAGATTCGGTTTCTCCTACTTTCAAAACATATTCATCTCCTAATGTGTCTATGCACTCACGAAAATACCTAATAAGGTTTCCAAGAACTGAAACATTTTTCTTTACAATGAAAAGCATAGGTCTGTCAGACCCGGGTTGAACACCACCAACCTGTTGAGCAAAACTTCTCGAAAAATCTCCGCCATCATCCTGCGTTGTGAATGTATCCACATTGATATAGCCCTCGTTTGGTAAAGTTGTAACGCCAATTCTCTTTACCTGTGCTTGATCGCTTGTGTCTCTGCCTATTACTTCTTCATCAATACGCATCTGAGTTTGACTTCTCAAATTTTTATGCATTCCACTCAAGACTACAATTACTCTATATCCGCTATCAATAGCTTTGTTTATTACACCTGTAAAGTTTGCAGTCTTGCCTGATTGAACATAACCAACAACTAAGCCTCTGCGGTCAAATGCTCTGCAATGGTTTGTAGGGTCTTCAATTCTTTCAACGATATCGTCTGTAATTTCATCAAGACGATTTACTGTATCAACATTCCAACCTTTGATGTTTAATAGATATTTTTTATAGCGTTTCCAAAATCTGAAATTTATTGCTTCTGCTGCAACTTTCTCTCTATACCAGGCATTGTGATCTCTATCATCTGACAGTGTATGGTAATCTCCTGCCTCAACTCCTTGATTAATATTCACTTCGTATTGCAGTTCTGCAATCAGTAAATCTCTTAATTCATCTTTTGAATTAAAGGTGATTGTCGGATGGAAAATATTGGAAAACTCAATCGGCTCTAATACTGTGCTGATTGCTCTATCCATTGCATCCTGATAAGGCATAAGGTCTTTGAATAATTCGTAATTATCTTTGACAATACTTTTGATAAAGTAATATGGTCGTCTCATTTCAATTTATATTTAATTGCTGAAAGCATTCTATTTTATTTACTTTTTCGATTGCATCTTTTTCAGATATACCAGCATTGATAAGTGCTGTAATAGTGTTTTGATAAATTGCTTTTAGTTCTGCTTTAGAACCTTCAAAAAAATCTTTCATAGTCATTGTCGGGTCTGAAAAATCACTTACGATAAAATTTATTGGTAGTGATTCACCAATAAGTTTTACGTAGTCGTTAAATATGTATGCATCATCTTCAAGATACTCTATGATTAACTGATAAATTGGATGAGCTTTATTTATTTCATAATAGCGTTTACCATGTTTTTGTTTTGCTTTCCATAAGTAAATTATTTCTTTCCTTTCACCCCTCCTTCTTATGTATGCACCTCTTTGGGTATAAACTTTTATTGCTCTTTCAATGGAAGCAAAGCAGATGTTTTTAATCCGTTTACGGATTACATCTGGAATTTTTGCTGATGCTTTTTTTACATCAATCTGCCATTCCTTGTCAAGTGTATTTGGGATATCAATTCTGATTCTACAAAGTCGCTGACTTTCTTTCTTCCGGAAATCAAGGTCAAGCCAAGTGCCGTCTGCAATTAATCTTTTATTGCGATACAAATAAATTCCTTGATGCTCCGTCCAACCTTTTATTATCTCTAAATGATTTCTTTCTTCTTCAGATAATTTTGATTCATGTGGTAGAATGAATGGTTGTATGCTAATGTGTTGTCTGTTGATTGAAAGCTGCTCCTCTGGTAATTCAGATGAAGGAACTTCAACAGAAATATTAAAAGGATTTATAGCTTTAATAGAATCATCCAGAACTGAAATAGAAATTTCATCTTCTTCAATGAAGCGGTGAAATGTGATTCCTAAATGTTTTCTCACATTGTCAAACTTGCGGTAAAAATGTTCTTTGTCTGATTTCAATTCACAGGCTTCAACCAACCTGTCTAACTTTTCCCAGAGAATGATTGTTCCTGCACCATCAGAAGAAAAATCTGAAATATTTTTTTCAGAATTTTTATCTGCACAATCACGTAGCAATACCCAATCCTTTTCTTTTGCAACAATATCCAAATCCCAACATCTGATAAATTTTTTGCCTAATTTGTTTCTAGTTTTAACTGTCAATCTCCGGCACTGTGAAAACGATGCGGTCTTTAATCCTAAACCAAATCTTCCTAAATCATTTTCTTGTCTAGTATGCAGGGGATTGAAACTGCCAATCTTCATTGCATTCAACAATTCCTTTTCACTCATTCCTTTTCCATTGTCCTCAATTCTCACGAATGAGGAATAACGGTCAATGCCATAAGTGATTTTTATTTCAGATGCGTTGGCTGTAATGCTGTTATCAATCAAATCTGCAATAGCTGTTTCAACAGTATAACCAAATGACCTTGCCGACTGAAGAAGACTCTCTGGCTCTGGTCTTACAATATCATATTTCGATTTCTGTTTTGACATTCTGTAATAAGTTATCGCTTACGGATTATTTTTTTCAAATCATCGGCATTAAGCAAACCGAAATTTTTATCCAATGCTTTGTGGCAGTTGCTGCAAACAATTATGAAATCTTCCATTGAACTTGATTCAAGTCCAGGTTCGTTTTTAGATTCTTTCTTGTAATGAATTTCCATCAAGTCATTACCTAACTCACCATAAAACGCAACCGAATCAAATCCACACACTTCACACTTTAATGATTTGGAATTTGTCAGCACCATTTCTTTTTTAACCTTATTCACCAAAGGATCCGTCTCTCGGTTCTTATGAAACAGATAAAGAAAATCAGATTTATAATTAACTTTCGGTTCTGCTGTAACTGATTTATTTTCTGATTTTGGTTTCAGATATAATTGTCTGATAAGGTCTGCTTCATTCTTTAATGTATCACGATGTCGGTGAAATTCATTCCATATTTCCTTTTCAAGTTTACCTCCATCTCTCATGCCTTTACCTTTGAAGTTCTGGTCTGATTTCTTTAGATTAGCCAACTTTAAGGCAACACTATTTACACTTCTGAATTTTTCTTTGTCAGGAATATTTGAATGAATATATAAGTTTCTCAGATCTTTGCTAAGTTGAATAACGTCAGGATTTCTACCATGCATTTGTCCATAATCCATTTTGAAATATAAATTAAGAGCAAGTATTAATTCTTCTCTGTTCCAATCGGGATTCCTCATATTAACGATTTTGAATTTTAAGATGAACAAATAAATAGTGAAGCAAAGCATAACCAGTGTTTACACTTAAAGCATTGCCTGCTTGTTTATAGAGTTGATGTTCACTGACACCTGCTGAAATAGCCTTGTGATAAAATGATTTACTGAATCCTTGCAGTTGCAATGCTTCTTTAGGAGTCAATCTTCTCACGGGTTTTTTGAAAAGCACTTCTTTAGAGGTGTCTTTGTGTGATTTTCCTTTAAGAATATAATCATCAGAATAGTAATTGTCCTGGCAAGCCCTGTGCCTTTTCACCATTGTAGCTGTGAGTGTTCTTGCAATGTCAAGGTCAATCTGTGATTTGCTCCAAAAAGTTTTTGTTCCACCGTCAAGAATGGTGTGTTTGATTATTTCAGAGAGATAATATTTTTTGTCAACTTCTTTTTCGAGAATCTCCAACACATTTTTGTAAGTAGTGAGAGAATGGTTTTTTATTTTTTTGAAATTCTCTACGATTGCAGTTTCAGTCAGTTCAATTTCCAAAGGTTTTTTGCTACATACAAAAAATATTCGTGCTCTCTTTTGAGGCAACCCAAAAAGTTGTGTGTCAAGAATAACATAATTGGTGTATTTATATTTATGGTCTTTAAAAAAAGTCAAAATCTCATTTAATGTATTTCCTTTATCGTGTTGGATTATGTTTCTCACATTTTCCAGCACAATAAATTTAGGTTTCTTTTTCTTGATTAGTTTATCAATACTGAAAAGTATTTTTCCTCTGACATCTTCAAGTCCTAATTTTTTCCCAAGTAAACTAAATGACTGGCAGGGAAACCCACCAAGTAATAAATCGAAATCTTCAATAAGATTTAATTGCTTCTTATCTTCAGCAAACTGAGTGATGTCTTGCATTCTTGTTTCACCATTCAGTTTGTAATTACTACAGTAGGTAACTATTGCGTACGGATCAATTTCAGAGAAACCGACACACTTAAATTTCACATTTGTGTCATTTGAGATGTGATCGGCAGCATTTCTAAAACCTCCGATACCTGAGAATAATTCTGCGTATTTCATTTTAAATATTTCATTATTTCATTAGCAATTACTTCTGCAAGCTTTACTGGCACTGCATTTCCAACTTGTTTATACCAATCATTCAAGGAACCTCTGAAAACATAATCATCAGGAAATGTTTGGATCCTTGCTGCCTCTCGTGGACTTAATCCTCGCGCTTGCTTAGGATGTATATACATATGGCAATCAAATTTCATATGTGATGTGATGGTTTTGGAAACCTCGTTACTTTTAAGTTTATAATACTTGTCTTTAAATATGTGATTTCGGTTTGTGTAGTTATTTAGGTGTTGGATACTTGCATGCAATGAATTTTCACCTTCCGGCAATAATCGAAAAATTTTCAGATCGTTTTCGTTATTGTATCGTGATTTATGATTGAATAAATATGGAATCTCAATGCCTTTGTTTATTTCTTTCAGAAATTTATTCTGTTTTACTTTAAATTTGCGAATTTCATAGCCATGTATATAACTTTCATAATCAGGATTCAGTTTAATCGGGTTTGTTCCGATCTTAGGTAAACCATATAATGCATCAGCGAGTTTGTACTGGCTTTCTTCTTTCTTCAGCGAATAGATTGTGTCTTCAATTTGCTTTATAAACATAAAATTTTTACCACCAATAAGAATATACCTTTTACGGCTTTGAGGAATATCGAAATTTTGTGCATCTACTTCAAGAGGCACGAATGAATATTCCTGATTGGTCTCATTTCGAATATCTTCTTCAATCTGTTTTTCAACTCTCATCATGCCTTTTACATTTTCCATTATGAAAAAATCAGGCTGGATTAAGCCCAATAATTTTACAAAGTATTTGTAGAGAATATTTCTTTCATCTTCAATAAAACGTTTGGCCTTTGTCATCCTTTCGACTTCAAAATTTCTTCTGTTTGCAGTTGAAAATCCCTGACAAGGTGGACCTCCGGCAATGATTTTTACATCTTTAAATAGATATTTGTATTGAGAGAATTTTTCGACTAGGTTTTTGATATCACCATTAAAAAAACGATTAAGTGGCAAAGAGTGGTTGAAATAATAAGTTTCCAAAGCATCAGTATAATTGTCATTTACAAATGCAGGTTGAAATCCCGCATTGATCAAACCCTGGCTCAACCCGCCCGCCCCACTAAAAAAATCCGCGAATAGAAATTTTGACTTATGTTCTTGTTTTAATTCCGGTAAGTATTTTTTTAGTAGGGGATGGTTCTCTCCATCATTCTGGCGAATAGTGAAATATATATTATTTAGGTTGTTGAATAAATCAATATCTAACAAATCACGATATTCTTTAGGAATGTTTTCTTTTTCGGTCGATTCTAACTTAATTTTTTCATTTTTTAATATGGTTAAGAGTTCATCAGCAAGTTGCATAGACTTGCTCTGAAATTTATTTTGGTGATAAGTATAGTAGAATTCAAGCATTTAACTAATTATTTGTCTTAAAATTTCTTCAAATGCTTTTTCTTTCTTCAACTGACACTCCCAAATAGTTAATACTTTCCAGCCTTGTTTCCTTAACGATATAGTGTTCTTCTTGTCGTTTAAAATGTTTGTGTTGATCTTATTAAGCCAAAACTCTGTTCTTGTTTTCGGAATTACATACTTTCCGCAACCTTCATGTCCATGCCAGAAACATCCATTAATAAAAATAGCTGTTTTGTATTTTGGTAAGACAATATCTGGATTGCCAGGTAATTTATAATCATGTAATTTATACCTAAATCCATTAGCAAACAGAAATTTTCTAACTGAAATCTCTGGTACGGTGTTTTTCCCTTTGATTTGGCTCATGTTAAAACTTCTTGTCTGCTTATTATGTACATCTGCCATTTTGTAAAGGTAATAAAGCGTAACGAAAATTACACTCTTTCGCATGTTTAGACAGGGGATGGGCCTTGCGGGATTTACAAATGTGTGTAATGTGGGTTGGCAGAAATTTAGAATTTTTGTGCGTGGGAAAAATAAAGGTGAAAAAGCCAGTGTTCATGACTACCTTTGGCCGGAGTTAATTGATTATTCCTGACCGGAATTATGTATCTGTTGTGAAGCTAGTAGAAATGCTGAAGTTATATGTGATCCTGTTTGATCTGCCTCATGGGATTTACATAATTTACATATTGACATTTAAAAAGAAGTATTAATTATTGAGAAACCAATATCATTCTAAATTTAAAAGGCACTTTTACAAGAAAATTGTTACCTGAAATAAAATTTGGCAGCAATTATACTTTTCTGATTCCTTTTGATAATGCTTCATTTAACAATTGGCCGTCAAAGGAAGCAATGTAGTCGATTCTTATTGAATTGTCCGCAATAATTAGTTTTATTACTTCGTCCACTAAACTTATATCAGAATACTCTAAATTGCTTTTTAGAAAAAAGTTTTCAAGTGCTTTGGATTTGTATTTACTGTCGCTCAGCTTAGTAATATTAGGACGGCCCAGAAGTTTCTCAAATTGAAGTTTTGATTCTCGCCTTGAAAGGCGTGAATTTACAAATTCGTATAAAGTTGGAAATAGAATGATGATGTTTTCATCTTCAATTTCATTTGCAATCCTTTCAGCTTCCAAATAATTTTCTGGTTGCTTTGTTGGGTCATACAAAGCAATCCAAAAGCCAGTATCTACGATTACTTTTAAATTCATTCTTCAGAATCTTCAATGTTGCCATCTTTTAATTTACCATAACCTTCCCAAGGAGATTGCTTTCTGCTTCCATTGATAAACTTTCCTTTTACCTTATTGGATTGTGAGTCCTTCACAATGATATACACTCTGTCAGTCTTTGAAAGCTTTACGGCTCCCTTAATGTCTTTGGAGATATGTTTAATTAAGTCGCTACTATCAACCCTAACATTTATTTTAGAGGTATCGTATAGAAAAAATGCAAGTCCGTTGCCACACTCAACTGCGTTTTGATTGTCCAGCCAAGTAAATAGTCCGGTAAAATCACCTTTTAAACCGAAATCGTATGAAATCCAAATTCCTTTTTTTGTCATGGGTTTATTATTAGTTTTTGTTTGTATGTCCAAATTGGGGAATGTTTGCTAATGATTGGAGTTACCATTCAGCAACTACTCGAAGACATGGAGATTATCATCCAGACGTCCAATGTGGTATCGCTGTTCAAATATACACTTTTCACTCGGACGAGAACGGAAATCCTACTTGTGGCTAGGAGGGTTGGTAGCTGGGCTTAGCCCTTGAATGAACTTGTCACCGTATCATAAGTTATGCTGTCCAAGTAGAATAGAATATTTATAAGTCCGGGATATTCCTTAGGAAAATCATTGATTATATCTTTTAAATTTTTACTATACCAATCAGCAGGGTCATGAGAAGCATGAACGTTTCTGTGTCTATTTTTTACGATTTCGTTTAAAAGACTTATGTCTGTTTGAGTAAATCTACTATTAATAAACCCTTGCACAATATCAAAGCCCAAATGCTTTATAAACTCCTCTCTTATATTTGAGTATTCTGGGTTGTTAATTTTTTTAAGTTCACTTTCCAGAATTGTCAGTTGAGCAGTGTTGTCTCCACGCATTATAGCGCAGTTGTATATTATGAGTTTAATGCTACCCTCTAAAAATCGTGTTGCTAAGGCGTATATAGTAATATTTAAAAGAGATTGAATTTTAATTGATGCATGACTATCCTTTTTCAGATTTTGAGCAACAAGAACATTGTTGTCTAAATCAGATTTAAAAGTATTAATATCTGTACAATTAAAAGGCATTATATCAGTCCGAGAAAATAATTTCTTGCAATATCAATTCGTCCCTTTACATTTGTTTGAGTTGAAGTACCGGACTGTGTGTACTTTCTAAAAGATTCATCAGAGATCAATTTTTGGTGATTTGCTTTTAAGTCAACTAGTTCTTTTTTGGAGTTTAAAATTTGTGCAATTGCAACCATTATTGCATCACTCATTGATTTGTTAATAGACCTTGTTGTTCTAAAAGCGTTTTGGCCAATTTTGTCAACAATTAATGTAACCGTTTTTTCAAATATTTCCTTGTTGCTTTCTAAAAAATTAAAATTCTGCTTATTTTCTTCTTGAAAAGTGGATAGGAATATTTTCATTGATGGCTCATAATCATTAACATTATGAAGTAAAGCAAAAAATCTTAGTATTAATTCAGCATCTCGGAGTCGCTTATCAGGCAAAGTATTTCCGAGTAATATTCTCCAATTCGAATTTTTGTTAAGGTCAATAAGCTGTTTGTTAAATTCACCTGAGTACACGCAATTTCTTATTTCCTGATCTGTTAATGGCATACCTCCGGTGTTGAGTCTGTGAAACAAATCATGTACTACTTTTGGAAGAGAATTGATATCTTCAATAATTGTAGTATTTATAACTGCATTTCTTATTCTCTTTTTTAGTTTGTCGTCAAGCTCTGCATAAGTGAGCCCATTCCAATCTCTTTTCTTTAAACTTTTTAACGAAAAGATTGTTTCCTCGCCGTTACTAATGAAATTACCAGTCATGTAGAAATACGCAGACTTTAATCTTTGTTGTCCGTCAATTACAATATAATTTTCATCTTCCTTGCTTTTCCCGAGGAAAATGCTTGGAATTGGAAGTCCAATAATTAACGAATCAATGAATAAACTTGCACGATTAATATCCCAAACAAAATCTCTTTGAAACTCCGGTTTCAAATTAATTTCTTCATTTTCAATTTTAAGTTTCAACACTTCAATTGTATTGGCAACATTATATGAAACTATTTTTTGAAGTTCTGCAACGGGAGATTCTTCTGTCTCCTCGATTTCTTCGTTTTCGAACTCAATGTCAGGTTGAATTATTTTTTCGTCCATTTCTTATGTTATTAATTTCTCTTTAGTTTTAGACTTGCTGCCAACAACTCGATAATCGCAACAGGTTGCGTCCATTTATATTTATTTAGTTCTTTTCTTATAAAAACGAAGTTAATACATTTTATTTATCTTGGTTAAAATCTTAAAATTAGAGAATCGTTGTTACATCCTAGTCCGAGTCGGCAACAAAACATGTGTTTGGCAGGCTTTGCTGCCTCACTTATTAATTTTGTCATTAGTCACGATATACACAAGAATTATCCTGTCATGAAAAAGTTGTCAAGGTGTCTAAGGCCAGGTAAACGGACAGGATTTGTCATGTTATAATAAAATTGTCAAGGTGGTAAAGTCCAGGTAAACGGACAGGGGTTGTCATGTTATGATAAAATTGTCAAGGTCGCAAAGTCCCGATAAACGGGCTGGGTTTCTCATGGTATGGAAAATTGTCCAGATGGCGTGGTCCCGATAAGTGGGCAGGATTTGTCATGTCATGATAAAATTGTCTAGGTGGCGAGCAAAAACCATGACAACTGCGCGACGGCTTGCAGCCCTATTGACTCTGTCTCGGCAGCAGGAACTGTCAAGGTGCCACAAGATTATATAAGTTGGTTTATGGTTACTCGCATAGACTTTAGGGGTTGATTGAAAAGTAGTCCGGGCTGCCGAAGCCAATTAATTAAACCGTCCGAGTTAGCATTTCGGGCCAATTTTAAAACTGTCGAGGTTTCGTTGTCTGTCAGTCAAATGATATCTGAGTCGATGTGCTATTTTGATTGTATCTTGAATTTGTCTGTGTATTATATTCTATTCTTTGATGCTAATCTTCTATAATGCTCACCTAATACTGTAAGTTTACATGATTTAAATTCCATTGCTGCATTCCACATATGAGTTACACCTACCGGTACTAATAAGTTAAGACGGTTATACTTTTGAAGTAAAGCAAATATCCTTGTATTTTCTGGAATTGGGTTTGGCATATCTTTATCCCTTCCTTTCATTTCTGGTTCATATGTAGGGTCAAGTGGAAATTCAAATCCGGGAATTGGAAAAAACTCAACTATTCGCCTTAAATCCTCAGTCGGAATAGCAGGATTGACACTTCTCAATGAAACAAATTGCTTTACATTAGTCTTAAATACTGGACGTTGTTCCCAGGCCCCTAAGGATTGGTCAATATGTGCATATATACTTCCTGGAGTAATTTCTCCTGTTAAGTTTGCAGCACTTCCGCTTAATGCATCAACCAGTAAATTAGTAAAGACACCACTTCCATCTTCTTCAGATGCATATTGGTCCTTTGTGGATGCGGTCAATACAGTAAGACCTTCTGACAATGTAGCCAGTTGTTCTCCACTAGGGGCAGAACCGGCAATCCCTGAATGACAACTATCAAGTATTATAACCTTATTAGCTGTTGAAGAGTTATTTGCCATTAGTAATATATCTGAAAGAGAAACACCTTCATCACCCCGCTTGGAATCAGATGCAAGTAAATATCCACCTGTAGTCTCAATATGTCCATGTCCTGCGAAATAAAACACAGCAATTTGAGCTTCAGTATTAAAGAGCTTTTCAATATTGTCCTTCAAACTTGCTCTTGATATATTGTCAATTGAGCTCGATGCAGTCATCAGTTTACAATCAAAATTTACAGAACCATTTCCATTTCTTTCTAAAACTGACTTTACATTATATGCGTCATTCACACAACCAAAAAGGGGTAAGCCAAATTGGTAATGATTTATTCCAACTATTAGTGCAATTTTCATGGTTAGAGTATTAAAGACTATCAATAAAATTTGCAATATTATCCCAAGTCCAAACTTTAGTATTAACACCTTCTAAATTTGTCCTGTCATTAGTATAGGCGTATATGCCCATTATTTTCTTTTTTTCTTCTCTTGCACATTGAATCTCCCATTTCTGTCCACTTGAAGTTAGTGAATTCTTACTAACAATTACAATAACACCATCTGATCGCTTAATTCTTGTCCGTACTCTTTCTTTCCAATCTGAATCATATGGTTGTTTTACAGACATGTCAACATATTCGAATGGAGATTTAGTGTGCAAAGATTGACCTGTTAAAAAGTCTCGTTGTTTCACGTCTTCGATTGCGAAAGCGATGAAAATTACTTTTTTGTCTGCCATAATGTTTGTTTTTGTTAATTAATAGATAATTTAAGTTAAAAAGTATTTTGAGTCCCGGTCGTCAAGTGACATTATGCTTTTTTAGTTAGCATTTCGGGCCATTTTTTTCGTTACTGAACTGTCATGTTAAGTCTAATCTGCCTCGCACATGGCCTGAATGCTAACGGCCCGGCGGTTTAATGAGTTGCCGTCAGTGTCGGGGTTGGCATGCGTTTTTGCAAAGTCCCGATAAGTGGACGAGCGTTTGGTGTCACGATGAAGTTGTCCAGATGGCGTGGTCCTTATAAACGGGCAGGATTTGTCATGTCACGATAAAACTGTCCAGATGGCGATGCAAAAACCATGACAACTTGCGCGTCGGCTTGCAACCCTATTGACTTTGTCTCGGCAGCAGGAACTGTCCGGGTGCCACAAGATTTAATAAGCGGGTTAGATCCTTCTCTCATAGACTTTCGAATGCGATACGAAAGTTGTCCGGGTTGCAAAAAACCATCAGTGTTAGCCGGAGCTTTTATATTAAAATTAAGTCGTAGTCATTTGAAATTGTATGATCTATAGTTGATGCATATTCGATTGTTTTCCTCATTGCAGTAACGTAAAATCCCTCCGATTTAATTATTTCATCTCTAAATTTTGACACAAATTTATCTTGATTATTGTTTGTGTTAATTGAATACGAAAGGCTTTGTTTGTCTCGTTTTATTAATCGTACATCACCATGTGTATTTTTACTCCATATGAAAGCTTCATCATCATCCATTATTCCTGCAATCATCATGGTCGAGTTAATATCATTTTGGGAATAATGTTCATTAAATGAATTAATTATTTCTTGAACTGTCATTTTATCAAAATTTGGGAGAAGCATTACACTCTTATAGACATGCAATCCATATTCAGCAATGCCAGTCATTCCGAAGAAAAGTTTTGGTCTTAATGGATAAAGCTTTTTATAATTGTCTTTTACCAAACCGTTTGACAATATCGCTCTTTTGTCAGATGCCAAAAACACTTGATTGTTCATGGTTATCAAACCTATTATAATGCTCATGGTTAAGTAATTTATGTTAGTTTCTATTTAAGAGTCAAACTGGCAGAAAGTCATGGAGTTACAGCTAACGGCCCAGTGGTATGGGGAGTTGCCGTCTGTGTCAGGGTTGGCATGCGTTTTTGCAAAGTCCCGATAGATGGCGATGAGTTTGGTGTCATGATAAAATGGTCTAGATGGCTAAGTCCCGATAGACGGGTAGGAGTTGTCCCGTCATGATATAACTGTCTAAGTGGCGATGCAAAAACCATGACAACAGCACGAAGGACAGCAGCCCTATTGACATTGTCACGGTAGCTGGAACAGTCCGAGGGCCACAAGATTTAATAAGTTGAAATGAGTTTAATCGCATAGACTTTGGGTGCTGACTACTAATTAGTCCGGGCTGC
>Ga0182019_10001245_pt1 | contig 12940 bp, 8 predicted proteins | sample 812E2MmetaG_FD_120483 | JGI IMG/M metagenome (GOLD analysis project Ga0182019, IMG submission 120483) | Permafrost microbial communities from Stordalen Mire, Sweden - 812E2M metaG | ecosystem: Environmental > Terrestrial > Soil > Wetlands > Permafrost | place: Sweden: Stordalen | collected...
ATCGGACGATGAGATAGATGATCAGCCCGAGCAGGTGAAGGAAGACGACCAGGACCACCCACAGCGCGCCGCTCAGGCCGCGCCGCTCGGCGTCGTTGTAGACCCAGACCAGGATGGCGATCCCGAGCGCGAGGATGGCGAGCCCGAAGAGCCCCGCGAATCCGATCCAGGGCCAGGGGCCGAGATGGATCCGGCCCACGTGCACTCCGGACCAGCCGTCGAAGACGTCGTGGACGATGCCCGTGGGCGCCAGAAGGAGGAGCCGTATCGGCCAGAGGAGCATCAGTCCCAGCAGGACGAGGAGGACGATCCCCAGTGTTTTTCCGGTGGAAGCGTTCATGGTCTCACCTCACCCTATTAAACGTTTTTGGCCGAAAAAAGTTCCCGGCCGCCCCGAACCGGGGTTGCGGCATGACCTGTTCCGGGGTATGATTTACGGCAACGATGGACAGGGTTGGAGGATCAGGATGAACAAGCGTCTCTGGCTCTGGCTTCCCCTGGCCGCGGCATTCCTCTCGAGCTGCATCGTCTGGGACACCGGCTACGACCAGCCGTATTCCGGAGGCGGCTCGTATGCCGGCGGCGGCGCTTACGGCTCTCCCCGCGACATTTCCTATTTCTATGAATCTCTGTCCCCCTTCGGGAGCTGGATCATGATGCGGCCCCACGGCTACGTCTGGGTCCCGCGCCATATGGGCTACCGATGGCGCCCTTACGCCGACGGCCGCTGGGTATGGACCGATTACGGCTGGACGTGGATCTCCGAATACGAGTGGGGCTGGATTCCGTTCCATTACGGCCGCTGGGGATGGGACGACGACATCGGCTGGTTCTGGGTTCCCGACACGGTCTGGGGGCCGGCCTGGGTCTCCTGGAGGACGAGCGGCCTGTACTTCGGCTGGGCGCCCCTCCCGCCGGGCGTCGCGTTCGAGTACGGGTCGGGAATCACGAGCCTCGGCGTCGACATCCCATGGAATTTCTGGATCTTCGTCGAAGGCCGCGACTTCCTCGAGATGCGGCTGGGCGGACGGATCATTCCCCCGGAGAGGAACTCGACCATCCTCAGGAACACCGACTTCCGGGTCGGTATCTTCGGCCGGAACAACCGCGTCTTCAACGAAGGGCCGGATCTGAACCTGGTCCGCCGCCTCACGCTCCGGCAGGTCGACCGTCCCCAGATCATGGACTCCCGGCAGGCCGGCCCGGACCAGGTGATCGGCGGCCAGGTCAGGATCTTCCGTCCCAGCATCCGTAGGGACGAGATCGCCCGGCCGAAAGACAGCCTCGACTACGGAGAGGCCCGGCGGACGCTCGGCGAGACGAAGATCTACGAAGGACCCGGGCAGCTGACGGACTCCGCCGGCGCGGACGTCCTCCGCAAGCATCACCTCGACGAGCAGGCTGTCCTCGAGCGGACCCAGAACGGCGAGCTCCGCGACCTGCAGCTGCGCTACTCCGACCGCGAGCGCAAGGTCCGGGACGCCTCCGAGCGCGACAAGATCCGGAAGGAGCTCGATAGCTCTGTCACCGAGCTCAAGACGAGGCATGCTCAGGAAAAACAGGCGCTGACCGACCGCCAGAAAAAGGACCAGGATGCCGTTTTGGGCCGCGTCAAAAAATAGCCGTCCGGCTGCGCTGAGCGGACCGGCCTAGAAATAATACGTCAGGGCCGCGGCGAGGCGGTTGCCGAACGTGTAGTTCATCCGGACATCGACCTGCACGGGGATGGCCCCGTAGACGATCTGCTGCGTTTTCACCGAGCCCGAGATATATTTGTAGTCGACCCGCAGCCCGACGCGCGCCCCGATGAGCCACTCGAGCCCGGCGCCGAACTCGAAGCCGAACTGGCCCCGGCTCCAGGCGCCGTTCCCCTGGTAGGTCCCGGGGTCGGCGATCGTCGCGTCCTTGAGATAGCCCTGCTCGAGAGCATCCGTGTTGAGGCCCTGGGCTTTGATGGCCGCGCTCGCGGGCGACTGGTATTCGAACCGGAGGTACGCCGCGCCGGCGGTCCCGTACAGGGCCAGATTGAGCCCGCGCACCGGAAAGGCCCCGAACCGGACCGTCGCGTCGAGGACCGTGGTCTTCCGGCTCGTCTGGGTATAGCTCAGGACCGACGTCTCGTCATGGTCGTCGAAGTGCAGGACTTGGGTGAACGTCTCCGGCGCGTCGGCCGATGAAGCCTGGCTGTAGGAGAGCTCGAGGGTCCCGAAGTAGGGATCCTGGCCCGCCGAAAACCCGACGGCGAACCCCGGCACGGTCACGGCCTTCGGGTGCATCATGGAATCCAGGGTGACGAAGGCGCTCTGCAGGTCGAGCGGCCCGGCGGCTTCGAGATAATAGCCCGCCGGGAAGGAGAATCCCCAGTAATGGACAGCCTGGAGGGAGAGATAGAATCCGTGGGGCACGCGATCGCGGTAGGAGGAGGACATCTCGGGCGCGGGCTCGGGCTTGGGCGTCGGAATCTGGGCGGCGAGCGTCGAGGCCAGGAGGGCGAGCGCCGCGCAGGCGAGCGCCGCGGATCGGACGCGCTTTCTCTCTATGTTCATGCGAGACTCCTCTTCTCTTAAAACGCCATTATAGCGCATTTTGGCCGATTATATTTCGATCTCGCGGTAGCGGCGCTCGGCAAAGGCCAGGAGGCAGCGGACCGAGATGTACGAGGCCAGGGCCAGCGCGGCGAAGAGGAAGGCCAGGAGCCCCGGGCCCCCGACCCCGGCCTTGGCCAGGAGGTAAGCCAGCGCCCCGACGATCGACACGACGCCCAGGTCGGCGAAGATGGCGAACAGGACGTTGAGATTCTGTTTGATGGCTTTCATGGGGTTGGTCCAATCGAGGAGCGGCCGGGCCAGGTCGATGATCATCCCGACCGCGGTGATGGCGACGCCCGCGACGAGCGACAGCGTCCCGGCGAGGGCCAGGGTCCCCGCCTTCACCCCGAGCCCGAGGACCAGCACGACCGCCGCCGCGGCGAAGCCCAGCAGGGCTACGAGATAGGAATGAAGGAATTTCGCGGCCACCTGCTCCCGCGCCGAGACGGGGATGACCTTGGACAGCCAGAATTGGCCGCCTTCGCGCGAGAACGTCGAGGACGCCGTACCATTGAGGCAGCCGCTGATGACCATGAAGAGGGCCCCGCCGAGGACCATGGTCAGGGGCGGGCCCGAGCCGATCGCCTTGAGGATGTCGGTCCCGTTGCCCCGGCCCGTCCTGGCCATGAGCAGGAAGACGAGCGGGATGATCGCCGCGGTCAGGACCCCGTTCAGGAGGAAGATGGGCGTGCGGTTCATGATCCGCCACTCGCGCTCGAACACGGCCCTCACCGGCCGGCGGCCGTCCGTCGTCCGGCGCGACACTTCGCTTCGCGAGAGGGCTTTCCTCCGGCCCGAGATCTCGCCGATCCCGATCAGGCCCCGGAAGAACAACCGCTCGGCCGCGGCGAGCATGCCGTAAAACAGGGCGAGCGAAAGGCCTGCGAGGAGGCCGAGGTTCGCGAGCCCTTCGCCGCCCGTCCCTCCGGCCAGGGCCTTCGTGGCCCAGATCGCCGGGGGGAATCCCGCCCCGATCCTCGTCAGGAGGCTGTTCGGCGAGGTGAAGAAGCCGGTCACGCCCCGGATGTCGAGCTTGCCCGCCGCCAGGCGGTTGGTGAAGAGCTGGATCCCCATCCCCGCGATGATCAGGACGAGGCTCCCGACCAGGATCATCAGGTCCTTCTTCCGGGAGAAGTTGACGAGACGCATCATGGCCACGACGAGGAGCGAGACCAGGGCCAGGGGGATGACCGGCAGGAGAAGATAGACCACGGAAGCGGAGATCGCGTAGACCGGTCCCGAGCGGGTCAGGACGCCATAGGTGACGAATATCGGCGCGAGGATGATGGCCATGGTCAGGTATTCGTTGACCAGGACGACGATGAACTTGGAGAGCATGATCTCGAACGGCTTGAAGGGCAGGGCGATCAGCATTTCGAGGTCGCGCGAGAAATAGAACGCCGAGACCACGTAGTACAGCCCGAAGATGAGGATGAGGAACTGGCTGGTCAGGATGCCGAAGGTCAGGATGGTCCGCTCCTGGCCCAGCGGCTGGAGCAGCTCGAACACGATCCGGATGATCCGGACGTAGCCGTAGAGGGCGAACAGGAGGCCGAACGCGCCCAGGGCGGCGAGGGGAAGGTACCAGCGCTCCTTCTTTTCCTTGAAAAAGCGGTGGACGAGGACCGACAGCCCGAAGTTGGACTTGAGGCCGGCCCGGACGAGGGACCCGAGACGGCTCATGCGTCCGTCAGCTCCAGGAAGATCGTCTCCAGGGAGGCGCCCGCCTCGCGGTCGCGGGCCTTGAGCTCGTCCATGGTGCCGCAGGCGATCAGCCGGCCTTTGGCGATGATGCCGATGCGGTCGCAGAGCTTCTCGGCCACTTCCATGACGTGGGTGGAGAAAAACAGCGTCCCGCCCTGGTCGCAATGCTCCCGCATGATCTCCTTCAGGTGATGGGCGGACCGCGGGTCGAGGCCGACCATCGGCTCGTCGAGGACCATGATCCGGGGCGCGGGCAGGAGCGCGGCCGTCAGGACGATCTTCTGCTTCATGCCGTGGGAGTAGCTCTGGATGGGGCTGCCCACGGCCGAGGTGAGCTCGAAGATCCCGAGCCATTTTTCGATGCGCTCGAGCCGGGCGGCTTTCGGGACGCCGTACACGTCGCCGATGAAGTTCAGGTATTCGAGCCCGGTCAGGCGCTCGTAGACGGCGGGATAGTCGGGGACGTAGGTGGTCATGGCCTTGCAGGCGAGGGCATCCGTCCGCGTGTCGAGGCCGTTGAGGACGATGGCTCCGGCGTCGGGCTTGAGGAGGCCGACGATCATCTTGATCGTCGTCGTCTTGCCGGCCCCGTTGGGGCCGAGGAAGCCGAAGATCTCGCCGGGCCGGACCGTCAGGTCAAGGTCGTCCACGGCCTTGACCTTGCCCTTGTTGTAGCTTTTGGAGACATGCCGGATTTCGATCACGCCGCTCTCCTTGCGAGGTTCCGCCCTACGTTATCCGAAGTTGCCTTTCGGGGTCAAATCGTCTAGACTTTGGCTTCGCGATGGGAGGGCTTATGGATCCGAAGTCGCCGCTGAACATCAGGTCGCTGAAGGAGCAGGTCTATGAATTCCTCCGCGAACAGCTGCGGAAAGGCGAGCTCCGGCCGGGGGCGGTCATCGACATGGAAAAAACGTCGAAGCGGCTCGGCGTCAGCAAGACGCCTCTGCGCGACGCGCTCCTCCAGCTCGAATACGAAGGGTTCGTCTCCATCCTGCCCCGCCGCAAGATCGTGGTCAACCCGCTCACCCTGCCCGACATCCGGAATTACTACGAGATCATCGGCGCCCTCGAGAGCGTCGCGGTCCTGACGGCCGTCGACAACCTGAAGGACGCGGACCTGAAGAGGCTCGAAGCCCTGAACGCCGAGATGCGGGAGGCCGTGGAGAAGGACGATTTCGACCTGTATTATGACCGCAACCTGAAGTTCCACGACGTCTATCTGGGCACGAGCGGCAACGCGATCCTGCACAAGATCATCAACACCATGAAGAAGCGGCTCTACGATTTTCCGCGACCGTTGAAGTTCGTCAAGGAGTGGGAATTAGTCTCGGTCGACGAGCACGCGGAATTGATTCAGCTCCTCAAGCGGCGGAACCGGGAGGAGGCGGGGGCTTTCATCCGCGACGTCCACTGGTCCTACTCGGTCCAGGAGAAGTTCATCGCCCGCTACTACGCCGGCGCCGCCGGGGCTGACGCCGACCGTTAGAAGTTGAGCTTGAGCCCGAGGCGCAGGGTCCTGCGGCCGTAGAGGGCGCTCGTCACCTGGTAGTCGGGAGAGAGGTACTTCACCCCCGACTGTCCCGCCCCGGCCGCGGCGGGCAGCCAGCGGTCGACGTCGTTCACGCCGATGAGCGACGCGGTGGCGCCGAGGACGTTGGTGATGTCGACGAACATCTCCAGCTTGCCGTTCCTTCCCGTCCGCCAATCTTTCTGCAGCCGCAGGTCGAGGTTCGCCCAGTCCGCCAGCCGGTGAGTCCCCGGTGCGTCGAGGGCCACGGAGTAATAAACCTGTTCGGTGTTGTTGGCGGCGCACCAGGCGGCGGGCATCAGGACCTGGGCGGTCCGTTGCCACGGGATGCCGCTCTGGTACTGGAAGTAGGCGCTGAGCCAGGTCCCCCAGGGGAGGGCGAGCGAGCCCATGAGCTTGATCTGGACGGGACGGTCGGAGTTCAGGGGGCCGTATCGGTTGATGAAGTAGTTGGGGCTGTCGCCGGCCGCGGTGAGGGCCGTCGTCTCGTCGGTGGACGTCCCGATGTTGCCTTCGGTCCGGCTGAGGACCACGGAGCCGGAGAGCTGCCAGCCGTGAGACATGCGCTTCTGGAAGGAGAACTCCAGGGCCCGGTACTTCCGCTCGAGCTCGGGGACGTTGCGCAGCTGGAGGTACATCAAGGGAGCGCTCAGCGAGCGGGCATAGAGCGTCACGGTCTGGGCCGGATAGGAGCCGGTGCCGGGAACGGTGGTGGTGAAGGGGACCCAGTACTTCTGGGCCGCGGCCTGGCTCATGGAGTACCAGTACTCGCCCGTGTCGGGGGCATAGAGGACGTCCTCGAGTATGTTCGACTGGACCTTGGCGATGTAGTGGAGCCCCAGGGTGAAGTCCCGGAAGAGCTCCTGGTCGAGCCCGATCGACGTTTCCTGCGTGATCGGGGCCGTGATATCGCTCGCGACCCGCTGCTTGAAGTTGGAGCCCGAGAGCATCCGGTAGTCCATGGACCCCAGCTGGAATTCGTCCTGGGCATCGGGCTGTCCGTCGCCGTTGGCGTCGGTCCAGATGACGGGGAACGTCTGGGGGTACAGGGGATTCATGGACAGGAAGTAGCGCTGGGAGAGCTCGTCGGCGATGCGGGCGTACCCGCCGCGCAGGATCGTCTTGCCGTTCCCCCAGATGTCGTATGCGAATCCGAGGCGCGGCGAAAAGACCGTCCAGGAGATGACGCCGGTCTGCTCGGCCGTATTGTAGGAGCCCCAGGGATTGTAGCCGGCGGCGAAGTCGCTCGGATACTTGGCGTTCAGGTAGGTGCTGACGAACGCGTCGCCGATGAAGACCGAGAGCGGGTTTCCGGACACGGTCTTGCCGCCCGCAGGGAACCAGCCCCAAGTGTAGTCGAAGCGGAGCCCGAGGTTGATGCTCAGCCGGCGGCCGATCATGAACGAATCGGCGGCGAAGAGGCCGAGCTCCTCGGTCTTGGCGCTCAGGATCGTGCTGTTCTGGACCGAGCCGCAGTTCCAGAAGGAGAGGAGGCCGCGGTCGCCATAGTAGGAGCCGTTCGGGTTGCGGCTGTCCATCATCCACAGCATGTTGTCCAGGCGCCACCAGTCCATGTCCGTGCTGGAATCCTCGAAGTTGCCGCCGAGGGAGAGCGTGTGGGTCGTGCCGAGGAAATTGAGGCCGAAATACCGGATCGACGCCTCGGCCTGGATCCGCTGCCGCTTGACGGTGGAATTATAATCGGCTCCGCTCAGGGGGCCATAAAGGCTCCCTGCGTCCACGACATAAGGGAGGCCGAGCGCGTCGTTCTGGAGGTCGTGCGGGATGTTCCTGCTGATGTAGGCCGCCCGGACGTAGGCCTGGGCGTCGGGGCCAATGCTGTAGTCGAGGACCCCTTGGATGGCCAAGTTCGTCTCGTGATTGAGGATCGACGTGGAGATGAACGGCAGGCGGGGAGAAGGGTCCCCGGCCACGGGCTGGTAGACGTCGCCGGCGCTGATCCAGAGCGTCGCCTTGGCGTCCGGGATGGGCCGGGCCGTGGCCTTGAACGAGCCCCACATATCCTTGCGGTACCAGTCGTAGGCAGTGTCCACGCGGCCGAGCACGTCGGTGTAAGGGCCGATGAAGTTCGCGACATCGGACTTCCGGGAGGAGCGGCCGCTCATGTAGAACCAGGCCCGGTCGGGCCAGAAGGCGCCGCCGAGGTTGAACGTGCCGTCGAACATGCCCTTGTCGCCCGAGACCGGCCCGGTCTTCAGGTCCTGGATCTGGGCGGGGGTCCAGAGGTCCTTGTTCAGGCCCTCGTTCATGACAAAGAAGCCGAGATTCCCGGTGAGCTCGTTGCCCCCGGACTTGGAAATGATGTTCACGTAGCCGCCGGCGCCCCGGAGGCGGGAGGCCGGAAGGCCGGCCGAGATGATCTCGATCTCCTCGACTTCGTCGACGTTGATCGCGGCCACGGCCCCCCCGGTGTACATGTCCGACATGTCGACCCCGTCGAGGGCGTAGGCGTTGTCGCGCGCGCTGCCGCCGTGAATGAACGTTTCCGCCAGAGCGGGCGGGGCCGTCACGAGGACGCCGGGGGCGAGGGCCAGGATGTCGCCGAGGTTGCGGGCGAGGGGCAGGAGGTGGATCTGGGATTGGTCCACGATGACCGCGCGCTTGCCCGAGACCGCATCGATCTCGGGCGGGGTCCCTGGCGCGGGGACTTCGACGTCGAGATCCGATGGGCCGAGCGCCAGGACGACGAGGAAGGACATTCCCGTGAACAGTGGGATCTTGTCGCGGACGATGGTCTCGTAGCCGGGCATCTCCGCGGTCACGTTATAGGATCCGGAGGCCAGAGCCGGGAAGTCGAAATCGCCGGTCTTGCCGACCACGTAGATCCTCCCGCCCAGCATGGAGGGGGAGGTCAGATATACCGTGGCTCCGGAGATAGGCTTCCCGGCCTTGTCCGTGACCCGGCCCTGGATGGAGCCGGTGAAGCCCTGGGCCCGGAGGAAGGATGCCCCGCCCAGGAGGGCGAAGGCGAGGAGGAGAGCCGTCGGGGTCTTTTTCACTGCGACGCTCCTTGGCGGATGCGGCGCCGCACAGGACTCGGAGCTCCCGGCATGGGGCCGGCCTTCCCCGTCTTCGACGAGGTCGGGGAGCTCGCGGCGATGATCGAGAAGACGTTGGCGCTCTCGCCCTGGATCGTGCTCGTGTTGCTCACGTCCGAGAGCCGGACGAGGCACAGGTCCGAGACCGCGTCGGGGATGACCCAGGCGTAGCTGCCGGTGTTTTGGGTGTCGCCGATGACCGTCGTCCATGTCGCGCCGTCGTCGATCGAGTATTCGATCAGGACGTCGCCCGCGGCGCCGCCCGACTGCCAAAGTATGTTTTGGGTGGTGCCGACCGCCCACTGCTCCCCGCCGTTCGGGGAAAGCAGGACGAAGATCGGGTCGTTCGAGATCGTGAAGACCGCGTCGCTCTGGTCGGTCGGGTCGCCGGTCGCCGCCTCCGAGACCATGAGGAGGCATGTCGCGGAGACGTCGTCGGGGACCATCCACGTGTAGGATCCCGTATTCGGGATGTTGTTGGCGACCATGAACCAATTGGTGCCGCTGTCCACGGAATACTGGATCGTGACCCTGTCGACCCGGCCCGAGGTCAGCCAGGTGAGCACCCAGTTGAAGCCTGTGCGCAGGACCTCGTTCCCGTTCGGCGACGTCACCGCGAGGGAGATCTCCTGGAGCTTGGCCACAAAGCCGTCGCGGCCGCCGTTCGAAGTGAGATCCGGCCCGGTCTGGGTCGGGAAAGTGTCCTCTTTCGAATAGGTGTTGCCGGTGACGTAGACATTCCCCGAGCCGTCCTTGTCGAGGGCGATGCCCTGGGCGAGGTCGGCGTCCGTTCCGCCGAGATAGGTGCAGAATACGAGCTTGGCCCCGGAGATGTCCACCTTGGCCACGAAGGCGTCGTAGCTCGCGGAGTGCGTCAGGAACGGGCCGACCGTGACCGGGAACGTGTCCTCCGCGGACGAGGTGTAGCCGGCCACGAAGGCGTAGCCGCGGCCGTCGACGGCGATCGCCGTCGCGGCGTCGTAGAGCGCCCCGCCGATGTAGCCGCAGTAGGTGATCAGTCCCTCGGTCGGCTCCAGCTTGGCGACGAAGGCGTCATAGGCCCCGCCCACGTAGGTCAGCGTCGGGCCGATGGCGACGGGGAACGTGGTTTCGGTCGAATTGGTGTAGCCGCAGACATAGGCGTTGAAACCGAGGTCCACCGCGATCCCGGTCCCGACGTCGCTCGCGGCGCCGCCGATAAAGCCGCAATAGGCCAGGCTCTGTCCGTCGTTGTTGATCTTGGCCACGAACGCTTCCGAGAGCCCCTTCGCGGTCGTGACGGGCCCGAACGTGACCGGGAAGGACGTCTCCGTGGAGAAGGTGAAGCCCGTGATATAGACGCAGTTCAGCCCGTCGACGGCGATGGCGTTCGCCACGTCCTCCCCCGTGCCTCCGATATAGCCGCAGAAGACGAGCTGCGAGCCGTCGGGGGCGACTTTGGCCACGAAGGCGTCGTAGCTGCCGCTGTAGGTCAGGAAGGGCCCGACGGTCACCGGGAAGTCGGCTTCGCTCGAGTCGGTGTAGCCGCAGACGTAGGCGTTGCCCGTGCCGTCGACGGCGATGCCCTTGCCGAAGTCCGGCCCCGAGCCGCCGATGTAGCCGCAATAGTCCAGGCCCGTGCCCTTGGGGTTGACCTTGGCGACGAAGGCGTCGTAGTTGCCGCTGAACCTAAGGCTCGGGCCGACCTTGACCGGGAAGGTGTCCTGGGCCGACGACGTGTAACCGGCTACATACGCGCTCCCGAAGGCGTCGACGGCGATGCCGTAGCCGTAGTCGTTTCCCGAGCCGCCGATGTAGCCGCAATAGACGTAGCCCGTCCCCTCGGGGTTCAGCTTGGCCACGAAGGCGTCCATGTTCCCGCCGTTATAGGTCAGATCGGGGCCGACCTTGGTCGGGAACGCCGTCCCCGGCGCGTAGGTGTAGCCGGTGATGTACGCGCTGCCCGCACTGTCGGCCGCGATGCCATAGCCGTAGTCGGAGCCTGGCCCGCCGAAGAAGCCGCAGTAGACCAGGATCACGGGGTCGAGGACGAGGGGGAGCGTCGGGTCGTAGTCTCCCACCGTGAACCCGTACGCGACGGCGCCGTCGCCCCGGACATCGGACCCGGCGGGCGCCGTTCCGCTCGGCCCGCCCTCGAGGAGCCTGTAGCTCATGGCGATGGGAACGCGCGATCCGCCATTGTCCTGGTAGGCGACCGGGATCCCGTCTTCGAACCCGCCTGCCGGCGTCGATACGGCCAGGCGGCCGTCCGGATCGACGGCGACGGAGCTCGCGCCGCGGTAGGCCATGCGGATTTGCGAAGGGTCCGCCCCCGGGCGGACGATGAATTCGTATTTCAGCTTGTCCTGGGTGCCGGAATAGGCCAGATCGATCCCCGGCCAGATGTTCGCATATACGACCCGGGCAAAGGCCGGGAGGCCGGTCTTCCATTCGGCCGGCGCGCCCTGGAAATAGGAGATCGCGGTCCCGGTCTCGTCCGCGCCCACGGGCTGGACGTCCGGCCGGGCGCCCACGAAATCGAGCTTCACCACCCAGCGCGTCTCCGGCGCCGTCGTCGGGGCCGCGGCCTGCCCGGGCATGGCCTTGGGCTCGGGCTTGGCGCCGCTCAGGACGAACGTCAGGCCTTCGGGGCTGAAGAAGATCGTCTTGTCCTTGCCTTGGATATAATAGGAGGCGCGTCCCTCGACCTGTCCCCGGTTGGGGATGAAATGGACGGGCATCCTGCCGTAATCGGGCCGGGTTTGGAGGATCGTGCTCGAAGGCGGAATGGATTTCTGACTCGCGGCTGCGGGAATGACGATCCCCAGGCATTGGACGACGACGCAGATCGCGGGGATCGCGAACTTCAACACTCTCTTCGACATGATGGACTCCTCGAAGTCAAAACAACACTTTAACCGAATTGGTTGCGCGAGGCAAGGCCGGGCTCAAGAAAGATGCGCTCCCGCGGGGCCGCGGAGCGCGGCTTGGCCGCCCTACAGGTTGTTCCGGGCCCAGGCCGCCGCCCCGATGGTCCCCGCGTCGTTGCCGAGGCTCGCCCTTTCGATGGAGCAGCAGGCGAACGACGCCTTGTAGGACCGCCGCCGGGCCTCGTCGACCGCCGGGCGGAGAAGAAGCTCGCCCGATGTCATGACCCCCCCGCCGAGGAGGATCATCCCGGGATTGAGCAGGTTGATGAGCATTCCCAGGGCGATCCCGAGGAAGCGGCCGGCCGAGGCATAAGCCTCGACGGCGGCTTTTTCGCCCGCTTCAGCGCGGCGGTAGATCTCCTCGGCCGTGACCGGGCCGGTCCGCCCCGAGAGCGCCCCGTATTTCCGGACGATGGCCGGGGCGGCCGCCTCGGTCTCGAGGCACCCCTGGATGCCGCACTTGCACCGCTCGCCTTCGGCGTTGACGACGATGTGGCCGATCTCTCCCGCGTAGCCGCAGCTGCCCTGCCACAGCTTCCCGTCGAGGATGACCCCGCCGCCGATGCCCGTCCCGACCGTCAGCAGGACCAGGCTCCCCACGCCTCGGCCGGCGCCCCAGGCCCATTCGCCGTAGGCGGCCATATTCGCATCGTTGTCGACCAGGAACGGGACGTCGATGACCCGCCCGATCTCGGGGTAGAGGGGGAAGTCGTCGAGCTCGGCGTAGTTGGGGGATTGGAGGATCTTGCGCTCGCGGAAGTTGTAGATGCCCGGGAACCCGAAGCCCGCGGCCCGTATCCCGCCGGGCGCCGCGGCCTTGAGGTTGGGCCACAGGCGGCCGAAGAGGTCCATCAGCCCGCCGATCGTAGGCGGGGTGGGAGCCTTGTCCTTGAGGATCAGCCGCCCGTCGTCGTCCAGCAGCCCGAACTTGAGCTGCGTTCCCCCCAGGTCGAACCCGGCCACCACGGACATGGCTAGACCTTCGTCCCGACAGCGGCGTAGTTCGGCGCGGCGAAAAGGAGGGCGTTGAGGCGGTCGATGTCGCGGTTGAGGACCGCGGCCGCGGCGTCCGCGCCGGGGAGGGGCTGGAGCCGCTCGGCGGCGAGCTCGGCCGTCTCCTCGATCGCCACGCCTTCGAAGCCCGACGAT
>Ga0182019_10001246_pt1 | contig 12928 bp, 9 predicted proteins | sample 812E2MmetaG_FD_120483 | JGI IMG/M metagenome (GOLD analysis project Ga0182019, IMG submission 120483) | Permafrost microbial communities from Stordalen Mire, Sweden - 812E2M metaG | ecosystem: Environmental > Terrestrial > Soil > Wetlands > Permafrost | place: Sweden: Stordalen | collected...
AACTGGTTGACGTTCTGGTTGGGGGGCGGCAGAGCATAGACGATGGGAGGCGGACCGGTATCGACCGGAACATCCGGGGCCATGTCGGCCGCCGTGGTCCCTCCGCTACCCGACGCGCCGCCGGAGGTGTTGCCGCCGGCGCCGCCGGTTGCACGGCTACCACCCGCGCCACCGCTGCTGCCCGCGTTGCCACCAGTGCCTCGGGCGCCCCCAGAGGCTCCCCCCGAACCGGGGCTGCCGCCACTGCCGGAGCTACCGCCAGCGCTCGTGGCGCCGCCCGAGCCCGAGGAGCCTCCTGTGTTCTGCGCGCCACCCCCGCCCGACGCGCCACCCTCGCCCGACGCGCCACCGTTGGCCGTCGTGCTGGCCGGATTCGTGGTTCCCCCGGTTCCCGTCGCAGTCGAAGTGCTGGTCGAGGTGTTGGCGTCGGGAGTTGATATGCGTGCCTGCGCACAGCCGCCGGGACCGAGGGACAGTGCCAACGCGCCCGCCAGCAGGGTCAGTTGCGCGCCCACTGTCGAGGACGTGCCACGGGATGACCGCCAACACCGAGGGCTGGCGGTGATCGCCAAACGGGAGCGCGGGATGTCAATACCTCGAACCGCAGGCATGAACAAAGGATAGCGGCAAGATCCTGGGTTGGAAAGGCGGGACGCGCCTCCGAGCCTTTGCGGGTGGTGCCGGCTAGACTTCGCCCAACGACGATGGCGATGCTCGATCCAGCCCAACCTCTGCGAGTCACGGTGCTCGCGGGTGTCAGCCGGGTGCCAGCGCCCGCATGGGATGCCCTGGTCGACGCCGATGATCCCTTTCTCGAACATGCTTTTCTGGCGGCGCTCGAGAGCTCCGGCAGCGTCGGGCCCGGGACGGGGTGGGAGCCGCACATCCTCGTCGCGCACCGAGGCGAACGACTGGTGGGCGCGGTGCCGCTCTACCTCAGGTACGACAGCATGGGGGAGTTCATCTGGGACTTCGCCTGGGCGCACGCGGCGCGCGCGGCTGGGATTCCCTATTTCCCGAAACTGGTCGCCGCCATTCCGTTCACCCCGGCGGCGAGTCATCGCTTGCTGGTCCACCCCGCCGAGGCTCGCGTCGCGGTGGTGCCGGCGCTGGCCGCAGGCCTGCGTCAGGTCGCGGACGAGGTCGGCGCATCATCGGTGCACGTCCTTTTCTGCCGGCCCGAGGAGGTGGACGAGCTGATGCCCACCGGTTTCCTGCCCCGGGCCAGCTTCCAGTTTCACTGGACCAACCGCCAGTCGGAACCCTACCGCGATTTCGACGACTTCCTCGCCGGCTACCGTTCGCGTCATCGCAAGCAGGTGCGCCACGAGCGCAAGGTCGCGAACGGGCATGGCTTGCGCCTCGTCGTGGCGCCCGGCACCGAGCTGGATGACCGGGCCTGGGACGCCCTCGATCGTTGCTATCGCGCCACGATCTTCGCCTACGGCAACATCGACTCTCTCACCCCTGATTTTTTCGTGCGCATCCGGCGCACCCACGCCCACCGCCTGCTCGCCGCGCTGGCCTACCGCGACGGCGAGCCCCTCGCCGCCGCCGTGAACTTCGCGCGCGGCGGCCGGTTGTGCGGGCGCTATTGGGGCAGTGACGTGCCGCTGCCGATGCTGCACTTCGAGCTCTGTTACTACCGCCTCATCGAATACGCCATCGCGCACGGCTGCAAGCGCTTCGAGGGTGGCGCGGGCGGGGAGCAGAAGCTCAAGCGGGGATTTCTCCCGCGACGCACGTACAGCGCCCACTGGATCCGTCACCCTGGCTTCGGGCAGGCCATCGCCGACTACCTCGGCCGCGAAGCCCAGGCCGTCGACGAAGCGATGCGGAAGTGCCGGGACGCTTCGCCCTTTGCTCGATGGGAGCGAGCGGCGAACGTGCCGCGAGGGCCGCGCTAACCGGGAATGGTCAGGCGGAAGCGCGCGCCTTTTTCCGCCGGCACCAGCTCGATGGTGCCGCCTTGGGAATGGAGGAGGGCGCGGGCGATGGTCCAACCCATGTTGGTTCCGCCGCGATCGCGATCAATGGCGCGCGAAGATCAAGCCTGCATTGCGGGTGATTTTTCGCTAGCGTGTCCCGCCATGGCCCAGGTCACTTTCGCCTCCTGGATGGCGGCGACGCATCCGGGGATCCCCGCTTCCGGCATGACCGCGGTTCTGCGCCTGGCCGAGGAAGGCGCCACCGTGCCCTTCATCGCGCGCTATCGCAAGGAACAGACTGGCGCCCTCGACGAGGTGGCCATTCGCGCGGTCATCGACGGCAAGGAAACCTGGGACAGCATCCGCAAGCGCCAGGGTTTCATCGTTTCCGAGATCGAGCGGCAGGGCAAGCTTACCGACGACCTGCGCGCGCGCATCGAGGGCACGTACGACCTGCCCGCGCTGGAAGATCTGTATCTGCCGTACAAGCAGAAGCGCAAGACCAAGGCGGTCATCGCGCGCGAGGCCGGCCTCGAACCGCTCGCCAACTGGCTGTGGGATTGCGGGCACGGGCTCGCCGCGCCGGCGGGTGGCGAAACCCCGGACAGCCGCGCCAGCGCCTTCATCGACGAGGAGAAGAAAGTCCCGGATGCCGATACGGCCCTGGCCGGCGCGGTCGAAATCCTCATCGAACGCCTGTCCGAGAACGCCGACCTGCGCCGCACGACACGCGCCCGCTACCTGAAGGACGGCTTCGCCAAGACGGCAAAGGGCGAGAAGGCGAAGACGCCGAGCAAGTTCGAGAACTACTTCACCCATGAGGAGCGCGTGCGCGACCTGCTCAAGCCGGAGAGCTCGCACCGCTACCTGGCCATGCGGCGGGGATGGATGGAAGAGGAGTTGACCTTTCACCTGGGTGGCCCCGGCCCACGCGAACCGGTGGAGACGGAAGGCAAGGCGCACGCGGGCGGGCCGGTGGATCCATTGGCCGAGGAGCTCTTGGCTGTGTTCGAGGCGGCGGCGTGCACGCGGCCTGACTTTGCCGGAGCGCCGATGTTGAAGAAAGCCGCGCGCTTTGCCCTGCGCGCCCATGTGGTGCCTGCCATCGAGAACGAGGTACACAAGGCCCTGCGCGAGGTGGCCGACGCGGCCGCGATTCGCGTCTTTGCCGAGAATGTCCGCAAGCTGCTGCTGGCCGCGCCCTTTGGGCCCAAGGCCGTGCTGGGTGTGGACCCTGGCCTGCGCACCGGGTGCAAGCTGGCCGTGGTCGACGATTCCGGCAAGTACGTGGGGGGCACCGTCATGCATGTGGAGTCGACCGGCGGCAAGCTGGGCGCCACGACGCTGCTCTCCGAGCTGGTGAAGAAAGGTGGCATCCGCGCCGTTGCGGTCGGCAACGGCACTGCCGGTCGCGAAGCCGAGGCCTTCGTGCGCGACACCCTGGACGGCGCCGGGCTGAAGGTGCCGGTGGTCATGGTCAGCGAAGCCGGGGCCAGCGTGTACAGCGCCAGCGATGTCGCGCGCGAGGAATTCCCCGACCTGGACGTCACCGTCCGGGGCGCCATCTCGATCGCCCGGCGATTGCAGGATCCCCTGGCCGAGCTGGTCAAGGTCGATCCCAAGAGCATCGGCGTGGGCCAGTACCAGCACGACGTTTCGCCCACGGCCTTGCAGAAGAGCCTGGACGCCGTCGTCGATTCCTGTGTGAACCAGGTCGGGGTGAATCTGAACACGGCCTCGTATGACCTGCTCGCGCACGTGTCGGGCATCGGGCCGGGCCTGGCCAAGGCCATCGTCGGCTATCGTGGCAAGAACGGCATCTTCCGTTCGCGGCAGGCGTTGCTGGAGGTCCCGCGCTTTTCCGCCAAGGTGTTCGAGCAGGCCGCGGGCTTCCTGCGCATCCCCGAGGCCCTACACCCGCTCGACAATACGGGTGTGCACCCGGAACGCTATGCCGTGTTGGAGAGACTGGCCGGGCGCTTGGGGGTGCCGGTGGCTGGCCTGCTGGGCGCGGGCGTGCAGTTGGTCAAGGGCGACCACGAGCTGGAGAAGGAGCTCGGCGCCTTCACCTTCGCCGATGTGGTGAACGAGCTGGAGAAGCCGGGCCGCGACCCACGCGAAACCTTCGTGCCGTTCGCCTTCCGCCAGGACATCCACACTTTGCAAGACCTGCAACCCGGAATGGTCTGTCCCGGTATCGTCACCAACGTCACCAACTTCGGCGCATTCGTCGACATCGGCGTGCACCAGGACGGCCTGGTCCACATCTCGCAGCTCGCCGATCGTTTTGTCAAGGACCCGCGCGAGGTGGTCAGTCCCGGCGACCACGTGAGCGTGCGCGTGCTGGAGGTGAAGCTCGACAAGCAACAGATCGCGCTGTCCATGCGTTCCGGCGCGAACGCCGACGTGACCCGCGGCCCGCGCCCGGCGAATCCGGATCGCCCGCGTGGTGGCCCCGGCAAGGACCCGCGTCCACCGTCGGCCCCAACGCCGCAGCGCCCGTTCAACAACCCCTTCGCGGGTCTGGACAAGCTGCGCGGGAAATAGATCCCAGCGCGCCGATCTTTCTTCGCGCGAGCAGTTTCGCTTGCGTCAATGGAAGCCGCTGCGGGGGCGGGGCCTATTGGAAGGAGAGGTTCCTTTTGGGCGACGCACAATGGTGGACGGTGGACAGCCTGTGGGCCATTTCCTGTCCGCCTCCGAGTTACTACCCCCGCACGGCGCTCCAGGCCGATGCCAGGCCGAACAGGAAGAACAGCCCGGCGGCGCAGATGCGCAGCCAGCGGCCTCGCACCTTCGCGGCAAATTTCTCGCCGAGGAAGACCGCCAGGCCGTCCGCGGCGAGCATGCCGAGGGTGGTGCCGACGGTCACGAACACGGCGCTGCCGAAGCGGGCGGCCAGCGCGACCGTGGCGAGCTGGGTCTTGTCGCCCATCTCGGCGAGAAAGAAGAGGAGCACCGTGGAAACGAATGGACCGAAGCGCGCGGGCTTGTCACACGCATCGCGGGGATCGGGACGCAAGGCCCAGATGCCAAACCCGATGAAGGTGGCGGCCAGAACGGAGGCCATGATCCGGGCGGGAACGTACGCCGAGATCCATACCCCCAGCGACGACGCCAGCGCGTGATTGGCCAGCGTCGCCACGAGGATGCCCGCCAGCACGGTCCACGGTCGGCGGAAACGGCCGGCGAGGGAAAACGCCAGGAGCTGCGTCTTGTCTCCCATCTCGCTGGCTGCGACCAGGGTGAAGCTGCTGGCGATGGTTTCCCAGATCATGCGAGTACGGACAGCTTAGTAAAAGGCGAGGGCGCGTGGTGGCAGTTTCTGCGTGGGGTTGGTCTTGACCGGTTTGCCGGCCACGAAGCCGCCCGACGAGAAATCGAACATGCGCAGGTAGGCCGAGCTGGTCATCGTGCCGTCGGCGGCGAGCACGCGGTGCCGTTCCTGGTCGTAGAGGACCGCGCCGATGGCGAAGCCTTCCGCCGAATCGAAGATCTTGACGGGCGCTTTGCCATCGAGCGGCAGCGACCATAGCCCATCCGGTGGCGTGTTCGAAAGGGTTCCCTCGGTCACGGCGAGGGCGGTCGCGCCGTCGAGGGCGGCCACGGTCAGGTTGGACAGGGGCGCGCTGCCGGCGGATGCGGCAGGGGCCTGTGCGACCACGACGGGTGGAGTTTGCTCTAGATCGATGGCCACGATGGCGGAGCCGGCGGCCTGCACGGCCTTGTCGCCGTAGGCGCCGTTGCAGGCGACGAACAGTCGCTTGGTCTCGGCTACGTAGGTCATGGCGCCGCAGTTCTTGACGCCGGGCAGGTCGATGACGCCCGTGACCTGATCGGTGGCGGGATCGATGATGATGACGCGGCCCAGACCGTAGCTGGCGTAATTCGCGCTGATGGCGTTGAGCGAAACGAAGACCCGGCCTTGGGCAAGCAAGGCACGGTCGGCGCGTGGGAGGATGGCCGTGCTCGTGGGTGCGAAGGGGAGAAGATCGATGCGGCCGACGATCTTGAGAACGGACGGATCGACGATGAGCACGTCGTTACCGTCGTCGAAATCGTTAGGCGTGGGCGTGGCGCTCAGATTCTGGTCCTGACGGGTGACGTAGGCCTTGCTGGGGGAGAGGGTGACCACGTCGTGCGGGTTCGACGCGAAGCCGGTGCCCACCGCGAGCTGCCCGAGCGACGCGCAGGTGGTGGCGTCGAGCCAGGTGATGGCGGCATTGCCGCGATCGACGATGGCGACGGGTCCGCCGGCTGGCACCTGCGTGGGCAGCACCACGTCTCCCGACAGCGTCATCGATAGCCCTGGGCTGCCGCTGCCGGAGTTGAGGCAACCGTCCATGAGCAGGTTGCCGTCGCGATCGAGAAACGAAACCGAGGAAGACGAATAGTCGCTGTTGACGACGACGATGCCGGTCCCGCTGCCGCCGTCGTGCCCGGGAAAGACGCCGGTGTCGTCGCCACAAGCCGGGAGGGCCAGGATGGTCAGAATCATTGCGAGCCAAGTACGAACGGGTGACGGAGGGTGCATGAAGATCATTCCTTTGTTTTGTTGTTTGCCGACGACCAGGCGAGGGTCAGGTAGATCTCGCGTCCAGGCAGAGGGTAGTTGGCCAAATCATGGATAGGCGAGTCGGCCAGGTTCATGCCGCTTGCCCGCAGGCAGAAATTGCCGGGGAGGCTGGCGTAGAGCCCGGCGCCGAAGAGCAGGCGCGCCGCAACGCGGACGGAGTTGTCGGGATAGAGGTAGTTGCCCGCGGTCGCGTCCGCGTCGGCGTAGAAACCGAGGGCGGTGGACGCGCCGAGCGCGACGGCCCGCCATTCCGGCCGCGCATAGAAACGGTAGCGGGGACGGAGCGGCAACTGCCGGCCGCTATAGGTCTCTCGCGCCGTCGTGTCGCGCGCGTCGGTGAAGGTCGCGGATGCGACCAGGCGCAGGTGGCTACCGAATTCCAGCGCCACGCTGCTCTCGAGGCCGGCGATGCGCGCGCTGCCGATGTTCTGCGCGCGCGCCCGGCCGCCGCCGATCTGGTACGAGATGAGATCGCTGACCAGGCTGGCGAAAAGGGCCGTGGACCAAGAAATTTTGCTGCGTTCGCGCTGCCACGAGAGGAGCGGCCCCACGTCGGCATTCCAGCCGCTCTCGGGCCGCAGCTCGGGGTTACCCAGCAGGTAGCCGGTGTTGCCGTAAAGCTCGATGAGCGACGGCAGTCGCGCGTAGCGGCCGCCGTTGGCGCGCAGGGACAGCCACGGCGCCACGTCCTCGACGAGCGACAGGCGCGCGATGGGCAGCACGTGGTTGACCGGCGGCGCGGTGGGCGCGAAGACATTGAAGTTGTCGCGGCCCGAGGTCTCCTCGCGCGCGGCCTCGACGCGCAGCGAGGCGATGACGTCGAGGCGGAGCGGCCGCGCCCAGACGTCACTCTCCAGTCCGGCCGCGCCGAAGAGCCGGGTGCCAGGCGCGCCGCTGGGGTTAGGCGCGAGGGGGTCCGAGGGCAGGAAGCGGTCGTAGCGACCGTCGAGCACGCCGGCGAAGGTCAGCCAATGCCGGGCCACGCGCCGCCAATCCACGATGCCGCCTGTGGTATAGGTCAGGTCGCGAGCGTCGGTGGGGAAGGCGTTGATGCGCGCGTAGGGATCGGCGAAGTGGCTCCACAAAGTGTTGCCGTAGGCCGTCGCGCGCAGGCGACCGCCGGGACCGAGATCGTCGTTCGATTCGTAAGCCGCCATCGCCGTCACGCGCGAGGTGCCAAGTCGCGCACTGGGATTGGCCAGGGCTCCCGGCCCCGGCAGCCCTTGCGCCCGCTCGAACATCAGCAGCGACAGGCGCAACCGCCGGTCGCCCGGTAGATCCATGGCGGCGCGGACCATGCCATCGAGCTGATGGAGATCGTTGTGACGGCGCCGAGCCGCCTGGTCGTCGCCTGGGTTCAGGGTCGTGGCTTGATCATTGAGGTACGGGAAATCACCGTCGCTGGTCAGTGCGTGCGCGCCGACGTAGAGGTGCAAACGTCCGCGACTGCCCATCTCGCGGACCGAGCCGTAGTACGTCCCGAACGAGCCGCCGCCGACTTCCACATCGGCGCGCTTTTCCTTTGCCACCGCCGTGGTCAGGGAGACCACGCCGCCGATGGACGAGGCGCCGAAGCCGATGGGGCTCATGCCGCGGTAGATCTCGATGCGCTCGATGTCGCCGAGAGGTATGGCGCCCAGATCCACGCCGCCCCCGGTGGCACTGTTGAGCGGCACGCCGTCGAGATAGACCAGCACCTGGTTGGCCGTCGACCCGCGCAGCGAGATGGTCGCGGTCGAGCCCAGACCGCCCAGGCGTGTGACGCTCGCACCCGCCTGCTCGGAGAGAAGCTGCGGCACCGACTCGGCCGCGCGCGGGGTGCGATCCTGCGCAATCACCGAGCAGGAGGCGGCGCGATCTTCGCGCGGTGTTGCGTTGGCCGCGGGCGGCGCGGTCACCACGGTTTCGTACACGCGCTCGCCGCTGTCCTGCGCGCGCGCGGGACGCGGACCAAGCCCCGCACCGCCGCAAGCGAGCAGCGCGACCAGGGTTCGCAGTCGATGAAAGGGCCAGCGGCGAGCGTGCCACGCACTCGTCCAAGGCCGGGAACGGCACACGATAAACCCCTTCTGCCAACACGGGAGAAGGGGCCGGTTGCCCGAGGAACCTCCTCCGCGGAAGGTCATTGAGAGTTCGGCAATCGCGAGTGGATATCCTGGCTCGGGAGCGACGCGACCGGGTCGCGTGGCGTCGGCTCTCGCCTTCCCAGGGCCAATGCCCCAGTGGCGTTACGAGAACCTTCTTCTCCCTTACAGTGGCGGGACCGCGCCGGAGTCGAACCGGCTTCCCCACTTCGCGATGGCTATTGGGTTGTCAGAACGGCCGCACCTTAGTGAGGTAGGCGGCGGCTGTCAAGCATGGCGCGCGGCATGGCGCGCGCCATGCCGCGCGGCTCGTCGACCCATGTTTCGCTCTCACCCAGATAGCGGACGGTCCCACCTGCTCGCGGGATCCGCTTCTTGAGCTTGAGGCGTGGGTAGCCGAGGCTGAGCGCGCAGAAGACTTCATGGTCGCCGGTCTGCTAGCATGCGCGGGTCCACGCGGCCCCCGATGCAAGACACAGACGCAGAGCCGAAGATTCCCCAAGACACGGCCCAACTCCGGCACACCGTCGCCTTCGCGGTCAACCTGGGCTCGTTTCTCACGCCCTTCATGGCCGCGTCGCTCAACCTCGGCCTGCCGGCCATGGCGCGCGATCTCAGCATGGGAGCCTCGGCGCTGACCTGGGTGGCCAGTTCGTACCTGCTCTCCGCCGCGGTCTTCACCGTCCCCTTCGGGCGCATCGCCGACATCTACGGCCGCCGGCGCATCCTGCTCTACGGCAATGCCATCTTCGCCGTCTTTTCCTTGCTCTCGGCCATCGCCTGGTCGCCCGCGATGATGATCGCTTCGCGCGTGCTGCAGGGGATCGGCGGCGCCATGATCTTCGCCACCGGCACGGCGCTTTTGACCTCGGTCTTCCCGTCCGGCGAGCGCGGGCGCGTCCTCGGCAACAACGTGACCGCCGTCTACCTCGGGCTCGCGCTCGGGCCCTTTCTCGGCGGATTTCTCACACAGCACTTCGGCTGGCGCAGCGTCTTCCTGGTCAACTTTCTCCTCGGCCTCGTGCTCGTCCTAGTCGTGATGTGGAAACTGCGCGGCGAATGGGCCGAGGCGCGCGGCGAATCCTTCGACGGCGCGGGCGCGCTCCTCTACGGGGCGGCGCTGGTGCTGCTCATGCTCGGCTTCTCGCGCCTGTCGACCGGGTTCGGAGCCGTGGTCCTCGCGGCTGGCGTGCTCGTTCTCGCCGGCTTCGTGGTCTGGGAGATGCGCAGCCGCAGCCCCGTGCTCGACCTGTCGCTCTTTCGCGCCAATCCCGTCTTCGCCTTTTCCAGCCTGGCCGCGCTCATCCACTACAGCGCGACCTTCGCCGTCACCTTCGTGCTCAGCCTGTTCCTGCAATCGGTGCAGGGGCGCTCGCCCCAAGGCGCGGGGTTCATCCTCGTCGCGCAGCCCTTCATGATGGCGCTCTTTTCGCCGGTGGCGGGCCGGCTTTCCGATCGCATCGAGCCGCGCCTGCTCGCCTCGTTCGGCATGAGCCTGACCGTGGCGGGCGTGTTTCTCCTGTCGTTCCTCCACGTTGAAACGTCGAGCGCGGTCATCCTCGCCGAGCTGGTCTTGCTCGGTTTCGGCTTCGCGCTCTTCTCGTCGCCCAACACCAACGCGGTGATGAGCTCCCTCGACAAACGCCACCTCGGCGTGGGCTCGGGCATCCTCGGCACCATGCGCCTGCTCGGGCAGAACATGAGCATGGGCATCGTGATGATGGTGCTGGTCCTTTTCCTCGGCGGCCGTCAAGTCGGCGCGGGTACGCAACCAGAGTTCCTGCACAGCCTGCGCGCGATCTTCTGGATCTTCTCTGGCCTGGGCGTGGTCGGCGTGTTCGCCTCTCTGGCTCGCGGGCGCCTGCGCTAGCCCGGCAACCCGATCATCGCGCGGGCTTCGGCCGGCGTGGCGATCTCGCGCTCGGCCGCCTTGGCCAAACGCACCAGGCGCTCCACCAGGGCCGGGTTGCTGGCCAGGCGTTGCTTGTCCGTGTCCATGAACAGGTTGTCCTCGAGACCCACGCGCACGTGGCCGCCCATGGTGATGGCGAGCGAGTTGACCAAGAACTGGAAGCGGCCGATGCCCGCGCCGGCCCAGGTGGTTTTGCCGACATGGGAGGCGGGCAGCGCCCTGGTCAGCGAGGCCAGGTTGAAGGGCGTGGCGGCCAAGGTGCCGAGCGAGCCCAGGAGCAGGTTGAAATAGTAAGGCGGCCGCAGGATGTCCCGCTCGATGAGGTAGTGGGCGTAGTCGAGCATGCCGAAATCGAAGATCTCCAACTCGGGCACGATGCCGCGCTCGCGCATCCGCTGGGCCAGCGCACGGATCATGGCGGGCTCGTTGACGGAGGCCTGGTTGGGAAAGTTCAGGGATCCCAGGGTCAGCGACCCCATGTCGGGCTTGGCGTCGCCGTCGAGATCGAGGACGGCCGCGCGTTCGGCGAATTCCTTGAAGGTCCGGCCCGAGGTGGAAACGCAGATCACGGCGTCCGGGCACCGCTCCCGCACGCGCCGGACGATGTCGTGGTAGACGTCGGGTTTCCAGGTCGGCTGGCCCTGCTCGTCGCGGGCGTGCAAGTGCAAGAGGCTCACGCCCAGCGCGCAGCAGCGGGCACAGTCGTCGGCGATCTCGCCGGGCGTGATGGGCAGCGCGGGGTTGTCGGCCTTGCCGGGAACCATGCCGGTTCCCGCGAGGTTGATGATGAGCTTGGGCACGGAAGACAAGAATCACACGACGTCGGCTCGCCCGCCTCGCGCCGTCCCCGCCCAACAAGGTCAGGCGGTGGCTTCCCCGGACACGTTGATGTCCACGCACACGACGTAGGATTCGCCCGAGGACAGGCTCACGCGGTTGGAGATTGTGACACAAACACTGCCGGTGGCCATGGAAACGTACGGGTGGGTCACGTAGCGTCGCTGGTTCGTGCCAAGATACATGAAGTAGTCCCGGGCGCTCAGGTTGCCGCCCGCGGGGCTGGGGCCGAAGATGGTGGTGCGCTTGCGGTGGTGGCAGCTGGGATTGAAGATGATCGGGGTGATCTGGCGGCCCGATTCGTGAATGACGTACGCGCATTCCGCCAAATGAAAGCGCATGAGCGCGTTCTCGATGACCACCTCGTAGTCGGCGGGGTTGCTCATCTCCACCACGGCGGTGATGCGTCCCGCGATGTCGTTGTACAGCTTGTACGTCAGCTTGCGCTTGGCGAACTTGCGCTTGAGGTGGTCGGTCAGCACCCCGCGCAAGCGGCTGGCGTATTCCAGCCCGCGTTCGATGCACGTGGGATCCGGGGCCTGGGGACGCGCGAAATAGAACCCCTGCACCAGATCCGCCCCGCGTTCGAGGCACGACAGGGCCTCGGCCTCGGTTTCGATGCCTTCGACCACGACGAAGACGCCGATGCGATGGGCCATCTTGATGAAGAAGTCGAAGAGCTCTTGCTTGTGGTATTCGCGGTCGATGTCCTGGTTGAGCGAACGATCCAGCTTGATGATGTCGGGTTTGATGGTGGGTATGCGTTCCAGATTCGAATGGCCGGTGCCCATGTCGTCGAGAGCGATGAGGAACCCGCGCTTGCGGTGGGCGGCGACGAAACGCTGCAGGGCGCCCAAGTCGTCGATCTTGGACTCGATGATCTCGATGACGACACGCTCGGGAGGGATGCCGTGCTCCTCCGTCATCCTGATGAGAGCGCTGGACTCGGCGGTGGAACGGCCGAGGCCGGAGGCATCGACGTTGATGAAGAGGATGAGATCGGGATCGAGGCCAGCGATGGTGGCGAAGCCCGACAGGGCGGATTCGCGGCAGAGACGATCGAGTACCAGCGACTGCTTGTGCCGGTTGGCGGCGTCGAACAGGTAGGCGGGCGAGATGGCGTTGCCGCTTTCGGGATTGGTCGCGCGAATCAGCGCCTCGAGCCCGATGACCTTCTTGCCGCGGATGGAGATGATCGGCTGGTAATGGCTGCGCATGCTGCGCGCCCGGAGAACGGCGTGAATATCGAATTCCGCATCGACGAGCCGCGCGCGTTCGCCGCTCGATTTCAACGCATCCGAAGATGTCGACAGATCGCCTGACATATCACTTGGTCCACGGAACTCGTAACCTGCCCGGCCAGGACAACCGGGGGTGATCATCTTACGGCAATTTCGTGCTCACCGATAGTTTCCCCAAAACCGGACTTTTCGACGGCGGAAAGGAAGGGAGAACTGCGCAGATCTCTTACTTTCGCCTACACCTGGCATACACCGGGATCGTCATAGCTTTGACGATCACGCGGTCTAGCCGATTTCCGTGCTACCGTGACCGCGCCAGGGCCAGCCGCGCAGCCGAATCCCCGTGATAA
>Ga0182019_10001248_pt1 | contig 12922 bp, 3 predicted proteins | sample 812E2MmetaG_FD_120483 | JGI IMG/M metagenome (GOLD analysis project Ga0182019, IMG submission 120483) | Permafrost microbial communities from Stordalen Mire, Sweden - 812E2M metaG | ecosystem: Environmental > Terrestrial > Soil > Wetlands > Permafrost | place: Sweden: Stordalen | collected...
AACAGAATCCTGGCACTTCAGCCCAACAACATCGAGGTGATGGACGCGCTGGCGGCCCAGTACGAGGTCATTCCGCGTTGGCCCGAGCTGATCTCGATCTTGCGCAAGAAAGCCACCATCGTCGGTTCGGCCGAGGAGAAGATCGCGCTCTACTTGCGCGTGGCGACCCTGTACCTGGAGAAGTTCTCGAACCAGGCAGAGGCCATCAAGGCGTTCGAAGCGATTCTTGAGATTGATGCAGGGAACGCCGAGGCGCTGACCTTCCTCAAGCAGATGTACGAGAAGCGGCGCGACTGGGATCGACTGGTGGCGGTGCTGCGGCAGGAGATTGCGCGCGTGGCCGATTCGGCCGAGCGGGGCAAGCGCTGGGCCGAAGTCGCCAAGCTGGCCACCGAGAAACTCAAGAAGGCGGCGGTGTCGATCGAGCTGTGGGGCAAGGTCCTCGAGGCCAACGACAGCGACGTCGAGGCGCTGACTGAGCTGGAGAAGTTGTACGAGCGTGAGAAACGCTGGGAGGAGCTGGCGGCGGTCTTGGACAAGCAGGCGACTCTGACCGACGACCCAGCCAAACGCGGTGTTATCCTGCCCAAGCTGGCCACGGTGTACACCGAGAAGTTGCAGAAGCTCGACCTAGCGGTGGCCGCGTGGAAGACGCTGCTGGATGCGGAGCCGGAGAACCGGCGCGCGCAGGATGCGCTACGCAAGCTCTACCTACAGAACAAGGATTGGGATGCACTTGAGGGTTTTTACTCAGTCCAGGGCAAGTGGGACGAATTCGCGCGGGTGTTGGAGCGGCAGGCTGAGACGGAGACCGACGCGGCTCGGGTCGGGCTGTGGAACAAGATCGCTGTTCTCTACCGTGACCGCCTGAACAAGCCGGACAAGGCGCAGAAGTCTTTCGAGAAGGCGCTCTCCCTCGATGGCCACAACTTGGCGGCAGCCGAGTCTCTCATCCCCATGTACGAGAAGGCCAGGGACGCCAAGCGGCTGGCCGACGTCCTGCAAGTGCAGCTCGAGCACACAAAAGACCCGGGCGAGCGTCAGGAGCGCATGCTGCGCATCGCCCAGATTCTCGAAGGTGACGCTGGCGACAAGCCGCTGGCGCTCACGGTGGCGTTGCAAGCCTTGTCCGAGAATCCGCGCGAGGAATGGGCGCGCGAATACGCCGAGCGGCTGGCCGGGGAGACGGGTAACTGGTCCATGTTGGTGGACGCCTACGAGGTCGTTCTGCCAACTCTGCAAGGGCAGGATGCGCTCCCGCTCTTGGCCACAGTAGCGCGCGCTTACGAGAAAGAGTTGGCCAACCCCGAGGCGGCCATCGCGCGCAACCGAGGGATCCTGGAGATCGCGGATCGTGACGAGCAGGCTGTGCTGGCTCTCGAACGCCTGTACATTGCAACCGGCCAGCACGACCAGTTGCTGGCCATCTACGACAAGAAGCTCGCTTTGGCCGGCTCGGAAGAGGAGAAGCGCGAGGTTCGTTTGCAACTCGCGGCGCTCTACGAAGAACAGGTACACGACGCGGACAAGGCGATCGAGCTGTACAAGGACATCCTCAAGACGGCCAAAGAGGACGTGCAGGCGCTGCGGGCGCTGGACCGTTTGTATCGAGCCACCGAGCGCTGGAAGGACCTAGCCAAGATTATCGCACGCCAGCTCAAGTTGCCCAATGACGACCCCAGCGCGGCCGAGTTGAAGTTCAGACTTGGCGAGGTTTCCGAGAAGCATCTGAGGAGCCCTGGGGTTGCGGTGGAGGCGTATCAAGAGGCCCTGGCGATGGACGCGACCCATGCGGGCGCGCGCGCGGCACTGGAGATCTATCTCGACGACAGTCAGCACCAAGTGCGCGCGGTGGTTGCGCTAGAGCCCATCTACGAGGCGGGACACGAGGTCGAGCGGTTGCTGCAGGTTCAGCGCATCAAGCTGGCGCGCGAGACGGATGCTGCTGCTCGGGTGGCGCTGCTCTTGCGCATCGGCGCCCTGGAAGGCGAGGCCGGCCGTGCCGAACAGGCGTACCAGGCCTATGCCGAGGCGTTCAGCGTTAGTCCGGAATCGGCTGAGGCGCGCGCGGCCTTGGAGGAGCTGGCTGATCGCATGGGGAAGTGGCAGGAGTTGGTGGCGCTTTACAGCGAGGCCCATGCAAGTCGCAAGCTGGCGTCCGGGCTGGAGCGCGAAATTCTGCTGGTTATTGCGGTAGCCTACGACGAGAAGCTCGACCAATCGGACAAGGCCGTCCAGTATTTCCGCCTGGCGCAGGAGATCGAGCCGGAGGATGCCTCTGCGCTTGAGGCCTTGGAACGGCTGTACACGCGAACCGAGCGTTGGTCCGATCTGGTCGACACTTTGAAGAAGAAGGCCGAGCTGGTCCATTCCAGCGAGGAGCGCGAGCAGATTCACGCCCGCATCGCCGCCATCTGGGAAGAGGCTATTGGAAATCCCGATGAGGCGATTGCGGCGTGGAAAGAGGCTCTCGGTGACAACGCGGGCAGCTTGACTGCCCTGCGTGCCCTGGATCGGCTTTTTGTGCACAAGGCACTCGATCTCGATCTAGCGGACAACCTGCAGCGACAGCTCGAGCTGGCAAGCGAGGAAGACGAGCAGGTGCGGCTGCTCTCTCGTCTCGGACAACTGCGCGAAAAGAAGCTGCACGACATTACCGCCGCGGTGGAGACCTATCGAAGACTGCTCGACCTGGCGCCAGGCCACGAGGAAACCGTGGCAGCGCTGGAGGGACTTCTCGACCATCCCGACCACGACCTGGTTCTGGCTGAGATCCTGGATCCGGTGTACCGGGCGCGTAGCGACTTTGCCAACCTGGTGCGGGCTCTGGAGATCCAGGCGCGCCACGCGCTGGACGTGCGGCGCAAGATCGACCTTCTGCACGAGATTGCCACCGCCTGCGAGGATGGTCTCGACGATCCGGCAAGGGCCTATGAGGCTCTGGGACGGGCGCTGGCCGAGGATCCCCTCGATCCCGAGACCACCCGACGCCTGGAACGCTTGGCGAAAGCGCTGGGCCGTTGTGACGACCTGGTGGTCCGCTATCGCGCTGCCGCCGAGAAGCTGCAGTCCGATGAGTTGAAAGGCGCTGTCTACCACGCCATCGCGAAGCTGGCCGAGAACGAGCTCGGCAATCCCGAGATTGCGGCCGAGGCCTACAAGCAGGCGCTGGCCGTCGGACCGCGCGATCTAGAAGCGGCCGACGCGCTGGAAGCCATCTATATCCGCACGGCCGACTACAGTCAGCTCGTGCTGCTGCTCCAGCGCAAGATGGAGATGGTCGAAGCCCTGCCTGACAAGAAGGAGCTGGGCTCGCGTGCGGCCAAGATCTGGGAGGAAGTGCTCGACGACTCCGACAAGGCCATCGAGGCGTACCGGCAGGTTTTGGCGCTTGATGACAGCAATGAGACGGCGCTGGACAACCTGGTGCGACTGTTCTTGCGCTTGTCGCGCTGGAATGACTTGAAGGATGTCTACGCCCGCCAGGCCGAGCTGGCTACCGACCCTGTGCGAAAGAAGGAGCGACTCTTCGTGCTGGGCCAGGTGTACGACCGCGAGTTGCAAGACGCGGCCCGCGCCATCGAGACCTACACCTCGATCCTGGACATGGATCCGGATGACCTGGATGCCCTGCAGGCTCTGGATCGCCTGTATCTGCAGACCGAGCGTTGGTACGATCTGCTCAACGTGCTCGAGCGGCAGACCGAGCTGTCCTCGTCGGCGGCCGAGGTAGTTTCGCTGCGCCACCGAATCGGTGAGCTGTGGGCGGACAAGCTCAAGGATGCGAGCCGAGCCACCGAGGCCTACCAGCGCGTGCTCGCCATGGACCCCACGCACGAGCCGACCTTGCAGGCGCTTGCGGGCATGATGCAGCGAGGGGAGGAACCCATTGCGGCGGCCGAGGTGTTGCGGCCGGTGTACGAGAGCGCCGGCGACTGGCCCAAGGTGGCAGCCGTCTATGAGGTCATGGTGGCGTGCACCCAGGATCCGGTGCGCCGGGTTGAGCTGCTCGACCTGCTGGCGAAGATTCACGAGCGCCGCCTGAACGATTTCGATGCGGCGTTTGATGCCTACTGTCGCGCCTTGCGCGTGGATCCGGCGAACCAGGATGTGATTGCGCACATCGACCGCCTGGCGGAGTCGAGCGGCCGTTGGGTCGATCTAGCAGCGGTGTACGACGCCGAGATCGACCGGATTTTGGACAGTCGGCTGCAGACCGAGATGCTGTTGCGCTTGGCCCGCATCTACGAGGAGGAGACTCACGACCTCGACAGGGCCATTGCGACCTATCGGCGGGTTGCCGATGCCGAGCCCGATCGCAAGGATGGGCTTGAGGCGCTCGACCGCCTCTACACCAGGACCGAGCGCTGGCCGGAGCTGGCCGACATCGTCCGTCGCGAGATCCGTCTGGCGGACAGCGACAGTCAGATCATCGATTTGACCTTCCGGCTGGCTCAGATCCTGGAAGTCGCACTGGGTGACATGCCCAAAGCGGTCGAGGCGTATCAGGAGATCCTCAACATCGATCCTAAACATGCCGAGACGCGGGCCACGCTGGAGCGGCTGCTGTCGAGCGGGGCCATGCAGCACGAAATCGCGCAGGTATTGGAGCCGCTCTATCGCGTGGCGGAGGAGTGGGAGAAGCTAGGTCGAGTCTATCAGGTCGAATTGGGCGTCGAGTCCGACCCCGAGGAGCGACAGCGCTTGCTGCGCCGCTTGGCGGAGATCTCAGAGGCCAAGCTGATGGACCAGGTCGCGGCGCTCGAGTGGTGGTCGAGGGCGGTGGTGGAGGACCCGGCCGCCGAGCAGGGACTGGATGAGTTGTTGCGCTTGGCCCGCGCCACCCATCAGTGGGAAACCTACGTCGGCAGCATGGCGGATGCTGCGGCCAAGACCGGCGATCGCCGGGTACGTCGTGAAGTGCTTTTCCGGTTGGCCACGGTTTTCGACGTCGAGCTTGCCGATCTGGTGCGGGTGGAGGACGTGCTCGGGCAGGTGTTGGCGCTCGACCCCAATGACGGCGAAGCCCTGGCCTTTCTCGACCGGGTCTACGACAAACAAGGCGACTATGAGAAGCTGGCGGATGTCCTGCGCCGGCGCATTGCCATCACCGATGCGTCGAGGGAACTGGTAGCGTTGCATCTCCGCCTGGGCAAGATCCTGGCTGATGTCATCGACGACGCACCGGGAGCGGTGACCAGCTACTTGGCAGTGCTCGAACAGGAGTCGCGCTCGCCGGAAGCCCTGGAAGCGCTGGAGCGCATCTACTTCCGGGCCGAGCAGTGGGAAGACCTGTACCAGGTCTACGAGAAGATGCTCGACATCGCCCCTGGCGACGAGGCGCTTTCCGACTGCTACGCGCGTATGGCCAGAATCTCATCCGACGTGCTCGACCAGCGTGAGCATGCCATCGAGCTTTGGCGGCGAGTCCTCGACTTGCGCGGCGCTGACCCGGAGGCATTGTCGGCGCTCGCCGACCTGCACGAGCAGGCCGAGGAATGGCGCGAATTGACCGAGGTCCTGGACAGCCAGATTCGCGCCACCGAAGACCCCGCAGCGCGCATCCCCGCCTACAAGCGCTTGGGCCACGTGTGGGGTGAGAAGCTCAGCCGCGAGAGGAACGCGCTGGAGTGCTGGAAGAAGGTGATTGAGATCAATCCTGGAGACGTTGAGGCTCTGCAGGCGATTGCCGCCAATTACCGGAGCGCGGCGGCTTGGGAGGAGCTCTCGGACACCCTACGCAAGCTGATCGTCGTGGGCAGCGAGAGCTTCCCGGCGGTCGTGCTCAGGGACTACTACGCGGAACTCGGCGAGTTGGAGGGCAGCACGCTGGTGCGCATCGATGCAGCCATCGAGGCGTGGCGCCAGGTACTGCAGATCGATCCAGCCGATGCGCGCGCGCTGACCGCCCTGGAGACGCTGTTCACTCAGGAGGGGCGCTGGGAAGAGTGTGTGGACGTGTTGGAGCGCCGGATTGCCGCGCTCGCGTCGGTGGATGACAAGGTGGACGTGCTGATGCAGGTTGCGTCGGTCTGGTCGGAGAAGATCGGCGACGGCGGTGCGGCGGCTGAAGCCTACGAGCGGGTGTTGAAGATGGACCCCTCGCACGCCGCGGCCTCGGCGGCGTTGGAGGAGGTATACCGTCAGCGCAAGGTATGGCCCGAGTTGGTGGAGTTGCTGCTGGCCCGGGTGGAGTACACGGGCGAGACCGAGGAGAAGATCAAACTCTTCTGTGAGATTGCGCGCATCTATGAGGAACACATCGGCGATCGCGATTCCGCCTTCGTGATGCTGCAGGCTGCGTTCCGTGAGGACTACTCAAGCAATACCGTCGCCCAGGAGCTTGAGCGACTAGCCAACGTCACCAACAAGTGGCCCGATCTCCTCTCCGAATACACGCAGGCCGCGCAGGGCATGGAGGATGCGAAGCAGGCGGCCGACTTGTGGGTCAAGATCGCGCGTTGGTACGACTCGGCCCTGCACCACACCGAATATGCAATCACCTCGGCCAAGGAGGCTCAGGCGCGGCAGCCCAACCACGTGGGCGCCATGGCGGCGCTGGCTGACTTCTATCGCAAGGAATCCCGCTGGAAGGATCTGGTTGGCGTTCTGTCCAGGCACGCCGAAGTCGAGTCCGATCCGGCGCAGCGGGTTGAGGTGCTGTTGGCGTTGGCTGAGACTTTCGAGACTCACATCGGCGACCCGGGCCAGGCCACCTTGGCCTATGACCAAGCTCTGCAAGTCGACGAGCACTGCCTGAAGGCCATCGAGGCACTCGAACGCCTGCATCGACGGACCCAGGCCTGGGAGCGACTAGCGGACGTGCTGGCGCGAAAGTCGCAAGTGGTCAGCGACGGCGAGCTGGCCGTGAAGCTGCGCCTGCAGGTCGGCGAGCTATGGGAGACCCGGCTAGGCGACAACGAGCGGGCGGTGCAGGCCTACAAGGAGGTGCTGACCGTTGATCCGCAGAACCTGCCCGCGCTCAAGGCGCTGGAGCAGTTATATGAGAAGGCCGGCCGGATGGACGCCTACCTCGAGGTCTTGGAGCATCAGCTCGAAGTCACGGCGCCGGAAGCCGATCGGGTCAATCTCCTCGTGCGCATGGCGCAGGTGTGCGAGCAATTGCCCGGCAAGATTGACAATGCGATCGATAGCTTGCAGCAGGCGCTCAGCATCGATCCGCACAACCTCAAGGCTTGCCAGGATCTGGAACGTCTCTATCGCAGTGAGCGCAAGTGGGATGCGCTGGTCGACACCTTCCGCAAACACATTGAGGTGGAAGACGATGTGGCGGCCAAGACCGCGATCTACCTGGACATGGGAAGGGTGTACGAGGAGGGCCTGCGCGATCCCGACAGCGCCATTGAGGCATTCAACGAGATCCTCAACACGGACCACGACCATGCCGAAGCCTTGCGGGGGCTGGCGCGGCTGTACGAGGAGACGGAGCAGTGGGAGCGCGCGGTGGACATCATGCAGCGGCTGGTGGGGAGCGCCTCTCCCGAAGAGAAGGTCGACCTTAGCTACCGCTTGGGCAAGATCCTCGACGAGCAGATGCAGATGTCCGACATCGCTGAGGAACGCCTGAGCGATGCCCTGGCCATTGCGCCGACGCACGTGCCGAGCATGCTGTCGCTGCTCAACATCTACAAGCGGCGCGGCGATTCATTCAAGGCGGCCCAGTTGATGGTGCGGGCTGAAGCTAACACGCCCAATGTGCTGGAGCGCACACGTCTTCTCTACGAAGCCGCCAAGCTCTACCAGACGGAACTGGGCGACGAAGCAAAGGCCAAGGAACTCTACGCGCGCACCCTCGAGCTAGATCCGGAGCACGTCGAGGCCGCGACCCCACTGGCCGACATCTACTACCGCCAGGCTGAATGGGCGCCGCTCGTGCCCATCCTGGAGATGTTGGCGCGCAAAGCGGATCGTCGTGCTCACCGCGAGCTCAACATTCTGTACTACCGCCTGGCTAAGGCGGCGGAGCAACTGGGCGACGACGAGAAGGCACTCAAGTACTACCGCTCGGCCTACGAACTCGACGCAACCCACCTGCCCACCCTGGTGGACCGGGCCAACCTGCTCTACCGCCGGGAGCAGTGGGACGAGGCGTTCAAGCTCTATCAGACCATCCTGGTCCACCACCGCGAGTCGCAAAGCGAAGCGCAGATTGTGGAGATCTTCCATCGCATCGGCCACATAAAGATGAAGATCGGCGACCGGGCCAAGGCGATCAATATGTTTGAGAAGGCTTTGGAGATCAATTCCGGCCACCGACCGACACTGGAGGCGTTGACCGAGATCCACGCCGCCGCTGGGGATTGGGAAGCGGTGATTCGCCAGAAGCGAGCCATGCTCGCGCACACCGAGAGTGCGGAAGAGAAAGTTGCTCTGCACGAGCAGATTATTGAGGTTTACAAGGAGCGACTGAAGAATCCGCAGAAGGCCATTGCAGCGTATCTGGAAGCGCTTGAAGTCAAGCCCGACGCACGCGGCTTGCTGGTCGACGTGCTGGAACTTCTCACTGAAACCAAGCAGTGGAAGAAGGCGGTGGAAATACTGCTGCGATTGGCGGCCATTGAGACGGGCCGTGTCAAGGCCAAGTACCTGCAGACCGCCGGCCAGATCACGAACACCGAGCTGCACTCGCCCGATGAGGCGGTGGAACTGTACAACAAGGCGCTGGACGAGAATCCCGACGACCTGAAGCCCTTCGAGCGGATCGACAAGATCATGACCGCGAAGAAGGACTGGACCAACCAGCAGCGGGCCTACCGCCGCATGATAAAGCGCCTGGGTGCCGAGGTGCCGCCCGAGAAGCGGGCGACCCAAATCGCCCTCTGGCATGCGTTGGGCGAGATCTACCGGACGCGGCTGAAAGAGTACCGCGCTGCTGCGGAGGCGTTCGAGGTGTGCACGAAACTGGAGCCCGACAATATGCCGCGGCACCAAATTCTGGCCGAACTCTACCAAATGCAGGGGCCGGAGGCCTACGACAAGGCCGTGCGTGAGTGGCGCGTGATTCTCAAGCGCACTCAGGACATTGCCGCGATGGTGCCGATCCTGAAGACGCTACGGCACCTGTTTGCCGAAATGGGCAAGTACGACCAAGTTTGGTGCACGGCCTCGGTGCTCGCCTATCTGCGCCAAGCCGATGCCGAGGAGCTGCGTTTCCACGAGCAATACAAGACAAAGACCCTTTCTCGGGTGAAAGCGCGTCTCAATGAGGAGTTCTGGCAGAAGTACATCTACCATGGCGACGAAGATCGCTACATTTCGCTGATTCTCGCCAACATCAGTCAGGCCATCATGGCGGTGCGCGCGCGCGAGCACAAGGAAGTGGGGATTCGGCGCAGGGATCGGCGCGATCCCACCAACGACAAGCTCATGTTCAGTGGCGTCTTCGTGTACGTGAGCCAGGCTCTCGGCGTCACAGCTCCGGAACTGTACTTGCGCCAGGATTGGCCGGGCGAGCTTGAGCTGATGAACGCACGCGAAAAGCAGCAACTCTGCCCGGCCTTCGTCATCGGGGCGGCCCTGTTGCAGGGCAAGCAGGAGAAAGAGCTGGCCTACTCCTTGGGCAAGAAGCTGACGCTCATGCGGCCCGATCACGTTGTGCGCTGGCCAGCGGTGGTGCCTCAGGTGTCCGAGCTGAAGGCGTACTTTCTCGCAGCAGTCAAGCTGGTGCAGTCCAAGGTGCCCATCAAGGCGGACATGGAGCAGCCAGTGGCGGAGCGCTTGGAGCTGCTGCGCCGTTTGGTTCCGCCCCAGAATGTCGAGCAGTTGGCCGAGGTGGTTCGGCGCTTCATCGAGAGCGGGGCCGAGGCGGATCTACACCGCTGGTCGAAGGCGGTTGACTACACTTCGTCGCGCGCGGGCTTCCTCATGTGCAACGACCTGGAGGTCGCGGCTCACCAAATTCAGTCCGAGCCCTTGGCGGTGGGATGCGCCGATCCCAAGGAGAAGGTGCGGGACCTGATTCAGTGGTGCGTGTCGGACGAATACTTCGCCCTGCGCGCGCACCTGGGACTTGCGATCGCGTAGATGGGCGAGCCGGCGGCCTGGATCACGGTGCTTCTTGCTTTGGCGGCCGGCGCAGGCTTGGGTGCGTGGGCGGGCCGTCGTTTGCGGCGGCCCGTTGCCGATCGTGATGGCGAGGCCCGGCGCATCCGCGATGAGGCGGAGATCGAGCGACAGGCCTTGCTGCGCGAGTCAGCTATCCAGGCGCGCGAGCAAGCCCTAGTGATCCGGGCTGAGGCGGAGGCAGACCTGCGCGCGCGGGAAGCCGAGTTGGCGCAGGCCGAGACCGCGCTGGCGGCTCAGGCGGTACGCATTGACGACGGGGGGCGGCTGGTCGAAGAGGCGCGCAGCAGTTTGGTGGAACGTGCGACGCCGGTCGCTGAGCGGGAGCAGGACGTGCGTGCACTCGCGGCCGAGACGCGGTCGATCGAGAGAGAGCGGCAAGCCGCGCTGGAGCGGGTGGCGGTCTGCACCGCGGCTGAAGCCCAGCGCATGCTGGTGGAACGCGAGGTGGAGGAGGCGCGCGCGGCCGCAGCGCAAGTCTTGCGTCAGACGGCAGAGTCGGCGATGGCGGGGGCTCAGATCCGCGCGGCCAAGAGAATCATGGGCATCGCGGTGGGTCGCTTTTCTGGCCACGATTTGGCCGAGCGGCCTCAGTACGTCATTGCCCTGTCGGATCTGCGGCCAGGCCAGGTGCCACCTGCGGATGCCGATTTGCGCGCCATCGAGGCGGTGGCGGGGGTGCAGCTATCTTTGGTGGATGAGCAATTGGCGATTCGTATCGAGGGACTCGACGGGGTAGGCCGGGAAATAGCACGTCGCTGCGTGAATCGTATGCTCAAGCGGTCGATCAACGGACCCGAGGCGGTAACACGGATGGCCCGCGGTATTGTGGTGGATGTGGAACGCGAGACGCTCGACTTCGGGCGACGCGGCTTTTCCTTGCTGGCCATCGACCGCGCGCATCCCGACATCGTGAAGCTGGTGGGCCGGCTCAACTTCCGCACCAGCTATGCGCAGAATCAGTGGAAGCACTCGGTGGAGGCGGGGTTCCTCTGCGGCATGATGGCCGCGGAGTTGGGGTTGGACACCAAGATCGCCAAGCGGGCGGCATTGCTGCACGACATAGGCAAGGCGCTGACCCACGAGCTTGACGGGTCGCATGCCTCGATCGGAGCGGAGTATGCACGTCGCCTGCACGAGTCCGAAGCGGTGGCCAACGCCATTGGGGCGCATCACACCGACGAGCCGTTCAACAGCCCCTATTCCTATCTGGTTGCGGCGGCTGACGCCATGTCGGGTGGACGGCCGGGGGCGCGCCGCCAGACCGAGGACACTCACATGGCCAAGCTGGAGGAGATCGAGCGCATTAGCCGCGGCTTCTCCGGGGTTGATGAAGCCTTTGCCGTGCAAGGCGGTCGCGAGGTGCGGGTCTACGTCGACGAGAATCGGGTGGATGACCGAGGGGCGGCCCGCCTGTCTTCCCAGATCGCGGAAAGCCTCTCGCGCGAGATGACCTTTCCCGGCCAGATCAAGGTGACGGTGATTCGCGAATTCATTGCCGACGAGATCGCGAGCTAGAGACCGGGGAGCGAGCGAAACCATGCAAGTGAATCTGCCCCCGTTCCTTTTCTACTCCATCGGGTCTATGTTGATCGTCTTTGGCGCCCTTCGGATCAAGTATCTGGGCGCGCCGCGCTTGCGCCGGCGTCCTGCCGATGACAGTGAACTGTCCGGCGACCGAGCCGATGAACCCGAAGAGCGTCTCGAACGCGGGCCGGAGCAACGCCGGCATATCCGTTGGGGGATCATCTGGATCCTGCTGGGGCTCTTCTTGGTGATTTCCACCTTCGTGCAGGTGCGGCGACAGATGCACTGACCCTGGAATACGTACTCGCGGACCATGGATTCCAGATTCATCAGCCGTAGCGGGGTGTGGCGCATGGTCGGTCACTCTTGCAGGGGCCACAGCCACGCGGCCCCGCGCACGCCACTCGAATCGCCGTGGCGGGCCGGGAGAATGGGCGTGCTGACGGTGTCAGAGAAGACGTACTGACCCAAGCGCAACGGGACCTCACGATACAGACGCGCAATGTTCGAGAGACCGCCGCCCAGGACGATCACATCCGGATCGAGAAGGTTGATCACCGACGCCAGACTCCGCGCCATGCGGTCCTCGTAGCGAATCATGCTCGCCACTGCGGCCGCATCACCGGCTTCAGCACGCTGGGCGATGTCGCCGGCATCACGTGTCTCGCCGGTGTGCAGCCGATGGTCGCGCGCCAGGCTGGGGCCAGCCAGAAAGGTTTCGATGCAGCCGCTTCTTCCGCAGTAGCAAGGAGGGCCCGGGCGCTCGTCGTCGCGCGGCCAGGGCAGGGGATTGTGCCCCCATTCACCCGCGATGGCATGCGGCCCGGTCAGCAGTTTCCCATCCACCACCAGGCCGCCACCCGTGCCTGTGCCCACGATCACGCCGAAGACCACCCGGGCGCCGGCCCCCGCTCCATCCGAGGCTTCCGACAGGGCGAAGCAGTTGGCGTCGTTAGCCACGCGCACGGGTCGGCCCAAGGCACGCGCAAGATCGCGATCAAGCGGATGGCCGATGAGCACAACGGTGTTGGCATTCTTGACCAGCCCAGTTGCAGGAGACATGGCGCCGGGGATTCCGATTCCGACGGTGCCCGTCTGACCGACTTGAGCCTCTGTGTCGCGCACCAAACCGACTATGGATGCGATGATCTCGTCGTAGCCATGGCTGGGCGTCGAAACTCGCAGCCGTACGCGTTCGGTTCCAGCGTCGTCGATGGCAACGCTTTCGGTCTTGGTTCCACCCAGGTCAATTCCGATGCGCATCGATGCAGGACACTACACCGACTCGGCGAATCCGGCTCGCCCCATGAGT
>Ga0182019_10001249_pt1 | contig 12920 bp, 13 predicted proteins | sample 812E2MmetaG_FD_120483 | JGI IMG/M metagenome (GOLD analysis project Ga0182019, IMG submission 120483) | Permafrost microbial communities from Stordalen Mire, Sweden - 812E2M metaG | ecosystem: Environmental > Terrestrial > Soil > Wetlands > Permafrost | place: Sweden: Stordalen | collected...
CCCATGCCGTTAAAGGTCATCATGCTCTCCGCGACATCTCCCAGACTCCGGTCATTGTGGGTTTTAAAGACATCCTCTTCAACTGTACTATCATTTTCATTGATAAAAGTAATGGAGGCATTCCCCCAGTTATAGTTTCCTTCATTGACAACAAAAATCCCGTTTTGGTAGGAGGAATTGTTAACAGGCGGCGGAGTAACCGAAGTTTCTTCACGTACCGGACTTTTACTACAAGAAAGTACAATAGTTATAAGAAGAAAGAGGAATACTAATTTCGAAAGAGGAAAGGAAAAAATGTTATTATTGTTTATGACCACCTGGTAAATGTTTAATAAAGCAAGAATACCTTTTATGCGATCACTTTCTGAAATTGAATTTCAGGGTCAATGCATAATTGCGTCCAGGCATTGGCCTGTCCACAATTGACTGGTAATCGAGATCAAACAAATTGTTCAAATGCAGCTGTAAAGATAGTATAAATTTCTTCAAATGGAAATTCTTTCCTAAAATAATATTAGAAAGATAATAGCCGGGCATAAAAGTGCTGTTATCCGGACTGGTAAACCGTTTACTGATAAAGGAGAAGACATACGTCCCATAAAATCCGTTTTTGTTGATCGTGAGGGTCGAGTTCCATGTATGTTCAGGTGTATAGATCAGTTGTTTTCCTGTCGAATTATCTCCTGCGATAGTGGCTTTCTCATTAGTTGACCGGCAATAATTATAAGTGTTATTAAAAGAAAACCTGAAGCGGTATAAAGTCCAGGCCAGGTTGAGGCCGGCTTCCACTCCCCGGGCATGAACTTCACTGATATTGACCGGCTTAAAGTTGCCGGAAACCGTATCCGGCTGCCACAGGATGAGATTGATCATTTTTGAATAGTACCCGGTGAGTTCCGTCTCGACAAAGAAACGGTCATCCTTTTTCCGGAAGTTGTATACCATGCCGCCTTCAAAAGCGTAATCGGTTTCAGGTATGAGGTCGGGGTTGCCGTAAAGTTCAAAATACAGTTCGTTCAAGGTCGGAAACCTGTAATTCCTGCAGATGTTGGTTGAAAATGTCAGGTTTATCTTTTTAAAAGGCTTGTATTCAATCCCCAAAGCGGGAACAAACGGTTGAAATTTCCCGTCGATCATATCCTGTCGCAAAACCAGTGAAAATTGAAGGTATTTTTTCAAATCGTAATTGAATTCTGAAAATGCTCCCAGTGTTTGCCTGGTTTTCATTCCATTGTAAGAATCTGAGATGACCCAATCGGAAGTAAAATCAATACCGGGCTTGATCGTGAAATTTTTAATGCCGGAATAAACCAGCCGTACCCGGTCAGCCCAGGAATAGGAATGGTGATTCCATACTTCATCTTCAAGGGTATAGCGCATAAACTGATCAACAAGGGATGAACGAACGGTAAGAAAATATTTTTCACGCGACCTTCTCCATTCAATCATACTTCGGATAGCCTGGTCTATTTGATCTTCCTTATGAAGGTTGGATGTATTGGTCGTAATAGGAGGTATCTGATGATTGTTATCACTATACCAGAGACGTGTTGTAAGAACATCATTTTTTGATAAACGGAAAAAAGCTTCCTGGGTGATTCCTCCCAGTACATATACCCCATTGATCAGCTTTTCCCTTGTTTTAGTCTGGTCGTTGTTGTATGGAAAGTTATTTAACGCATTGGAATAGTTGAACTTCGTAATTGACTGTACATTATTGTTCCCGAACGCTAGACTGGCGTTGGTTGTATAGTTGTTGAAACTCGCAATGGTCTGCGCCAGCATTAAATCGATACGATTATTCCAGTCAGGATTACTGACGAGGTTGATAATGCCACCAAAGGCACCGCTTGTTTTAGCCACGGTTGCGGCCCCATAAAGTATTTCAAGACTTTCAAATTGGGAAACCGGTACCTGGGAAAGATCCATCTGTCCCAGCATAGGCGAGTTGATACTGATCCCGTTCCATTCTACCTGGGTATGATTTGCCGAGGTGCCCCGGAAAGAAGGGGTCGACAGGCTCCCGTTTCCATAAGATTTAACAAAGACGGTTGAATATTGCGAAAGAATGGTTGAAAGGTCAGCACTCAGGTATTGAACCAGGATGTTGGAATCGATCCTTACCTTTTTAAATCCCTCGTTTCGCAGGGAGAAACTGCCTGTGACCTCAACCTGAGAAAGCCGGACTGTGTCCTTCAGACCCTGTGAAAAAAGGAAACAGCTCTGAAAACTTAAAAAAAATAAGAAAACAACCCTGGTATGTACTGCGTTTTTTGTCAAATATGTAAGTTGAGTTCCCGAACCGATCAGCGTCTGATTATCTTCCTGACTTCCGTATTTCCATTTTCAAGGGTAAAAGTACAAAAATAGATCCCCGCGGAAAGAAAACCCAGGTCAATCGTTGAATTGTTTATCATCTTTGCCTTTTCCCAGACCGTTTTCCCCGACACATCCCGGATCACAAGGTCAAACAGGGATCCGGATAAAATATTGATGGTAACCTGGCCCGCGACCGGATTGGGATAAAGAAAGACGGCCTGATCTTCCGTTGCATTTGTCAGATGAATGACCCCTATGGCGTCGAGGTCGAAACCGCAGGTGTTGAAAGGGGTTGGCCAGGGATCATTCACGATATTTCCCTTCGAGTCGAATGATGCATAGGCCGGCTGAATGCATCCCATGACATCAATTATCTTAATATGTGTGACCCTGTTGATATCAAGTCCCGGGGTTCCAGCAAGAACTTCAAGATCAAACGGAGTTCCGTACAGGACGCGGTACTTTCCTGCCAGGTTATCGAGTTTCGTTGCATCCAGTGTTCCGAAGGTGGCAACCTGGGTTGTTGTTTGTGTATTGGAAACGGAAGGAAACCGAAAAAAATTGACGCCATCTGAACTGACTTCTATAAAGGCAAGTTCAAGGAAGGTATCGTTGAGACCATTTTCAAAGATGGCAAAGTCAAAACCGGGTCCGTTGGTAACCGGCTTGTCGAAGGTAACAACCGCATATCCTCCGTCGCCCAGGCTGACCGGTGCATTATCTGCTTTCCCGAGGGCTGAACCTTCAGCACCATAATTGGCTTTATTATCGCCGAGGTAGGTCAGTGTGGTGTCTGCAATATCGATGTATCCTCTGTGGACTTTACATCCCGTGGCCCATTCAACGAATACCGAGCTGTCTTTGAACATTGCAGTCGATCCCGGCTGGCCCACAGGCGGAGGAAACTGAGCCAGGCAAGAAAAAGAAAAACAGAATAAGAATATCCCGGAAAAGAGTAAATAATTTATGGTGATTTTCATCTGTTGCGAAAATAAATTGCGGAACCCTTACCGCACCATTAGTGAATACTGCTATCTCCTGATAAATTTCCTTACCCTTGTTCCCTTGTCGGTTGTCAAAGAGATCAGGTAAACACCAGGGGCAAAATCCCGGACACTGAGCATAATCTTCGTTTCCCTTGTTTGAACGGACCTTGTCACGATTGTCCGGCCGGTTATATCAAGAATTTTTATTTCCTTCATGGATGCAGTAATGTCCAGACTAATAGCAATAAAATCAATGGCAGGATTTGGATAGACCGAAATGGCATCCCCACCCGGTCCTGGGCTGGCGACATCGGCCGGAGTTCTGAAGTCGATGGCACATGCATCCGCATTTAGTCCTGTCGTATAGGAAGTAATTGAATCTCCCAACAGTGAATACACAACACCGACGCCGAAAGAGGAGCGATCCCCGACATTTGTGTATAATTTACCGTTTAAATAATCAACGGCAGCCGAATGAATTTCAATACTGCCGGGCGATCCGAACAGTGTAATAATGGTTGTATCAACGATGTTTTGTGTATCAAGGTCATATGACCCGATACTGTTATTCATCCCGAGATAAAGAAGGTTTCCGCTGATACCATATCCCGGCCCTAGATATACCCCCATCGAGTTGGTCGTAAAAAAGCCTGTCGATGGGTCGTACCGGGTAATACTTCCGATGTTCCCGCCTCCATAGGGCGTCCTGTCAACGCAATAGATAAATCCGCCGTATGAATAAACGGAATAGATGCCGATAGCAGATGATCCAAAATTGACAATGGTATCCAGACTCCAGTTGTTAGTGTTAATGACAGCCAGTCTTCCCTGCACTCCCTGGTACCCGCTGTCCACGGCCACATAAGCATGATTGCCGGAAACGGTGATGCCTTCGCAATCACCGGGAATTCCATCAACAAAAGCAATCAAACTAAGGTTGGTGGCATCCAGCACTTCAACATGAAAACGGTCAACAGGCCATTTTTTTGTTATGATCAGCCTATTGTTATATACCACCATTTTATTCACACCTGAATCTTTAACCGCCCACAACCGCTTGTAAGTATCAATGTTGTACATGACTACCGAATCCTGGGCTGTTACATAGGCATTATTTCCGCTGATCAGGACATCCTGGACACTCTGGGTATAGATGGTGTTGAATACCGTTACAATGGATGTTGATAGGTCATAAGATTCGATCGTCACAAAATCTGAATAGGGAGGTGACTCAAACTTCCCGCCTATCGCAATAATCTCCTGCCTGGCTGTTGTATTATCCTGTGCCAGCACAAGAACGTTACTTGTTAAAACCAACAGAACAATCATAAACAGGAAGAGGGAATTCTTTTTCAAGGCTTTGAATTAATCCAGGCATTGATTCAACAATTTCTTTTTATTTCATAAAGCTCTGTATAATCAAAGCTATTTTAAAACCAGCATTCTAAAGGAGTTTTGGTTTATCAGAGTAAGGCGAATGTTTTCAAAATTGCTTATTATTGCATGATCCTGCATTTACAAAAGTATAATTTTTTTTGCTCGTTTTCATTTATTATGATAATTTTACAGACCTAATAACTCACTCATTCTATGAAACTGTACCGGCAATGGTGGATTGTTTTAACGCTGATTTTTCTTCTTTCTACGGCCTTTTCCTCCTGTTCAAACCGTTCACGGGAGGCGGTCTGTAAAGGAAATTCGCCCTCCAAAGGATACAGCCTGAGAAAGAACAAAAGCAGGTACAACCAGAAATACTCCTATAAAACAAAGTCGGTGAGAAAAGATTATGTGATCAAGAATGGTATCGCACATTAGAAGGATCATCTCCACGGTATTCATTGGTCTTTGTTTATTCTTAAGTTCATGCCATGTAGTTCGTTACGTTATCTGGAACTATGCGGATGTGACCGATTTTAAAAAATTCCCTGCAGATACTATCCGGGCGGGCCTGGCCCCGCACATTCTGACCAGGTCACTTCTTGAAACACCGCTTCACACACCTGGGAAGACTAGGAATAATAAGGATTCCAGCGATCTGAATATTTTTCTTGCAGAGCAAAAAACGCTTGCATTTATCGTTCTCAGGAATGATACCATAATCTGTGAAAAATATTTTAAGGGATATGACAAAAATTCAGTGATCCCTTCTTTTTCCGTTTCCAAATCTTTTATTTCGGCTTTGGTCGGCATTGCCCTTTCGGAGGGATTCATCCATGATCTCCGTCAGCCCGTAACAGATTATCTTCCTGAAATGAAGGATCCGGGCTTCTCCAAAGTCACTCTGGAGGATCTGCTGACCATGCGTTCAGGTATTAAGTTCAACGAAGGCTACAAAAATCCTTTCGGTGAAGCGGCCAAGTTTTACTACGGCTTAAACCTGAAGAAATATTCCCGGAAGCTGAAAGTGACACATATACCGGGTTCCTGTTATGAATATGAGAGCGGCAACGTACAGATCCTTGCAATGGTACTGGAAAAAGCTACCGGACAAAGGTTATCCGAATATTTTGAAAAGAAAATATGGAAACCGATGGGAGCGGTTCACCCCGCAACCTGGAGCCTTGACAGTAAAAAGTACCGTGAAGCCAAGGCATTCTGCTGTTTAAATGCATTGCCGGAAGATTTCGCCCTTTTCGGACAGCTTTATCTTGATAAAGGTGTTGCTAACGGGCATACGGTTGTTCCTGAGAAATGGGTTACAGAGACCCTGAAAGTACAGAATGATTCAAAGGATTCACAGGGTTATCCATACACCTATCTGTGGAGGGTCATGAATAATGGAAGTTTTTTTGCAAAAGGAATCCTGGGACAATTTATCTTTGTCTGTCCTGCCAAAAAAATTGTTATTCTCAGGATGGGAGAGAGTGCAGGAAATCTCGACTGGCCGGCTTTCTTCCAGCTGCTGACCGATCAGCTCTGATCAATCGGTGAAGAATGCTCCTTCACCGGGATAGAAAAATACTTCTTTCGATTTTTTTTCAGAAAACGTAAAATAAGTGACTATCGCCTCCGAGCAAACCTCACCGGCTTTATTATAGATTCCAACCTCTATATCGGCAAGGTTCCTTCGTTGCCGGAGTATCTTTGAACGGATCGTGATTGCGCCTCCTTCCATATATACCGGCTTATGGTACCGGATATTCATGGAAGAGGTCACCCCGGCGACCTTGGCCTTTACATATACAACCCAGCTTGCGATCTCATCCATGAGGGTTGCCTGGATCCCTCCATGAAGCACTCCCTTATAACCTTCAAACCGGGAAAGTGGTTCCCAAGTGGCGATGATCTCATCACCCTCTTCGTAAAAGGACAGCTGAAGCCCGGATAAATGATCGGGTGAACAACCGAAGCATTGATATCCTTCCCTTCCCCTGAAAGGATTATGGATCTTACGCATGGCTTATTTGGAATACAGAGAAATTATTTGCCAATGCCATTCTTGAATTTCGTCTTTTTGACGGCCTTTCCAGTCTCATCATATTCTATCCATTCCCCTTCTTTCACACCATTGACATATTGGCCCGTCAGCTTGGGTTTTCCATTGCGGTAGAATTCCGAGTAGGCACCAGCATAATTATTTTTGGAATAGTTAGCAACTGTCTGAAGGGTATCATTTTCATAGTATTGCTTCTGGATGCCTTCAAACAAGCCATTGGCATAGTTATATTCGGCCATCACTTTACCGTTCCTGTTAAACCACCTTGCAATCCCATACTTTATATCATCCCTGAAGGTGGCCTCTTCCTGGACTTTACCGTTATCGTAATAGGTCTTCGAACTTCCGTTCTTTTTTCCCTTGGAATAGTAGATCTCTGTGAGGGGTAATTCACTATAATTGCTATACGTGATTGAAACTCCGTCCAAAAGCCCGTTTTTATAATATTCCTGGCCGGTGACGCGGTTCCTGTGGTCAAATGTTACCGAGATCCCGTCTTTTTTGCCATTGGCATAATTTTCCAGTTTAACAAGGAGGTTATTGGTCAGCTGTGTGACCCAGCACCCTGTTTTGTTATTGTTTTCGTAATAACCTTTAGCAACCTGATCCCCCAGTTGATCCTCCCAATATCCTGTTTTCTGACCTTTGGCATTCAGGCGGTTAAGGGTATCGCTTTTCTGCAAGGTTCCCTGTGATAAAAGGAAAACTGGTGCAAGCATCATTACAGAGAGAAAAAATGCAATACGTTTCATAACTTCATTTTTTGGTTTTGGCAAAAATAATAAATTAATCACATCCTGTGCTAATCAATCCTCTATTTGAGCGTAAAGGTCAAAATTATCTGCAACCATGATCCGGGCTTTATAAAAACTCCCCGGTTCAAGACTTTTATATTCCCTGGGGATCAGTACTTCATTATCGATCTCAGGAGAATCAAACTCGGTACGGCCGATATAATATTGATCTTCCTCCCTATCGATCACGACCTTCATTATACTGCCTACTCTTTGTGCATTCAGATCCAGTGATATGTCCTGTTGTATCTCCATCAGGGTTGCAGCCCTTTCCTGCTTAATGTTATCGGGAACCGTATTTCTCAACGAATAGGCACTTGTTCCTTCCTCATGAGAATAGGTGAACACACCCAGCCGGTCAAAACGGCACTGGGCAATGAATTTCTTCAGTTCAGCGAAATCCTTTATTGTCTCCCCCGGGTATCCCGTGATCAGTGTCGTACGGATTACTGCTCCCGGTAATTGCTTACGGATCAGTGTCACAAGGTCAAGGGTTTGTTGTTTATCAATTCCTCTCTTCATTGAGGCTAATATCCTGGAACTAATATGCTGGAGGGGAATATCAATATATTTGCAGAGGTTGTCGTGCCGTTTGATTACCTCCAGCACTTCCACAGGGAAACCATCCGGATAAGTATAATGAAGACGTATCCATTCCAGTCCCGGAATCAGGGCAAGTTTTTCAAGAAGTTGCGGTAACATCCTCTTTTTATAAAGATCAAAGCCATAGTAAGTGGTATCCTGGGAAATGACGTTGATCTCTTTTACTCCATTTCCGGCAAGGAATTCAGCTTCCCGGAGGATCTCCTCCAACGGCCTTGAAACGTGCTTTCCCCGGATGGCAGGAATGGAACAAAAAGAACATTGCCGGTCACATCCTTCGGCAATTTTCAGATAAGCGTAATGGGATGGTGTTGCCAATAATCGTTCCCCGAGCAGGTCCTTCCTATACTTACCCCCAACCCTTTCCACGATCCGGTTCAGTTCATGAACCCCAAAGAACGCATCCACTTCCGGTAATTCTTTTGTAAGCTGCTTCCTGTAACGTTCGGAAAGACAACCCATGACGAAAAGAAATTGCAGACGACCATCCGTTTTTGCTTTTACAAACTGCAGGATAGTTTCGACAGATTCATTTTTAGCATCGAGGATGAAACCACAGGTATTGATGATTACAGTATCGATTTTATCTTTTTCTGCCGGGTCCAGGATGATCCGGAAGGATGAAGCGTCGAGTTGCTTCATAAGGACCTCTGTATCCACGAGGTTCTTGGCGCATCCAAGTGAAACAATTCCGATTCTGTGGGGGACGGTTTTCGTCTTCAAGAAAAGAAAAATTAGGTAAAGAGGCTGTCAACAAATTCAGTCCGATTGAATAATTGAAGATCCTCCATTTTTTCGCCGATCCCGATATATTTTACAGGAATCTTGAATTGGTCGGAAATCCCGATGACCACTCCACCCTTGGCTGTACCGTCAAGTTTTGTGAGCGCGATGGCGTTTACTTCTGTAACGGCAGTGAACTGCCGGGCCTGTTCAATTGCATTTTGACCGGTAGAGGCATCCAGTACTAGCAGGACTTCATGCGGTGCCTGGGGGATCAGTTTCTGCATTACATTCCTGATCTTTGAAAGTTCGTTCATCAGGTTGATCTTATTATGCAGCCTCCCCGCAGTATCAATGATAACGACATCGATATTCCTAGCGATGGCAGATTTTACGGTATCATAAGCAACGGATGCAGGGTCGGAGCCCATGTTCTGTGTAATGATGGGGACACCGGCCCGCTGTGCCCAGATCTTCAGCTGGTCGATCGCGGCAGCCCTGAAAGTATCGGCAGCACCCAGCAGAACAGTTTTTCCGGCTTCCCGGAAGTTATAGGCCAGTTTTCCGATGGTGGTGGTCTTCCCTACTCCATTCACACCTACCACCATAATCACATAGGGATGGGCATCAACAGGAATGCTGAATTCACCGGCATCTTCCGTTATATTTTCCTGCAGGAGCTGTGCGATCTCATCTTTTAAGAGGGAATTCAATTCACTGGTGCCAATATATTTATCTTTTGCAGCCCTGGCTTGCAGTCTTGCTATGATTTTGAGGGTGGTTTCCACTCCAACATCGGAAGAGACCAGCGTTTCTTCCAGGCGGTCAAGAACATCCTCATCCACACGCGACTTACCCGCAACAGCTTTGGAAAGCTTTGTGAATATGCTGGTTTTGGTCTTTTCAAGGCCTTTATCCAGGGTTTCCTTATTCTCCTTAGAAAATTTTGAAAAGATGCCCATCGGAGATGATTCAGTTCACTTGACTATTTATAAAAAAAGCTTTTTTCACAGGGAAAAAAGCTTTTTTGTCCTGACAGGTAAAGTATTTATTTATTGGCGTTGGCCAAAAATTCTTTTACCGCATCGTTGGGAACAATGTTTTCTTTAAAAACGTAAGCGCCTGTTTTACCCGACTTTGCCATGCGGATCACTTTTGTGAAATCCTTTCCGCCGCTTGTCTGAAATGCTGCAACAACTTTCTTTGCCATGGTATCTTGTCTTTATTTGATTTCTTTATGAACGGTAACTTTCTTCAGGTAGGGATTATATTTTTTTAATTCCAGCCGCTCAGGAGTATTCTTCTTATTTTTTTTTGTGATGTATCGCGACATCCCCGGAACCCCGCTGGTTTTTTGTTCGGTACATTCCATGATAACCTGAATCCTCTGATCTTTACTCTTCTTCGCCATTTTAATTCCACTTTTTATTTTGGGACTGCAAAATTATGCCTTTTCAGATTAAAAACCAAAATATTTTCATAATTTAGCCTTGTCCGAAAAATTTCCTCGCTTTGTCAGACTGGTCTTCTTTCATCAAAGGTTACAAGGCATATCTTCAACTGGAAAAATCGTTGTCGTTAAATTCCATTGATGCCTATGTGCATGATGTGCACAAGTTCGCCCAGTATCTTGATTTTGCGAACCTGAACCTGTCGCCGGAAAAAATCGAGCTGCATCATTTCCAGGATTTCCTGAAATGGATCCATGGGCTTGGGATGACTTCCCGGACACAGGCAAGAGTAATATCGGGGCTTAAAGGGTTCTACAAGTATCTTTTGCTCGAAAATGTCATAGCCGCCGATCCTACAGAAATGCTGGAATCCCCAAAGGTCGGACGAAAACTCCCGAATACCCTGAGTGTTGAAGAGATCGACACACTGATCAACAGCATTGATCTCAGCAAACCGGAGGGAGAAAGAAACAAAGCCATCCTGGAAACACTTTACGGTTGCGGACTGCGTGTTTCCGAGCTGGTAAACATCAGGATCTCCAATCTTTATTTCAACGATGGATTTTTACGGGTTACCGGAAAAGGGGACAAAGAACGACTGGTTCCAATGGGGAGTGTTGCTCAAAAACATATCAGGATCTATCTGGACAGCATAAGATCGCACCAGGAAGTTAGAAAAGGATATGAGGACATTCTTTTCCTGAACCGCAGGGGATCCAGGCTTACCCGGGTCATGATCTTCACTATTATAAAGAAACTCGCATTGAAAACGGGATTAAAGAAAACCATAAGTCCGCATACCTTTCGTCATTCCTTTGCCACCCATCTGGTGGAAGGCGGTGCCGATCTAAGGGCAGTCCAGGAGATGCTGGGACATGAATCGATTACCACCACGGAGATCTATACCCATCTTGACCGGGAATACCTCAGAAGTACGATTATACAGTATCACCCGAGAGGCTGATGTCTCCAATTAAAAAATTACGAATTACGAATTACGGATTCATTCCTGGTGGCAGGTTTCTGATATCGGGCATTACTTTTTCACATTTCATTCTTCATTTTTCCCTATTGCCTAATGCCAAATACCGCTAATGATTTCACTATTTCGCGATTTTGCTATTTAAACGGTGAGTCCGGTTCTTTTGCCATATGGTTGTAAACCATCCTATCCATAAAAGAAGGCATAAATTTATTTATCAGAACGGTCATCTTACCCTGTGCAGTGAGGATCAGGGATCTTTTTCTTTTCACGATTGCATCAGCAATTTTCCTTGCCACTGTTTCGGCTGGCATCAATTTACTCTCATCCAGGGGAGTTTCGCCCTGCTGACTACCATCCCATGAAAGTGCAACATTCCGGATGTTTGAAGCGGTAAATCCCGGGGCGGCGATCAGCACATGAAGTCCTTTTTTCCGGTTTTCAATACGGATCACTTCAAGCAGTCCCTGTATGGCAAATTTTGATGACGAATAACCCGTTCTTCCCGGTAATCCTTTGTATCCTGCGACGGAAGAAACTCCAACCAGGGAACCTTTTGAGGCCAAAAGGTAAGGAAGGGCAAATTTTGAACAGTAAACAGTACCCCAGAAATTGGTATCCATAAGTTTCCGCAATACACCCAGGTCGACTTCTTCAAACAATGCCCGCATGGAGATACCGGCATTGTTGACCAGCACATCAATAGTGCCGAATTCTGAAACCGATTTCCTGATCAGTTCCCTGCAATCTTCTTCAACAGAAACATCGGCTTTCACCGGAAGCACACTGACCCCGGTGCGCAGGAGATCTTCCGATATTTCCATCAGTTTTTCATTGTTCCTGGCTGAGAGAACAAGCCGGGCACCCCGTGAAGCACATTCATAAGCCAGGGCTTTGCCGATGCCGGAGGTTGCACCGGTGATGATGATAACTTTGTCTCGCATTTTTCAATAATTTGATGGTGCGAATATAGTTATTTCTCTGCAAGCCGGGGTTTCTCCGGAATTCGTAATTTCGCGGAAACGATGGAAGCAAAATGACAGAAAGAGAGTTATTCTTCCGGTACCTTGGTCTTCCCTCCCATCAGCCTCTCGGACTGGAGATAGACCGTGCTGAAGGACTTTACCTCTATGATGTGTCAGGAAAAAAATATCTTGACCTGGTTTCCGGTATCAGCGTAAGCAACATCGGCCACCGGCATCCTGCAGTAATCCGGGCCATCGAAGAACAGCTTAAGAAATACCTGCACCTGAATGTGTATGGCGAATTCATTCAGTCGCCACAGGTAAACCTTGCGCAAAACCTGGTCAGTTTATTACCGGATAACCTGGATTCGGTTTATCTTGTCAACTCCGGCAGTGAAGCCATTGAAGGTGCAATGAAACTGGCCAAACGGTACACAGGAAGAACCGAAGTGGTGGCCTTTCGTAATGCTTACCATGGCAGCACCCAGGGTGCCCTGAGCATCCTGGGTAATGAAACCCTGAAAAATGCTTTCCGGCCCCTGATCCCGGGTGCCCGGTTCCTGGAATTCAATAATTTCAAGGACCTGGACCGGATTTCAGAAAGGACGGCATGCGTGGTAGCTGAAACGATCCAGTCTGAAGCCGGTGTCATCCTCCCCGA
>Ga0182019_10001251_pt1 | contig 12915 bp, 11 predicted proteins | sample 812E2MmetaG_FD_120483 | JGI IMG/M metagenome (GOLD analysis project Ga0182019, IMG submission 120483) | Permafrost microbial communities from Stordalen Mire, Sweden - 812E2M metaG | ecosystem: Environmental > Terrestrial > Soil > Wetlands > Permafrost | place: Sweden: Stordalen | collected...
CTCGGCACCACCAACACCTGCGCCGCCATCGTGGACGCGGGGCATCCCCGGGTCATCCCCAACAAGGAGGGGGGCCGGACGATGCCTTCCATCGTGGCCTTCACCTCCGACGGGGAGAAGCTGGTGGGCAACATCGCCAAACGGCAGATGATCACCAATCCCGCCAATACCGTGATCGGTGTCAAGCGCCTGATCGGGCGTAAATTCTCCTCCCCCGAAATCCAGGCCACGCGGCAATACCTCTCCTGCACCCTCGTCCCCGCGGAAAACGACGACATCCGCATCCAGATACAGGACCGGCTCCTTTCCCCCGAGGAAGTGTCGGGGCACATCCTTTCCGAGGTCAAGGCTTTCAGCGAGGAGCATCTGGGGCAGGAGATCACCCAGGCCATCATCACGGTGCCCGCCCACTTCAACGACCACCAGCGGCAGGCCACCAAGGACGCCGGGCGCATCGCGGGTCTGGAGGTGCTGCGGATCATCAATGAGCCCACCGCGGCCTCGCTGGCCTACGGGCTGAACAAGATGGGCGTCCGCACGGTGGCCGTTTACGACCTGGGCGGCGGCACTTTCGATATTTCCATCCTCCAAGTGGGGGACGGCGTGTTCGAGGTGCGGTCCACCTCCGGCGACACGTTTCTGGGCGGGGAGGATTTCGATCACAAACTCGTGGGCTGGCTGCTTCAGGAATTCCTGACCGAGACACGGCTGGATGTTTCCAAGGACCGCATGGCCCTTCAGCGCATCCGCGAGGCCGTGGAAAAGGCCAAATGCGAACTTTCCTTCGCCGATCGCGCCGAAATCCAGCTCCCCTTCCTGGCCATGGATGGAAATAATCCCGTGCACCTGACGCGAACGCTGACCCGCCCCTTTTTCGAGGATCTGGTGGCGGAGCTCATTGAGCGGACACGCCCCCCGTGCCGGGATGCCCTCGACGCCGCGGGCCTCAAGCCCGAGCAGGTGGACGTGGTCCTGTTGGTGGGCGGCCAGACCCGGACCCCCAGTGTGCAGCGTTTCGTGGAGGAATTCTTCCACAAGCCCCCCTCCAGGGAAATCAATCCGGACGAGGTGGTGGCCGTCGGCGCGGCCCTGCAGGGAGGCGTGCTCCAGGGGGAGGTCAAGGAAGTCGTTCTGCTGGATGTAACGCCCCTTTCCCTCGGCATCGAAACCCGCGGCGGCATCTTCACGCGCATCATCCCCCGCAATACCACCATCCCCACCAAACGCTCCCAGATCTTCACCACGGTATCGGACAACCAGTCGGTGGTGGAGATCCAGATCCTCCAGGGGGAGCGAGAGATGGCGCGCGACAACAAATCCCTTGGCAAGTTCTCGCTGGTCGGCATTCCCCCCTCCCCGCGCGGCGTCCCCCAGATCGAAGTGACCTTCGCCATAGACGCCAGCGGCATCGTGCAGGTTTCGGCCAAGGATCTGTCCACGGGGTTGGAACAGACCGTCCAGGTCAACCCCTCCTCGGGTCTCTCCAATGACGAAATCGCCCACATCATCACGGAAAGCATCAACCACTCCCGGGAGGATTCGCTGCGCCGGGAATTGCAGGAGCTGCAGAACAAGGTTGAGGGGATCTACTATGCGGATAAAAAGGCGTTCCAGGAATTTTCCGCGCTCCTGAACAGGGAGGACCGCGACAAGGCGGAGGCCATCCTTGAGGAGGTGAAATCCGAGATGGCTTCCACGTCGCGCACCACCTTGAATGAAGACCTGATGAAACTGCGCGTCGTCTCGCAGATCCTGACGTCGGTCATGTTCTTCAAGCCGAGCGCGGGATTCGCCAAGGAACCGGTGGAGATCTGAATGAGCAAGGACTATTACCACATTCTGGGATTACCGCGCGACGCCGACGGCGACGCGATCAAGAAGGCCTACCGTCAGGCGGCCCTGAAATACCATCCCGACCGCAATCCGGGGGACAAGGAGGCCGAGGAGATTTTCAAGGAGGCGGCCGAGGCGTACGCGGTCCTTTCCGACCCGGACAAGCGGGCCCGGTACGACCGCACGGGGAGCGTGGGGGGACCGGGGGAGGATTTTTCGGGCTTCGATCCCACCGTCTTTTCCCCCTTCGCGGACATCCTCGGCGATTTCTTCGGCTTCGGAGGCCTTTTCGGGGGCGGGCGGCCGCGCCACGGGCGTCCGGTACGCGGCAACGATCTGCGCTATGACGTGGAACTCACCCTGCGCGAGGCCGCGCAAGGCCTCAAGAGGACGGTCCAGATCCCCCGCATGGAGACCTGCGCCTTCTGCGGCGGCACGGGCCATCCGCCGGGCAGCAAGCCCGCGGCGTGTTCCGCCTGCGGCGGGCGCGGGGAGATCCGGTACAGCCAGGGATTCCTCTCCATCGCGCGCACCTGCCCGCAATGCCAGGGCGCGGGGAAGATCCACAAGGAGCTATGTGCCAAATGCCAGGGGCGCAAGCGTCTCGAAAAGACCAAGACCCTGGAGGTCAACATCCCCGAAGGCGTGGCCGAAGGGACGACCCTGCGCCTTTCCGGCGAAGGGGAGGGCGGCATCCATAACGGGCCGGCCGGCGACCTTTACGTGGTCCTTCACGTGGAGGAGGATGAGGTCTTCAAGCGGCACGGGGACGACCTTCACGAGGAAATCGCCGTGCCCATGACCGCGGCGGCGCTGGGGACGGAGATCGAGATTCCCACACTGGATGGAACCCACGCGCTGGACCTTTCGCCCGGCATCCAGCCCGGAGAGGTGGTCCGCATCAAGGGCAAGGGGATGCCGCGCCTGCAGGGCTCGGGACGGGGCGACCTCTTCGTCCACGTCAAGGTGATCATCCCCCGCAAGCTGACCAAGGAACAAAAAAAGCTCCTCGATGAACTGCATAAATCCATCAAGGATTCGAAGGATTTTCTGGGGAAGGTCAGGGATCTGTTTAATTAATTGATGCCAAGGCGCATCGCGATGCGCCCTGGACGTTTCTCGAAACGCGCCTACGGTTCTATCCTAAATTTCAACTTGATGACCAACCCACCCTTCATCGCCAGTTCGAAAGCGTTCCGGCTGAGGGTGACGGGGATGACGACCTCGCGGGCGCCGGAAGCCGGGGATGAGGCCGTCGCAGGCGCTTGGGCGGCCTTGTCCGGAGATTGGGCGGACCTTCCGGCCGCCATCTGCCGTTCCACTTTCTCGGGAGTCAGGGGCGCATGTTGGGCATCCGGACCGCCGGCCTGACTCCGGCCGGGTTCCGGCATGGGCACGGGATCAAGCTCAAGGCCCCCATAGATCACGGCGGGCGGGTCAAAAGGTTGGGGAGCGGCGGATGCGGCCGCTTCAAACGTGCTTGAAGTCCGCTCGACGGGGGAGGACGACCGCTGCTGCGGAACCGCCGCGTGCGGAATCTGGATTGTGCCGGACGCGCGGATGGAGCCGGAGGGGCGGTCCGGCGTCCCCGCCGGACGGACGACCGGAGCGCCGACTTCCCTGGAGGGCCGCTCGACACGCGCGGGCGCCACCTCCCCCAACTCCAATTCCTCTCCGTCCAAGGCTGACCGCTCCGTGGTCCTGACCTCTTTTTCCCACACCATATTCTTTCCCTTCTCGTCGGCTCCCCGGCCCGCCGTCTTTCGGCTTCGCGCCGCCTCATCGGTCGGGAACAGGATGATCTCCCGTTCGGAAATGTCTTCGCCGACCGGAAGACCGTAGAGGACGGCCATACGCTTGAGAACAAGATGGGTCAGCGCCTTCAGCGTCGCCTCCACGCTGTATCCCGTCGTGGCGATGCCTTCAAATCCCGGCGCCCCATATTCGTTGAGCCGGGCGCTCAACTCCTCCACGGGGGACGCGGACGGAAGGTCACGCTTGTTGTACTGGATGACGTGCGGAAAATCCTTCAGCGCGAGGTTCATCCCCTTGAGATTTTCCTTGAGGTCGCGCCAGGATTCCAGGTTGGCCTCTAAGGCGAAATCCTGGGAATCGGCCACGAAGATGACGCCGTCGGCCCCCTTCAGCACCAGCTGCCGGGTGGAGTTGTAATACACCTGTCCGGGCACGGTATACAACTGGAGACGCACCCGCATCCCCCGGATGGTGCCGAGATCGAGGGGTAAAAAATCGAAAAAGAGGGTTCGATCCTGATTGGTGGCTAAGGAAAGCATCTTGCTTTTGGAGTCGGTGGGGAGGGAATCATAAATAAAACGCAGGTTGGTGGTCTTGCCGCAGAGCCCCGGCCCGTAATAGACGACCTTGGTGGTCACTTCCCGCGTTGAATAATTAAACAGGACCATTAATTTTATGGTATCACAAAGCGGTCCACAATGAAAACGGGGAGGCGCAAGCCTCCCCGCTGATAAATACGAATTCGAAAAGAGGTCAGCTCTTCGGAGCCTCCGCGGGGGCATCCTTAGCGCCCTTTTCCTTCGCATGGGGGCAGCCGCCCTTTCCCATCTTCTCATCGCCTTTTCCCTGCATCGGGCATCCGCCCTTGCTCATCTGGGCGAAATGGTCCTGAATGGCTTTCACCAGGTCCTTCTTGTCCGTCGTGGCGGTGACCACCACGCCTTTGGGCTGGTTGACCGCTTGAATCTTGGCGTCCTTCATCCAGGCGCAGCAACCCATGTCCTTGGCGCCTTCTTTGTCCTTGGCGGCGTCGTTGCCTTTGACGGCTTCCTTGTCTTTCGCGGCATCCTTGGCGGCGTCCTTGCCGTGCATGCAGCCGCCCTTGGCGTCATCCTTGCCATGGGGGCAGGCGCCCTTGGCGATCATGGCGAAATGTTCCTGAATGGCCTTCACGACATCGGCCTTTTCGGTGGTCACGGTGAGCTTGGCGCCGTTGTCGAGATTGACGGCTTCAAATTTGGCGTCCTTCATCCAGGCGCAGCAGCCGGCGTCCTTGGCGGTATCCTTGCCGGCGGCGCCTCCGCCGGCCATCAGGGCGCAGGCGAAGATGGTGATCAGTGCGGATATGACGAGATTCTTCATGGGGCATGATTCTCCTTGTTTGATAGGGTATTTTAGCCTCCCATCATACCGCAAAAACCGTATTATTGCAAGGAGAAACCGCTCATCGGCCTCCGAAAACCGCTCTTCAACGCGGGCGCCTACCGCTTGAAAATCTCCTCAAAAAAGCGCCCCATGGCCTCCCAGGAGCGCCGATCCGCCCTTTCATTGTACGCCGCCCCCTTGCCGGGATCGCTGCCCGCCGCCGGATTCGTGAAAGCATGGACGGCACCCCCGTATACCACCATCTGCCAGTCCACGCCGCCGGATCGCATCTCCTCTTCGAAAGCCTGACGCGCGGCCGCCGGGACGTACGGATCGTCTCCGCCCTGCAACGCGAGGACTTTTGCCTTGATATTTTTAGAATCCGCGGGCGTGGGCGTATCGAGGGACCCGTGGAACGTCACCACGCCGGCCACGGAGGCCCCGCTGCGCGCAAGTTCCAGCACCACCATGCCGCCGAAGCAATAGCCCATGGCGGCCACGCGTTTCGGGTCCACCTTCTTGTTTTTCAGAAGCTGAGCCAGGGCCGCGTTGATGCGCGAGCGCGTCAGCGCCCGATCATTTTTGAAGATGCCGGCCTCTTTCCCCGCCTCCTCGGGACTTTGCGGACGGATCCCCTTTCCGTAAATATCCGCGGCGAAGGCGACATACCCCATGCCGGCCAGTTGCCGGACCCTTCCCTTGACGTAATCCCCCAATCCCGTCCATTCGTGCACCACAAGAATCCCCGGGCGCTCACCGGGGGTTGCGTCGTCCCAGGCCAGATAGCCCTCCAGGACGGTTTTCCCGTCCGCGTATTCCACGGTTTCGGTTTTGATCCCCGCAAACCCCAGCATGGGCAGTATGGCGAAGAACATCAGCAGCAGTATCATCTTCATGGCAGTGCTCCTTTTCAAATATATATCCATTTACTTGACCCCGGCATGGGCTGAAAAATTCCATCCGGCGCCGGAAGCAGCATCAGCCCCCCTTTAACGATGCCGTTCGTCTTGACGTTTTGCACCGCATGCGCTATAGTTTTTGATTCCATTTATTGAACCCTATTGAGGAGGTCACCATCCATGAAAATCCTACCGCCTTTCGTGAACGAACCCCTGACCGATTTTTCCAAACCCGAGTATCGGGACAAGCAGGCCCAGGCCATCGCGGCGGTCCTTCAGTCGAAGGGGAAGGAATATCCCCTGGTCATCGGAGGAAAGCACATCCAGGGCGGGGCGACGTTCGACTCCACCAATCCCGCGCACCCCGCGGAAGTGCTGGGACGCTTCCAGAAGGCCGACGCCAAACTGGCGGAAGCGGCCGTGGAAGCGGCGGAGAAGGCTTTTGAGACCTGGAAATGGCATTCCGCCAAGGAGCGGGCCATCTTCCTGATGCGCGTGGCCGCCCTCATGCGGCAACGCAAATTCCACATCAACGCGTGGATGGTCCTGGAAATCGGGAAAAACTGGGTGGAAGCCGACGCCGACACGGCCGAGGCCATTGACTTCTGCGAGTTCTACGCGCGGGAGATGATCCGCCTTTCCGAGCACCAGGATATGACCATGCTGCCGGGGCAGGCCCTGGAACTGAAATACATCCCCCTGGGCGTGGGCGTGGTGATTCCGCCGTGGAACTTCCCCTGCGCCATCCTTACGGGGATGACCCTGGCGGCCGCGGTGACCGGCAACACCGTGGTGCTGAAGCCCGCCTCCGACACCCCCGGCATCGCATGGGCGGTGTTCGAGTGCCTCGAAGAGGCCGGCCTGCCGCCGGGCGTCGTGAACTTTCTCACCGGCCCGGGCTCCATCGCCGGCGAGACCCTGGTGAAGCATCCCAGGACCCGCTTCATCTCCTTCACCGGATCGAAGGAAGTGGGATTGCATATCTTCGAGAACGCCGCCAAGACCGCCCCCGGGCAGATCTGGCTCAAGCGCACAGTCCTGGAGATGGGCGGAAAGGATTTCATCGTCGTGGACGAGGATGCCGACCTCGACATCGCCGTGCCGGCCGCCTTCGCCTCCACCTGGGGCTTCCAGGGGCAGAAATGTTCCGCGTGCAGCCGCCTCATCCTGCATCAGAAGATTCATGATGAATTCCTGTCGCGGTTCATCCCGATGGTCGAAAAGATCAAACTCGGCGACCCCGCCGATCCCGCCGTCTATCTCGGCCCCGTGGCGAACAAGGGATCCTACGAAAAAATCCTGGCCTACATCGAAACCGCCAAAAAGGACGGCGGCAAGCTCCTGGTCGGCGGAAAGAAATGGGGCAAGGACGGTTATTTCATCGAGCCCACCGTCTTTTCGGGATGCAAGGCCGACCACACCATCGTGAAGGAAGAGATCTTCGGTCCCGTGCTGGCCGTGCTGAAAGCCGGTACCTTTGAAGAGAGCATCCGGCTCGCTAACGACACCGAATTCGGCTTGACCGGCGCCCTCATCACCCGCAACCGCGCCAAGATCCTTGAGGGCAAGAAGAAGCTGCATTGCGGCAACCTCTACATCAACCGCAAGTGCACCGGCGCCCTCGTGGGGGCCCACCCCTTCGGGGGGTTCAACATGTCCGGCACCGACTCCAAGGCCGGCGGACGCGATTACCTCCTGCTGTTCACGCAGGGCAAGGCCATCAGCGAAGCGCTGTAAGGCAAAATGGGGACTGTACCGGTGGCGGGTGGGCGGGGCGAGGGACTGTCCCCTTTTTGCCGCCGGACAGCCGGACGGCCGGACCGCTGGAACGCGGAAAGACAGGAAGGCCGGAAGGCCAGACGGCGAGGCAATGTAGCCGCAGGCTTTATGCCTGCGCTTCCGGACGCACCCGTTAAGGGTGCGGCTACAAAGCAAGAGCGCCGGACGGTCGGACTGCCGTTAGGCCGAAACGATATAGGATTTGCAGGGGCGAGCCGGTGGCTCGCCCCTGCTCCTGTTGGGAACGGAATTCGGTATGAAATGAATTGGAGGAGCGCCCATGAATCGCAAGGACTTCGAAACAACGCTCAATGGCTGGATGAACTGCGGCGCCTTCAGCGACGCCGCCGTCAACGGGCTCCAGGTGGAGGGCCGGGATGAGATCAAAAAGATCGCCACCGGGGTGTCGGCCTCCGCCGCGTTGTTCCGCGCCGCCATCGAATGGGGCGCCGACGCGGTGGCGGTGCATCACGGCCTCCTATGGAAGGGCATGGACCTGGCCATCCGCATGGCCTACAAGGAACGCCTGGCGCTTTTGCTGAACAACGATATTTCCCTCTTCGCCTGGCACCTCCCTCTGGACGCCCATCCGGAGATCGGCAACAACGCCCGCCTTGGAAAAGCGCTGGGGCTGGATCCGCTGGAGCCCTTCGGCGCGTACCACGGAACGCTCATCGGAATGAAGGCCAAGGCGAACCTGCCGATCGGGAAGCTTGTAAAGCGTCTTCAAAAGCTGGTGGGCGAGCCCGTCATCCACATTCCGGGCGGCCCCCCGATTGTGCGCGGCGTGGGAATCGTGAGCGGCGGCGCGCAGAAGGAATTCGATCAGGCGCCGGACGAGGGGCTGGATGCCTACATCACGGGCGAGATCAGCGAATACAACGTGGAACTGGCGGCCGAGCTGAAATGCCACTTCATCGCCGCGGGCCATTATCGTACGGAGCGCTTCGGCATCCAGGCCCTGACGGAAAAGATCAATTCTGAATTAAAACTGGAAGCCCGCTTCTTCGATCTGCCTCATCCGTATTAGCCCGCCCGAACCGCCGCGGGAAGGCCGGAAGGCCAGAAAGCGGGAAGGCATGAAGAAGGATAGGAGCGGGGCGAGGGACTGTCCCTGTTTTCCGCCGGACGGCCGGAACGCCGGAAGGGAGAAGCAGTTCCAAGTTCCAAGTCGGGGAGCCGGATCGCCGGACGACGGAACTGCGGGAAAGCGGGCATGCGGGAAGGCTAAATGCCAGATGGCACGACGGCTGATACGGGAGAAGGAATTCAGAGCGGGGAGGATGAATTGACAAGCAGGGGCAACCCGATGGGTCGCCCTTTGGCTCAAGATTCTATCTTTAAAATAATTGCACGATCCGGTCTCCCAGCAGGATCACGCCGAACAATGCAAACAACGCGGTCTGCGTGCGGCCCGCCGTGGATTCGGATTGCGTCAGGATGGCATAAACAGCGGCGCCGATTCCTATGATGAAGGGCAGAAAAACCGGCACCGGGTAGCATTTCATGACCGTCATGGCGATACCCAGGAGATGGAACCCCAGCCAGAACATGGAGCATAAGGGAAGCCGGGAAGGTTCCTTCGCCATTCCCGGGACTTCCTTTTCCGGGGCAAGGACGAATGCGCCGGCCGCCAGCGCAAGATGCGCAGCCACGATGAAGGCGGTCAAATCCCTGGGCGCGGGGGAAAAGAAAACCGACAGGGCCGCAGCGGCCGGGATTGCGAGAGCCAGAAGCAGAAAGCGCCGCGGAGACGGCCTTCTCCGTTCCAGTGCCCACAGGGCCGTCAGCAGCACCACGGGCAAAAGCCAGACCAGCGAGCCCCTGAGCCAAAAGGCCGCCAGCGCGATGGCCGCCAGCGCCGGAAGAACAGCCGCCCTTCGCAAGGCCATGGGGTCCCTCAAGAGAAGATCCATCTCCACAAGCGTCAGGCACAGGATTCCAAGCTGAAGGAACGCCGTCCAATTCAAAGCGGCGGTGGCCGCCAGCAGAACGACGGCCCCCAATCCGGAAGCGCCAAGCAGGGAAATTGTGCGGTTCTGCATAGCGGATCAGTGTAGCATGGAACATCCGCATCTTCCCATTTCCCCCCGTTTCGTTTACAATGAAATGGTGAAGGAGGTCCGCCATGCCGATCACCGCGCCACAATTTTTCCAGCAGTATAAAAAGCTGAAGGACTATCTGGCGGACGGCACCAAAGGGTCCCAGGATCTGAGGGATGCCTTCAAGGCCCTCAACGACGGCTTTAGAATCACCTATCATACCGAACGGTTCAAAGAAGCCCTTGCGGCGAACGCCATGATTCCCGATGATCTGGAGGAACGTCTCACCTCCGCCCTCATTATTATGAATCAGGAGAAAGCCAGAGAATAAAATGAGTACCCGGCGAGGTGCGCCGATCCCATGATGGAACGCGTCATCGAAAGCCTCGCGCGCCGGTTGTTGGTAGGGCTGGCGTCCACGCTGAAAATCCGCGTGCGGGGATATGCGCATCTTCAGGCCCTTCGCGCAGCCGGGCGCCCGATCCTTTACGCCTTCTGGCACGGAGAACAGTTTCTTCTCATTCCCTTCCATCGCGGGAGGCAGATCGGCCTCATGGTTTCCCTCAGCCGCGACGGCGAGCGGCAGGCCCGTCTGACCTCATCCCTCGGCTATGTGCCGTTCAGAGGTTCCTCGACGCGCGGCGCCGTGGCGGCCCTGGTGGGGATCATCGGCCACGTGCGCCGAGGACATGACGCGGGAATGGCCATTGACGGCCCCCGCGGTCCACGGCACCAGCCCAAACCCGGCGTGCTGACCCTGGCCTATAAAACCGGGGCCGCCATCATTCCCCTTCGGGTTTATCCCACGCGGTGCTGGCGTCTGAAAAAGACGTGGGATCATTATTTCATTCCCAAACCGTTTTCTGAAATCACCCTGACCTATGGCGCGCCCCTCGAACTTTCGCACGATATGGACCGGGACTTGCAAGCCCTGAAGGCGGCCATGGAAACACCGCCGGAGTAGGAGGAGATCCATGCACTTGATTTCCGCATCCAGGCCGCCGAAGGGAATCCCGTTGACCCTGTTTTTGCACGACTCCCAGACGGATTTGCGCCTCTTCGATCTTCCGGCCTCCCTGCGCAAGGCCGTGAGGAAGGCGATGACCGCGCTTTCCTTCACCGGCAAGGCGCAGGAAAACAAGTCAACGCTTCTTTCAAACGCCGGCGTCCCGTCGCTTCATTTGATCGGCCTCGGTACTCCCGGAAAACTCAGTGTGGATAAGCTGACCCGTATGATGGCCCCGTGGGCGGCCTCGGCGCCGAAGGTCATTTGCGTGGGCATGTCTCCCCTTCTGCTTCGCGTCCCCGGGAAGGATTCCACGGGCGCCGCCCTTCGCCTCCTGGCAAGCTGCGATTATCGGTATCAGGAATTTCTCGGAAAAAAAACCGGAGAAAAAACGGCGCATGTCCTGGCGCCCAAAACGGAGGCCAGGACTGCGCGCAAGGCGGCGATCCGCTTTGCCAACGCGCTCAAGGAAGGGTACCGCGTGGCGCGCGACCTCGGACACGCCCCGGCCAACGCCGCCGCCCCCATGGACATCGCCCGCGGGATCACCCGCCTTGGGAAAAAATACGGGTGGACGGTCGAGATCCTGACCGTTCCGGCGCTTAAACGGATGAAGCTCCCCGGGATCGCCGCCGTGGGAAAAGGCTCGGAGAACCCCCCGGCCCTGGTGCGCATCCGGGGCGGCGGCAAAACGCGCAGGGTCCTCATCGGCAAGGGGGTGGTGTTCGATTCGGGCGGAATTTCGATCAAGCCTGTGGCCGGCATGGAGGAGATGAAGTACGACAAGTGCGGCGCCGCGGGCGTCCTGGGCGCCATGACGGCCCTTTCGGAACTCGGACGCGCCGAAGGCGTGGCGGCCTATCTCCCGCTGGCGGAAAACCTCCCCGACGGGCGCGCCTTCCGGCCCGGCGACATCCTGACCTGGCCCGGCGGGACCAGCGTGGAAATCGCCACCACCGACGCCGAGGGACGCCTGATCCTCGCCGACGCCCTGCATCTGGCTGCGCGCGAAAAACCCGAATTCATGATCACCCTCGCCACCCTGACCGGCGCCATGCGCTTCTCCCTCGGGTCGGGGGCCGCGGGACTGTTCACGCGAAACACCGCCCTTCGGGACCGCCTGCTCGCGTCCGGCTATGCCTCGGGGGAATTCTGCTGGGAACTGCCCCTCTGGGAAGAGTACGACGATTTAATCAAAGGGGAAGCCAGCACCCTCAAAAATTCATCCCCCTCGGCGGGCTCCATCGCGGCCGCCGCCTTCCTCCAGGCCTTCGCGGGGGATGTGCCGTTCGCCCATGTGGACATCGCCGCCATCGCCTATCGTCCGTCAACCGACAAGGGCTCCCGCGGCCCCACGGGCTTCGGCGTGGCGCTCCTCACCCATGCCCTTCTCCGGGATTGAAACCCGCGGCGGGGATTTCTCCAGGAAATCCTTCACCGGCGAAACCATCGCCGACGCCGTGTTCGATTCCTGCCTTTTTCCCAAAAGCGCCTTCCGCGATTGCGAATTCCGAGGGGTCGTCTTTCACGCCTGCGACGCGCGGGGCGCGCGTTTCGACGCGTGCCGTTTCGAGGAGACACGCTTCGATGAATGCGATCTCTCCGGCGTCCGTTTCCAGAGCGTCCACGCCCCCGGAACCTCCTTCAAGGAATGCGCCCTCCACAAAAGCCTCTGGGTCCAGTCGCAATTTCCCGGCCTCACCATCGAAAGCGGTGAATTCGACGGGGCGGTGTTCACCCGTTGTCAGCTTGAGGATCTCCGTCTGGAACAATGCAAGGGATCGCGCCTGCAAATGCGGGAGTGCGCGTTGACGCGCGCCGTGATCGAGGGCTGTGATTTGGGAAAAGCCGTCCTTTCAAATTGCGCCATGGATGATTCCCGCATGGAGAATACCGATCTGCGCAGGACCCGGTTTTCCGCTCTCACCGCCTCCGGCGTCGTGTGGGATCCCGTGCAACTGGACGGGGCCCGTTTCACCGATTGCGTATTCGCGAAAAGCACGGTGCGGGCCATGGATGTCAACCCCGAGGCGCGGGGACTCGTCTTCATTAAGGATGCGGAACACCCTGATCATGGAACGAACGGCCGCTAAGGAGCACGCCGCCTGGCGGGAGCTTTACCGGGAATACCGCCGGGACGTATTCTCCGTTTGCTACAGCTTTCTGGGCAACGTGTCCGACGCCGATAACGCCGTGCAGGACACATTCGTCAAAGTGGCGCGCCATCTCCACGGC
>Ga0182019_10001254_pt1 | contig 12902 bp, 13 predicted proteins | sample 812E2MmetaG_FD_120483 | JGI IMG/M metagenome (GOLD analysis project Ga0182019, IMG submission 120483) | Permafrost microbial communities from Stordalen Mire, Sweden - 812E2M metaG | ecosystem: Environmental > Terrestrial > Soil > Wetlands > Permafrost | place: Sweden: Stordalen | collected...
ATTCGCTGTTCGACACGTTGAACATCATCTTTTCCTCGGCACTGAAAGGGGCGGGGGACACTCGGTTCATCATCAAGGTGATCGCGCTCCTTTCGTGGGGCGTTCTGGTGATTCCGGTGGGGCTGGCCGTGGGCGTGTTCGGAGCGGGGTTGTACCTGGCGTGGACCTTCGCCACGCTCTACGTCATCCTGCTGGGCATTATGTTTTTATGGCGTTTTCAGAACGGCGCGTGGGAGGCCATGCGCGTCATCGAGCCGGCGGTGGTGGAAGAAGCCTGAAGCCGGAAGAAAGCAGCCAGTAGACCGTAGCTCGCAGATGGAAACCAGAAACCACTACACTAGAAACCCTTGCCTATCACTGCGGCTTGACGCCGGAGAACAGCACCGTGATCCCGAGGGTCATGGATTTTTTTGAAACATCCTCAAATCCCGCGGCGCGCATCTCCGCCAGGAACGCGTCCGGTTTGGGGAAGCTCAGGATGGAATCGGCCAGATAGCGGTAGGCGGGCGGATCGGAGGTGAAGCGGCGGGCCATGCCGGGCAATATCCGGGTCAGGTACCAGCGGTACAGGGGGTTGCCCGGCGGGGGCGGGGCCATTTCCAGGACGAAGAGGCTGCCTCCAGGTTTCAGCGCGCGCCGGATTTCACGCATGATTTCGATCCGCCGCGGCATGTTGCGGATCCCAAAGGCGATGGAGGCGGCGTCGAAGGATTCCGGCGGGAAGGGAAGACGGGCGGCGTCCGCGAGGGTGAGGCGCACGCGGCCGGCGACGCCCGCGCGGACGAGTTTCGGAAGGGCCAGCGCCACCATCTCCGGCACGAAATCCACGCCCGTAACCCTCAGCCCCGGAATGGCCCGGCACGCCATGACGGCCACGTCGCCCGTCCCCGTGGCGATATCCAGCAGATGGGCCGCGCCGCACAAGCGGATTTTCTGAACCAGGGCCCGCCGCCAGGCCAGATCCCGGCGCAGGCTCATGAGCCTGTTCAGGAAGTCATAGCCCGATGGGACACGGGAGAAAACCGATTGCACAACGTCCACATGCTCTTTCTTCGACATGTCTGCAATGGACGGATAGGGCTTCGGTGCACGTTTTCGTGGATCAGGATTTTTTCGCATGGGTCCATTTTTCTTGCAGGGCCGCTGTCAACGCCTTCAGCGGTATCAGGCCGTTCGGCGAAAATCGTGCGGTCCCTTGTGAAAGGGACATCCTGGGGAAGACCGGCGGGATCAGCCGCGGTGCAAGCTCGGCGAGGGGAATTGCGACGAAAGGATAATCAAGGATGCCGGGGTCGGGAAGGGTCAGGCGTGGATCGGCGATGACCCGATTCCCGTAAAGCAGAAGGTCCAGGTCCATCGTCCGCGGGGAATTCTTATCGGCCGTCCTTACACGCCCGAGGACCTCCTCAATGGGGCGCAGGACCTTCCATTTGATGTCCATGGGTTCGAGTTCCGTCGTGATTTCGGCGGCCCCGTTATAGAAAGGCGGCGATCCCGGGCTGTCTTCCGGTGCGCTTGAATAGAATGTTGAGAGGGCGAAGAGACGCACTTTTTCAGATAACAGCTTCAGTGCCCTTGGGATGTTGAGTTCCGGCTCGATGTTGGAGCCGATGGCGATGAAGATGCGTTCAGTCATGGGTCAATGCCAGAAGGCCGGAAAGCCGGAAAGCCGGAAAGCCGGAAGGCAAAAACGGGGACTGGCTCGGAATGGGGTGGAGGGAGGGTGTCCGTGCCTGTCCCCGCTTTTGCCAGGAAGCCGGTCTGCCGGAACGCCGGAACGCCGGAAAGCCGGAAGGCCGGAACGCAAGACGGCCGGACCGTTAAACCGCCGGACAGTGAAACTGCCGGACAGAAAAAAATAGCAGTTGCAGGAGGGAAGAAAACTGCGGAGAGCTTCGAATTTCAACCTTCCCAACCATTTACTATTTACCATTTGCTATTTACCGAAGCCATATCGAAGAAGCCCTACCGTCCCCGTTCCACTTCCACCCCCACGCTGCGGGCGAAACGGAGCGCCCCGGGCTTTTCAACAGTCACGCGGGCGCGCTCCACGCGCGGGTCCTCCAGGGCAAGACCGGCAATGGCCTCGGCGAGGGCCTCTACAAGGTTGAAGCGCGAATTTTCCACCAGAGCCAAGACTTTCTTCTTCAACCCCTTGTAGTCCACGGTGTCGGCCACGTTGTCGCTCATTCCGGCGGTGCGCAGTTCAAGATCCAGTTCGATGTTGATCACCACGTCCTGCTTTTCGCGACGCTCGAAATCCTGCGTGCCGATGATGCAGCGCAGGGCCAGGTCTCGGATGAAAATGCGGTCCATTCTTAGTCCCTCAAATGCCGGCCGCCGTCCACGTTCAACGTCTGGCCGGTAATGAAATCGTTCGCCAGCAAATAGACGACGGCTTCCGCGATATCGGACGGGTGCCCGGTCTTTTTCAGTGGAACCGTGTCCTTCAGTCGTTCAAGGTAGTCCTGATCCTCCCCGGCCGGCGGCAGGATCACGCCCGGCGCCACGGCGTTGACACGGAAGGCGGGGGCCAGTTCAAGCGCCATGTGGCGGGTGAGATATTCCAGTGCCCGCTTGCCGAGATGATAGGCCACATGGGTGAAATTGTATCCTCTAACCCGCGCGTCCAGCATGTTGATGATCTGGCCGCTTCCGGCCTTCCGGGCAAACGCGCGCGATAAAGCAAACGGCGCCCAGGCGTTGGAGAGCATGTGACGCTCAAAATCCTCCTGCGTCATCTTGTCCGATGTTCCCTTTTCAAAGATGGAAGCCGAGTTGACAAGGATGGAAAAGCCGCCTGAAAGATCCCAGGCTTTTTGCACAAGATGGTCCAAATCGTCATGATCGTTCAGGTCCGCCGCAACCGTCCATGCATTGACTCCCGATTTTCTGAACTGCCCCGCCAGGGTCTCCGCTTCGCGGCCGGAGCGATGGTAATGGATGATGACATTCATCCCCTCCGCCGCCAGTCGCGCGGATATGGCTAAGCCCAGGCGCTTTGCCCCGCCCGTCACCAGAGCCGTTTGGTCCTTTAACGATATCTTCATCGATAAAAGTATAGCACGCGGCCCGGCTGTTGCCGGACCAGTAGGGGCGACCCGGTGGGTCGCCCTAAGATTCGCGCAGCAGAGGTCCACACCCAGGCGGTCCTGATCGAAGATTGGAGAATGATAGGAACACCAGCGAGTGTACGCGTGGCTGGCCTAGTGAGGCTCCAATCGGTGGATAGCTTTCTCCACTTTGTCGATGCTCTCCTTGATATCCTTCAGCCGATCAATCTCAGGTTCCGGACCGGGAGTGGAACCGAGGTACGGCTTGAGGTCGATAGTAGTTGATTCCTTAACGATCTTATCTCCATAGGTATACATAGCATTAACAACGACTACATGAGGAGTCTTTGAAGTATCGCCATTTTCAGCGAAGATGACGAAGCCCTGAGCCAATGCAAATATCAGCTCGGCCTGTGGCACGAAGCATGGAATAATCTCTTGAAACGCATTATGCTTTGCTAGATTTAGATCCGGACGGATCTGACCATAACTATAGAAGTCTCTGTCCATTTCAAGTCGAAGGCCATTGGCAGACGTGCGGCCATTATTAGATATTCGCATATATATGATCGTGCTATTTGGGACAAGAAATGTGCTGACGATTACATAAGGACGTGCCATTGCTTCGGCTTGTGCTCTCATTTCTTCAACCACATCTCTATTGGCCTGTAGTATCCGGTAGGTAGCCCAAGCATAAAAGGCAGTGATGACGACCAGAATGGCTGTGAGTAGCTCGATCATTTTCCTAACCTCATACTCTCGTGTGCCAGACAACAAGTTGAGCCGGAGCGTAAGCGATCGGCTCGAACGACTGGTTAGCTGCCCTGTCCGCTTGCTTTATCATGTGAATGTGATTTCCATTGCGGTGGGCCCCATCGGACCTGCTTTATTTTGGTATCGGACGTACATTCCATCCTCAATAAACGGAAGATTCAGTGAAATGAAATCCTTAAAAAGAAAGAAGACGTTTTTGTCAGATTCGTCGTCTTTAATAAATCCATAACTGCGTTGCCTGTCTATCTTTGAAATTTTTCCTTGTCTTTCAGCTCCACCATACTCCTGCTCATACTCTGACATAAGAGCCTGTCGGAGTGTTCGAAAACCATCGTAGTACGACGGAAATAGATCGACCCTCTGCAATGCTTGGAGGTCCTCATTTGGTGGATCACATTCGTCGATGCGAACCGGGATAATGAAGACCTCATCCTGTGGAAACTCTTCCGCGACTTTAAGGGCTTCCCGAAGTTCCTTTTGAACGAAGCCTCTTTTTCCCACTGATTTCTTGGACAATAGGGCGACAAAAAAGGAACTTATCTTGATTGCTTTTCTTATCGCGACCCCCCAATTTTCTCCGGGAAGCAAGTCGAACTTGTCTATCCATGGAGTTACACCTGCACGGAGCAGATCATTTCGCAATTTCTTAGCTATTTCAATATCTTCCCTGGCGTATGAAATAAATACATGCGGCATCAGAAATCTTCTTCTTGCAAGACACGAACATTGCGGAATGTGTTAGCAATAGGCAATATGAAATTTATGTCGATCCTTTCTCCGTGACTGTGGAATATTAATAGCTCCATTTCACTAACTTGCTGGAAGCTACTGAATCGGCCATAAATTATGCTGCATATTGAATGCTCTTGGCTTTGAAGTAGTTCTTCACCCGCGAGGGCCGCTTTTGGATGGCCCGCATTGCCCGAAGAGCCGAGTTGGCTAATTCTCCCTTGCGCCGCGACTCCGGTTGGTTGCGAAGATGGCCCTTCAGGTCGCTGTACAAGTATTCGTCCGGATTCAGGTCCGGGCAATAGCTGGGCAGATAGTGAAGTTCCAAGTGCTTGACATGCTGGGCAACCCAAGCGCGGACCACGGTGGCGTCGTGCACGCGCAGGTTATCAAGAATAAGCATGATTTTCCGCCTGACCGAACGCAGCAACCGCTTTAAAAAGCGAATCAGGATTTGGGCATTCAGCGTCTCCCGATAAAACATAAAACGCACCAGGCCCTGATTGGTCACGGAGGAAATCATATTGACCTTTTCCGGAGTGCCTTTGACGCGCCGAGTAGGGGTGTTTCCCCGAGGGGCAAAACCCCGACCGTTCACATCGTCGCTCCGCAACCCCATCTCATCCCCCCAGTGGATCTCAGCCCGCTGACGACGGGCCTCGACCCGCAACCGGGGGTATTCCCGCTCCATCCATTTCTGCACAGCCTCGGGATTCCGTTCATAGGCGCGACGCACGGGCTTCTGCGGCGTGAAGTTCCAGCGCCGGAGATACCACCCCACCGTCCGGATCGGAAGAGAAATCCCATAGCGCTTCATGACGGCTTGACGTACCGCTTCCCGCGTCCATAAGGCAAAGTTCAGTTTCAATTGATCCGGACAGCGGTCCTGCATGAGTTGTTGGATCTCTCGCTCTTGGATTGGGGACAATCGACGCCCGCTCCCTATCGGCCGGCCCGGCAACGCTGGCTTCAAGGCCTTATCGCCGCCTTCTTCCCACAGATGGATCCATTGGCCCACGGTATTGCGATGGGCCCCGACGAGCGGGGCGATCTCCAGGCATGTCATTCCGCTCTTGTGCATCGCAATGGCTTGCTTTCTCCGTTCGAACAACTCCGCAGTGCCCAATTGCCGCGCATTTAGGATTTCCATACCTCCAGCATATCAGAAAGCTCCGTCAATTGCAATACTATTAATGGCCGCGTCAGTAACAATAAATCTGCGCTGTGCCAGGAAATTTTTGCTGCCCACACACCAGCAGGCTATCACTCGCCCAAGATGATGTCAAGGGGCACATAAAACTTGAATCTACTTGGCGAATGCTCTGCAAAATTTGGATATCGTGTATTTCATAGATTTGAGGAAAAGTTTTGAAACCAGCATCAATGCGGCTCACGTTTCTTAAACCGGCCATGCTTTCAGCGCCAACTTGGCAAGATCAGCCTGCCTCTTGGAGATCGTTTCTGCATTCCACTCCGATGCAGATGCCACTATCACGCGCCCAAATAGGATGTCAAGAGGCGCATAAGGCAATTGAGCGGGAGGGTTTTGCCGGCAGTATAAAATGAAGGTAACCCTCCCCTACATGCGGCCCGGCAGACCGGCTGTCTGACCGACAGGCTGTCTCGCATTCGACCTTTCCGCTATCCCGCCCCTGCCTTCCGGCCTTTAACTTTCCGGCCTTCTGGCTTATACAACAGGACCGCGTAAACGCGGAACTCCAACCCAGTCTTCGCATTTCCGTTATTGATATTCCGGCCAACCAGCGGAACGCCAATACCTATAAAAAGGGCGAGCCACCGGCTCGCCCCTACGTTTCTATCGAAATGGCGCGTAGCGCAAAGCGCTACGCGCGGACCCACCTCCACAGCTCCTTGATGTTGGGCCGCTTGCCGTACATCAGGATGCCGATGCGGTAGATCTTGCCGCACACATAGATGGCGCCGATCAGCGTGATAAAGGTCAGCACAAGGCTCAGGGCGATCTGCCAGACCGGGGGCGTCTCTACGAGGATGCGGAGGTACATCAGCAGGGGAGTGAAGATTGGAATCATTGACATCACCACGCTCATGGTGCTATCGGGTGACGTGATGATGCTTTGCATGAGCAGGACCGGGATGATGACGGGAATCACCACCACCATGGACATCTGCTGGGCCTCCTGCTCATTGTTGAACATGGCGCCCACGGCGGCATAGAGCGTTGCGTAGAGGAAATAGCCCAGCAGGAAGAAGACCACGAAAAAGATTAGTTGCGTCGCGGTGAGGGAGGGCAGTGACCCCGTGGAGGCGATGAACCCGAAGGCCCCGGCCGAAAGGACCAGAAGGCAGGTTCCCCAGATGGCCACCTGCGTCAGACCCGCCAGCGATACGCCGATGATCTTCCCCATCATGAGCTGGAACGGCGGGACGGAGGAGGCCAGGATTTCCACAACGCGGGTCGTTTTCTCTTCCAGGACCGCCCGCATGATGAACTGGCCGTAGATCAGGATCAGCATGTAAAGCGTGATGAAGATACCCATCACGGCGAAGAAGGCGGTAAATCCTTTTTCTTCCTTGGCGCCCCCCTTTTCGATGCGGAATCCCTTGAGATCAATCCTTTTGGCCAGGAATGCCCGGTCCTGATCGTTCAACTTCAAGGACTGGCTTTTCAGCAGGAACAGGGCGCGGTTTGCGATGCTTTCAAGGTGCGAGAAGGCGGCGAAGTTGGAGAGGTTGCGGGCGTAAAATTCAAAGGCGTCGGCTTTGAGGGGATCGGCGGGAATGATCAGATATCCGTCCAGCTTTTTTTGCTCCACCTGGGCGCGGAGTTCCTCCACCTTTTGTCCCGTGGCGTTTTGGAAGGTCATGTCCATCTGCGGCTGCCGGTCCATGGCGGAGGCTTTCGGGTCCAGTTTCACCGCATTGATGGCCGTGCTCGTGTCCGCCTGGATCTTTTGCATGGCGGGAAGGAAGGTCCCCGTGGGATCCGACACGGCCACGGTGAATTTCGCCTCCTGGCGCATCATCAGAAGCATGGGCAGAATGACCATGGCGACCATGAAAAAGGGAAGAAGGACGGTGCTCAGCCAGAAGGCGACGGACTTCAGCCGCTGGAGGTATTCCTTTTTAAGGACCACCATCATGCTATTGAGCATCATGCTTCACCTCCAGCCATGGCGTGAAATATTCTAACGATTGTCATGTTTCACCACCTTCATGAAAACCTCTTCCAGCGAGGGCTCGTCGGGACGGAAGGAATGGACGTCCACCCCGCTTCCCAGGACTTCTTTTAAATAATCCCGATGCGGCACGTCGGGGGGCAGGGTGACGCTGTAGCCCTCCCCTTTGGATTCGATGGCGGCGTCCCGGAAGTTGAGGCGTTCCGGCCCGTGGGCCGTGCGCAGGAAAATGCGGTTCTCGGCGTAGTCGTCCTTGATTTTCTGGAGCCCCCCCGTGAGGACCACCTGCCCGTGGTTGATGAGGGCCAGCTCGTCAATGAACTGCTCGGCCTGCGGCAGGACGTGGGTGGAGAAGAGGATGGTTTTGCCGGATTTCGCCAGACGGATGATTTCATCGCGCATGAGTTCCTGGTTGATGGGGTCCAGGCCGGAGAAGGGCTCGTCTAAGATCAGGATCTCCGGCTCATGCAGGATGGCGCCGATGAACTGCACCTTCTGCTGCATCCCCTTGGAGAGGGACTCGGCCTTCTTGTTCGCCCATTCCGACAGCTCGAATCGTTCCAGAAGATCCAGGGCCTTCCGGCGGGCGTCGGCGGCCTTCATGCGCTTGAGTTCGCCGAAGAAGACCAGATGGTCTACCACCTTCATCTTGCGATAGAGTCCGCGCTCCTCGGGAAGATAGCCGATCTTGTGCTGGATGCCCAGCCCGGGCTTGGTGTCCAAAATCCACACCTCCCCTGAATCGGGACGGATGATGTCCATCAGGATGCGGATCATGGTGGTCTTGCCCGCGCCGTTGGGGCCCAGGAGGCCGAAGATCCGCCCCCGGGGGATCGAGAGATCAATCCCCTTCAAGGCCATAAAATGATCATAGCTTTTGACGACGTTTTTGAGGGTGATCATAGGTCTAATTATACGCGGGTTCGGGGGAGTTGTTTAGGGGAGGGGGCGGTAGACCGCAGCCCGTAGACCGTAGCCCGGGGCCATGGGCGGGGATGCCGGACGGCGGACGAGAGAGATATTCCAAATTCAAAGCTGTGGAGGGGAAGACTCCCGACCACTGGCGACATACTTCTGATTCAATACTTGTCCAAATGCAGCATGCCGCCGGAACCCCAATTTTCGCGGCCAAGCTCTTCGATCAGCACCGTGATCCTCTCGGCCGGCACTTCCAGGATGCGCGCGGCGTCCTCCGTAAGGGTTTTCACCAGTTCCCTTTTCTTTTCAATCGGTCTTTCGGGTCCCAGTTTCACGATGATGACGGGCATAGGGTCTCCTATAGTTCAGATTTCAGATGTCAGCTACCAGCTGCCATCTGCCAGCTGCCATCTGCCAGCTACCCACTCCCTGCCTGCTGATTCCCTGCTGTCCGGCCGTCCGGCCATCGGGTCTGCCGGCCTTCTGGCTTTCCCGCCTTCCGGCCTTCCCGCGGCTGTTCTAAACATGATTCCTCAGCTTCAACTCCATCGGATGCGGATTCAGGTAGATCTGGCGGGAAAGATAGGGCTCGTTGAATTTCCGGACGTAGTGGCGAAGGAGGGTAATGGGAACAATCAGCGGAACGAGGCCCTTATGATAGTGCCCGATGGTCTCTTGCAGTTCAAGTTTGTCCTCAGTGTTCAGGGCGTTTTTGAAATAACCCGCCATGTGCTGAAGGACGTTCGTGTTCTTTCGGATCGTGGCGATGAGCTTCAACCCTTCCATTAATGTAATAAGGTAGGTTTCCCGCAATTCCGGCTTCGGAACCTTCTTCCCGCCCGCCACCAGCCGGCCAAGCATCTGGTAGTGCTTCGGACTGTGGGCCATGAGGATCAGCTTGTGATCGGTATGGAACTCCACCAATGTATTCAGGCAGCCTCCCGCGGCGATGAATTCACGCCATCGGCGGTAGACGAACACCCTTTCGATGAAATTCTCGCGGAGGTCGGGATCATGAAGCCGCCCCTCGTCCTCCACTGGGATGAGAGGGAACCGTTCCATGAAGGCGCGCGCCCAGATCCCCACCCCTTTTGCGCTTATGGGCATTCCCTCCGGCGAATAGATCTTGATGCCCCGCATTCCAGATGAAGGCGATCGGCTTTTGAAGATGAATCCGCAAAGTCCTTCATTTTCAAGCGCATCAAGCCGTTTATCGGCCCATTGGGTCATTCGGTTCGTATGGTCCGCCCCGGATCGGACCGTTACCAGGCGGGGACTATCGGCGTCTCCGGACAGATGCATGGATTCGCGGGGCGTCGGAAGGCCGCATTCCACCTCCGGGCAAACCGGAACCCAGTCCACAAACCGGCCGAGGGTTTCCGTCAAATAGGCGTCCAGTTTGTGTCCGCCGTCATACCGGACTTTTTCTCCAAGGAGGCAAGCCGAGACCCCCAATTTGATTTTTTCGTCCATGCTTCAAGAATACCACAGACGGCGCAAGGGACGCCCTAAACAGCCCGTCGGAGGGTCCGCAAGCCCTAAATACATGTTTTTTCATGGAGCCCATGGGCAGAGCCCGTGGTCCCTTGTGCTGCGCCCCGCGAGCAGGCGACATCCCTAATGCCGATTCATCCACGGCCCCAGGCCGTGGTTTTTTCGGCTTAGGGATAAAGGTATTGACATGGCGTTCGAACTATGATAATCTCTCGACTCCTATTAACGTATCCTTCCACAGGGATGGATACCTCTTAAGGGGAAAACTTTTTAATTTCAACAGCTTAGGAAGGAAGGACCATGCCGACCATCAACCAGCTGGTTCGCTATGGCAGAAAAAGTCTCAAACAAAAGAGCGCGTCTCCGGCTCTTCAGGGAAATCCGCAAAAGCGCGGGGTCTGCACCCGTGTTTTTACGACCACTCCCAAGAAGCCCAATTCCGCTCTGAGAAAAGTGGCCCGCGTCCGCCTGACGAACGGCATCGAGGTCACCGCCTACATTCCCGGCGAAGGGCACCAGCTTCAGGAGCACAGTGTGGTGCTGGTGCGCGGCGGCCGTGTGAAGGATCTGCCGGGCGTCCGTTACCATATTGTCCGCGGCCATTACGATTCCACCGGTGTGGACAACCGTAAGCAGGGCCGCTCCAAGTACGGCGCCAAGCGCCCAAAGCAGTAGGGGAGAACGCTCATGCCGAGAAGAAAAATCGTCACCGAACGTGAAATCCTGCCGGATCCGGTCTATGGCTCGGTTCTGGTCAGCAAGTTCATCAATTCCCTGATGAGCGAAGGCAAAAAGAGCACGGCCGAGGGGGTTTTCTACAAGATGATGGATCTCATCGCCAAGAAAACCAACCAGGACGCCCTCAAGATCTTCAAGCAGGCCATCGAGAACACCAAGCCCCTCGTGGAAGTGCGCTCCCGCCGCGTGGGCGGCGCCACCTACCAGGTGCCCGTGGAAGTCAATCCCAAACGTCGGCTTTCACTGTCGTTCCGCTGGGTTCTGGAGGCCGCCAAGTCCCGTTCGGGCCGCAGCATGGTGGACAAGCTGGGCGGGGAACTCATGGAAGCCGCCGAAAACAGCCCCAAGAGCGCTTCCATTAAAAAGAAGGAAGACACCCACAAGATGGCCGAGGCCAACAAGGCCTTCGCGCATTATCGGTGGTAGAAGCAAATACTTATTATTTAACGCGATGACGCAGCCCGTATCCCTCGAGAACATCCGCAACATCGGCATCATGGCCCACATTGATGCGGGGAAGACGACCACCACCGAGCGGATCCTCTACTATACGGGCATTAATTACAAGATCGGGGAAGTGGACGAGGGGACGGCCACCATGGACTGGATGCCGCAGGAGCAGGAGCGGGGCATCACCATCACCGCCGCCGCCACCACCTGCTTCTGGAACGACGTCCAGATCAACATCATTGACACGCCGGGACATGTGGATTTCACCGCCGAGGTGGAGCGGTCCCTGCGCGTGCTCGACGGGGCCGTGGCCATCTTCTGCGCCGTAGGGGGCGTGGAGCCGCAGTCCGAGACCGTCTGGCACCAGGCTGAGGGCTACCATGTGCCGCGCATCGCCTTTATCAACAAGATGGACCGCGTGGGCGCCGACTATTACGATGTTCTCGAACAAATGAAGGAAAAGCTCGGGGCCAATCCGGTCCCCCTGCAGATCCCCTGGGGCAGGGATGACACCTTTGTGGGCGTCATTGACCTATTGGAAATGAAGTGCATCCATTATCTGGAAGAAACCCGCGGCGCGGAATTCCGCGTGGAGGAGATCCCGGAAGAGCTCCGGGAGGATGCCGTCAAATGGCATACCCATATGATTGAAGTGGCGGTGGAAGTGGACGAGCACCTGCTGGAAAAGTACGCGGGCGGCCATCCGCTGGAGATCGGTGAATTAAAGGCCTCCCTTCGCAAGCAAACGCTGGCCAACCGGATCACCCCCGTTCTTTGCGGCGCCTCCTTCAAGAACAAGGGTGTCCAGCCCCTGCTGGACGCCGTGGTGGATTTTCTGCCCAGCCCCAAGGACATCCCGCCCGTGACGGGCATCAATCCCGACACGAACGCCGAGGAAACCCGGGCCGGCAGCGAGTCCGCCCCCCTGGCGGCGCTGGTATTCAAGATCGCCAGCGATCCTTTCGTGGGAAAGCTGGCGTTTCTCCGCGTCTATTCCGGCAAGATGAAAAGCGGCATGACGGTGGTGAGTTCCGCCAAGGGGAAGAAGGAGCGCGTGGGCCATCTGCTGCGCATGCATGCCAACAAGCGGGAGGAGATCGAGGAGATCAGCGCCGGGGACATCTGCGCGGCCGTGGGCCTTAAAACGGTGACCACCGGCGTCACGCTTTACGAGCCCAAGCACCCCATCGTTTTGGAAGCCATGCGTTTCCCGGAGCCGGTCATTTCCGTGGCCATCGAGCCCAAATCCAAGGCCGACCAGGACAAACTCTCCGCCGCCCTCCATTCGCTGATGCAGGAAGATCCCACCTTCCGCGTCCATACGGATGAGGATACGGGGCAGATGATCATCTCCGGAATGGGCGAACTGCATCTGGAGATCCTCGTGGACCGCCTCACGCGCGAATTCGGCGTGCATGCCAGCGTGGGCAATCCCATGGTGTCCTACCGCGAAACCATCCTGGCCACGGGCGAGGGGGAAGGCAAATACATCAAGCAGTCCGGCGGGAAGGGCCAATACGGCCACGTGGAACTGCGCATCGAGCCCCATCCCGAGGGCAAGGAGTTTGAGTTCGTCCTCAATCTGCCC
>Ga0182019_10001257_pt1 | contig 12891 bp, 12 predicted proteins | sample 812E2MmetaG_FD_120483 | JGI IMG/M metagenome (GOLD analysis project Ga0182019, IMG submission 120483) | Permafrost microbial communities from Stordalen Mire, Sweden - 812E2M metaG | ecosystem: Environmental > Terrestrial > Soil > Wetlands > Permafrost | place: Sweden: Stordalen | collected...
CTTTGAGCGCCGCCCTTATCTCGGGGGGCGCGCTTCTTCTTATCAACATCCCGGCACCGGGGAAGTTGTCGACAACTGCCAGCATGTGTTGCTCGGATGCTGCACCAACCTGCTCGATTTCTACCGGCGCGCGGGAGTTCAGGACAAGATTCGCTGGTATGAGAAGCTGACGTTCCTGGAGCCCGGAGGACGCGCCTCCGTGATCGCGCCGTCGATGCTCCCCGCTCCGCTGCACACCGCGCTGGCATTTCTCCGGGCCGACTGTTTACATTTTCGCGACAAACTCGGCATCAGCCGCGCCATGGCCGCGCTCGCTCCTTCCGTCCCGGTGGATCGGGGTGAGTTGTTCCTCGACTGGCTCAAACGCCATGGACAAACCGAGCAAGCCATTGAGCGTTTCTGGAAGACAATACTGGTCAGCGCCCTGAACGAAGATCTTGATCAGGTTTCCGTCCCCTATGCGGCACAGGTAGTGCGTGAGTCGTTTCTCAAATCGGCCGCCGCCGGGCGCATGGGAATTCCAACCGTGCCGCTTACCGACCTCTACAGCACTGCCGGAGACTATATCGGCGCCCGTGGTGGCGACGTCCAGTTCCGTGCGGGAGTGGAGTCATTTCGAGCCGAAGCTTCCGAGGTAAGCGTGACCACGAACGGACAAGAGCAAAAATTCGACTATCTGGTCATGGCTGTGCCGTTCGATGTGCTGGGGCGCATGTTGCCGGATACTCCGTTGGCTGCGCCTCTGGCCGCAGCACTCAGCCAATTCTCGACATCGCCGATCACCGGCATCCATCTGTGGTTTGATCGCCAAATCAGCGACCTCGATCACGCCGTCCTGCTCGACCGCACGATTCAGTGGATGTTTCACAAGTCGCGGCTCATTGAAGTTCGTGGGACCCAGGCCCGCGGCAACGGCAGTTATGTTGAGCTGGTTGTAAGCTGCTCCCGAGGCCTGGTTGAAAAGTCGAAGGCGGAGATTGTCGACATGGCGGTGAAAGAAGCGCAGGAGTTTTTCCCCGCTGCGCGCGAAGCGAAGCTGCTGAAATCGACGGTGATTAAAGAAGTACATGCCACCTATTCGCCGCACCCGGGAATCGAGCAGCACCGGCCGAGGCCGGAGACGGCATGGCCGCGAGTCTTTTTGGCCGGCGATTGGACCGCTACCGGTTGGCCCGCCACCATGGAGGGCGCGGTCCGCAGCGGATACCTTGCGGCGGAAGCATTGGCGCGGTTCGCCGGCAGGAAGAGCCCCCGCTTCCTGGTCCCCGACCTTGCCCCTAGTGGCTTGATGAAACTGTTTGGATGAGATGTACTTCGCCGATTTCAATTACTTCGGTTTGCGATCCCGCGTTACCTTGATGCCATTCTCAAGCATCCTCGCCCAACCTACGATCTTATATACATGCCTGAGCACACTCCTGAACGCACCAGCGAAGACGATGATCGCCGCCGTAGCGCGCGATTCAGTTGCGGTGGTCTCGCGAAGATCAGTCGCCTGCCATCTGACGGCGTTTTTGTTCCCGGGAAGATCCTCGACCTTAGCCTCGGTGGATGCTGCGTCGATACCGCTCTGCCGATTGATTATGGCGCACGAACGGATATTGTCGTGCGGGTCAACGCTGCTTCGTTCCGGGCGTTGGGTGAAGTGCGAGCGATTCGAGGCGGCTCCGGAGCTTGCGTAGAGTTCGTTCACTTAAGTGCAGGCGGAAAAGACATCCTCGCAAATCTAGTCAGAGAGTTGGCGAGGTTGCAGGCGGTTATAAAGAAGCTTAGATCTGAGCGCCGCGAGATGGATACAAAGTCGTTTCGCACGCAACTGGAGAGCGGGAAACTTCAAGCGCTGATGTTGGGCGGACGTTTTCCTTTTCTGGGGACGATGCCGTCGGCTGAAAATTTGGAACGGGACCAAGCCGCATCCGCGCACCACGATCTGATCGGGAAAGCGCAGCCGCTTGTGGTCCCGGTCGATCTATTCGGTTAGGGCAAAGTTCAGACTGCCATCAGCACCACTCCACCTGCTACCAGCAACGCCGCAATCCAACGCCGGCGCCCCACGCGTTCGTGCAGGAATATTTTCGCGGCGACCGCGTTGGCTACAAAGGTGAGGGAGGCCGAAGCGGGCACAACCAAACTGAGATTTCCCCACGAGAGGCCGAAGAGCAGGCTGTAGAACGCGACCCCCATCGCCATCAAGCCGAGAGCAAACGCAGGCGTGGCGAGCACGCGCCCCACCACTGCCAATACCCCACGCTGCTTCCAGAGTTCACCGACGTCTCCCACCCGTTTCATGGAGTAGGAAAGCAGCACGTCTCCGGTGGTCGAGGCTAGAATGATGAGCCCGATCGCGGCCCAGGCATAGATGTCCTTCACGACTCCACCTCCGAGGAAACCGTCTCGCGCGAAACGTTCGCGGAAATCTCGTGCTGATGGGTAACGGATGGGCCAGCGGCCACGAAGCCTACCCCGGCGGCGATGAGCGAAATGCCGACCCAGCGCGTGGGCGAAATTGCCTCATGAAAAGTGAAGCGAGCAATCAGAGCGACAAGCACGTATCCGAGCGAGGTGGCAGGCAGCACATAGGTGAGGTCAGCCCACGAAAGCGCGGACATGTAACAAGCGAAAAACGCCAGCAGAAAGAGGATTCCCGCAGCTACCCAGGGATTGAGGATGGCGAGCAGGAGACTGGAAAGGTCGTGCAGCGAGACACTGCCCAGAGCCTTCATGCCGCGAGCCAGCAGGGAATCACCCGCCGTGCTAAAAATGGTGATTCCCGCCAGAACGAGGTATTTGCGAAATGTCACTTAGGATTCAACTCCGATGGAGCGCTGGGCGTCCCCGCCCGTACGCCTGACTACTGGACCCTTCGGCTGCGCTCAGGGCAGGCTCGCGAGGCGCCCGTCTCTGCGCTAGGCTTTGGCCGGTGCCGGGGCAGGTGTTTCTTCCTTGCGGTTGTCCTTGACCCACTTATGCCGCTGCGAGCGCAGTTTGAGGAAAGTACGTGCTTCTTTGTACAAGCGCTTGCGTTCGGAGTTGTCGAAAACAGCTTTCCTCAAAATGCGGTACGCGGCCTTGGGACGGAAATAATACGCATCGTAAAAGTGATGGACCGCCTCCAGAATTTCCGCGGCGGGCAGGCCCGGATACTCGATCTGCACCATCTGGTGGCCGCCATCGTCCACCATTTTTGTATCGCTGGTCATGAAGCCATTCTTCACTGCGAACTCGTGCAACTCAGTTCCAGGGTAAGCATGCGCCACTGAAACCTGAATCGTCTCCACGTCGAGTTCCTTGGCGAAGTTGATCGTATTCTTGATGGTCTCGCGAGATTCCCCCGGCAGGCCAAGAATGAAATCTCCGTGGACAACCAGCCCCAGCTTGTGGCAATCCTTGGTGAACTGGCGGGCGCGCTCGATGGTCGCACCCTTCTTTATGTTCTTCAGAATCTGCTGATCGCCCGATTCGTAGCCCACAATCAGGAGCCGGCATCCCGCTTCTTTCATGGCCTTGAGCGTCTCGAAGTCAGTGGTGACGCGCGAGGTGCACGACCAGGTCAGGCCCAGCGGTTTCAACTTGGCGCACAATTCGACGGTGCGAGCCTTTTGCAGGTTGAAGGTATCGTCGTCGAAGAAAAATTCCTTTACGTACGGCCAGTAGTCTTTCGCCTTGGCCATTTCACGCGCCACGTCGTCGGTGGAGCGCTTGCGCCATGGGTGTCCGCTGAGTGTCTGGGGCCAGAGGCAGAACGTGCACTGCGCTGGGCATCCGCGCGTTGTGTAGAGCGACACAAAGGGATGGAGCAGGAAAGGCACGTTGTAACGGCGGACGTCCAGGTCGCGCCGGTAAACGTCGGTCACGTGCGGCAGGGCGTCCAGATTCTCGATGGTCGGGCGGTCGGGATTGTGCACCACGTGACCATTCTTGCGATAGGAAATGCCCAGAATGTCTTCGATCGGCTTGCCCTGAGCGTATTCGACGATGGAGTAGTCGAATTCCTTGCGGCAGGCTACGTCGATCACCTTCGCATCGGTCAAAGATTTCTCGGGCAGCACGCTGACGTGGGGTCCAACGAAGGCAATTTTGATGTGAGGATTGCTGTCCTTGATGGCTTCAGCGATGCGGACGTCGCCGGCGAATCCCGGGGTGCTGGTGAACAGCACGAGCAGTTCGTAATCCTTGCAGGTTCGAATGGTCTCTTCCGCCGTGATGTGGTGAGGCGGGGCGTCGAGCAAGCGCGCGCCCTCGAGCATTCCGGTCGGATAGGCGAGCCAGACCGGATACCAGTACGACTCGATCTCACGCGTAGCGGGCCAGCGCGAACCTGCGCCCCCATCGAAATTCTCAAACGAAGGCGGATTCAAAAACAGTGTTTTTAATGGCATATTGGGAATCTCTATTTTAGCACTCTTACGGGTGCACGCAGCGCAATTGACGCTACCATTCAGGTACGCCCCAGCCTGCTGCCAAAAGCGTGGAAACCTTTATCTAACTGTGCCTTAGCTGGACTCAAACCGCAAAAGAACCCTGCCGAACGTCGCTTTGGCGCATTAAGACGCGAGAATCAGGCCCCGGCTGGAAGCGGTATCGGATGCGTCATTTTGGAGCGGGATTTGGCAGCGCCCAATTTTCCAAATCTCCCGTGGCCCGTAGCAGGTTCATGCGGACCCGTTGGTACTCAAAATCGGCATCCTGAAAAAGCAGATAGCGTTCGGCCGCTTCTACCCGGGCATCGGCCAGTTCGTGCAGCGTGCCAGTCCTGGCGTCAATTCGGGTCTGGGTTGCTTCCAGGCCCGACTGTGCCAGTTGATATTCCAACTGCGCTACCTCGCGGGCGGCCTCGAGCTGCTCGGCAGCGCGTTGTAGCTTGAGAGTTTCCTCCGCCACCTGATTGCGAGTCGCCTCCGCTTGTTTTTTGGCCTTGAGCGCTTCTGCCTCAGCGGCTTCGGTCCGGGCGTGTTGGCTCGCGTTAAAAAGCGGGATCCGCAGGGCAAAGCCGATGGTGGCATTGTCCTGCTGGAAGTGAGTGTAGTACTGGCTATAGTTGTTGAAGGTGGACAGGCGCGCATACTGAGCGGAGAAATCAATCGACGGGTATAGAGCGCGATGTTCGCCCAAAGCCCGCATCCCTTCCGCCAGAGAATGCTGCTCAGCCAACTTGATGGCAAAGCTGGATGCAACCGCTTTCTGCGAAAAGTCTTCTTCCACAGCGACGGGGGGCAGGGTTGGAATGGTTTCGGGCGCGAGTTCGATGGAGGAAACCGGCAATCCGGTCAGCGTCGAAAGGTGGCGCCGAAGGACTTCAGCGGAGCCATGCGCCTCGACTCGGTGCAACCGGACGCGCGCTGCGGTGAGCTTGGCTTTGTTTAGTTGCACGGCGCTGTCCACGCCTTCCTGCAGGCGCTCGGCCACCGCTTGTTCCATTTGTTGCGCCTGGGCTTCGTCCTGCTGCAAACGCAGGAGCCGCGCCTCCCACTTCGCCAGTTCAGCGTAAGTCAGCGCGACGTCCTGGATTACGGCGTTGCGCTGGTCTTTGTCCTGAAACTCGGAAGCATGCCATTCAATCTTCGCTGCATTCAGGAACTGCCGTTGCGCAGGGTTGAAAACCGTGCTCTGCGCTACGGCATTTACCAGTGCCGGTGCGGCCCCTCCGATGGCGAGAGGGTTTCCATAGGACCAGCCAAGGCCCGAACCGACGCCGATTTGCGGCAAGTAGTTGTTGCGGAGTTCCCGGTAGGAGGCGAAGGCGCGCTGCACGTCGGCGTTGGCAATCGCTAAAGTCGTGCCGTGCGCAAGCGCTAACCGTATGGCGCGATCGAGAGGCAGCGGTTCAGCCTGGCCGCGGGTTGCGATCATTAGTAGGGCCGCAACGGGGGCGAGCAAATTTGTGGAGCGCAACCGTGGCAATCGGATTTTCATCTCGTCACCTTCATCTCGTCACCATCCGGCCGTGCCTCGACCGCAACGCACAAATTGTAGTGCGCCAGACGCGAGCAGGGCAGTAGCTTTCGAAGTTATTTGGGACGCCACAAGGCACAGGTGGAATTTCGCCATCCTCAGCGGGCAACTCGGTTGAGTGCTTGCTGGGCCACGCCGAAGGTCCGGGCCAGTGACAAGGAAGCACGGTACTCTTGGGCAGCACCGGCTTTGTCTCCTTGTTTTTCCAGTACCATACCGAGCAGATAGTGGGCTTTGAACGCCGGAGCGGCCTCTACCGGGCCGGCGGCGAGGTAGCGGTGCAGCAGTTCCGCGGCGAACGGATAGCTGCGGCCGCCGCGATATAACATGCCGGACGCTTCCACCAGAACATCGAGTTTTGGCATCGGCGCCTGGCTGAGTTTAACGATGGCCTGTTCCATTTCGTCGAAGCGTTTCTGGCGACGGAGAAATAAAGCAAGGTTGAGCCACGCTTCCGCGTCACCCTTGCTGAGGTCGATGTACTGGTGATATTCCCGTTCGGCGGTGGCGGCGTCTTTTTTCTTTTCGGCGATGCGCGCGTAAATCCAGTGTTCACGCGCTGGGTTCATGGCCGCAAGGGACTGGGCTTGCTCACGGGCCTTTTGCTCGCCGCCGCCGACAATGCCGGGCGCTTCAATGTAGAACTCCGCCAGATCGAGCCGGGTTTCCACGTCTTTCGGATTCAGTTGCACGGCGCGCTCGAATTCTCCGCGAACCTTCCCGACCAGACCGGCGGCAGCCAGAAAATTTGCCCGATCCGCCCTTTCGCCATACACGCGCCCCAGCCAGAGATGGAAACGGCTGTTGCCCGGATCGAGCGAGACTGCTTTTCGGCAGGAGGATTCCGCACGATCCCATTCTTCGAGTGTGAAGTAAGCACGGCAGAGCAGGTTGGACGATTCCGCGTCCGCTGGAGCAGAGGAGAGACGGCCATTCAATTCGGCGATGGCTTCATCGATCCGGCCGGCAGCCAGCTTGTCCTTGGCAGAGTCCGCCAGGCTGGCGGTCAACGAGGCAATGAGCAACAGTAAAACGAGCGAGACTCTGGACGCGCGCGTGATCATCTAGAACTTAACCTGCGTTCCGTCGCCAATCGGTTTGCCATTTGACGAATTGATTGCCACCAGGTCTTTGGCGGAGAGGCCGCGTTTTATTTCCACCTGCGTGAGATTGGAAAGGGAAGTCTCCACCTCCCGGCGCTTAAGTTCGTGGCCGGAAACCTGCAAGACATAAGGTTTGGAGTCGTCCGTTCGCACAGCCTCTCGCGGCACCACCAGCACGTTGTCGTGCTCGGCGGCAACGATCGTTACACCGACGTTGATATTCGGCAAGAGTTTCAGATCCTTGTTATCTACGATGCTGGTGGTCTCGCCGACGTTGCGCGAACCACGTAACCTAACCGTAGATGGGATGGCAGTCACGATGGCCCGCCACACCCGTCCCGGCACGGCGTCCCAGGTGATCTCAATAGGATTTCCCGGAGCCAGTCTGCCCACATCGGGTTCATCGACGAAAGCGCGGACCAGCACTTTTCGCAGGTCGGCCACTTGCAGTAGAAGATCTCCGGCGGCGACGAAGCCGCCTTGCTTGGCGGGCAGCGAGTACACGATGCCATCGAAAGGAGCGCGGACATTCGATTTCGCTAGAACGTCCTGCGCAGCATCGTAGGCGGCCTGCGCTTCCCCTTGCTGAGCTTCGACGCGCGCCAACTCCGCATTCGAATATCGTTTTGTCTGCTTTTGCTGGAGAAACGTGAGTTGGGCAGTGGCGCGAGCAAGAGCATTTTCGACTTCGCGCACTTCTCCTGCCGAGGCAGCGCCCTGCTGCTCAAGCTTTTTCAGCGCGTCCAGATTGCGCTGTGCGGATTCGCGGTCGGTGCCAGCCTTTACGAGTTGAGGTTCGAGGCTCAGCACTTCTTCCTGATTCCCGCCTCGTTTCGCAGCGCTCAGGTCGGCCTGCGCTGCTCGCAATTGCGTCTGGGCACGAGCCGCCTGGGCGTGCGCGTCGGCGTCATCTAGAACGACCAGCATTTGGCCCTTCTTGACAGAGTCACCTTCCCTGACAAGAACGCGCCGCACACTCGTCGAGACCGGAGCGTGGGCCTCAAAATTATTGACCGGCTCAATTTTCCCGTTGGTGGAGACCAAGCTGCGGATCGCACTCTGTTCGACGACGGCGGTTCGCACCGGCACCGCGTCATCGCGGTGGAAGATGAAAGCAGCGAGGAGGATCACCGCCCCGAGGATCGCAAGCGCTGTAACCCACCACCGCCGCGCAGGGCGTCCCGAACTGTTTCCATTCAATGGCATGCAGGGAAAAGCGTAAGCTTCAATGTATATCATCCACGCGCTGCGGAGAGCTGGCAAATGCACGCTGCGGGCTGCCTGTTTAGATGCATCGCGCCCGCCGTTTGCGTCGGCGACAGTTACGGAATTCTTCTCGATTGCGCAGGGACAGCCGCGCTCGGCTGTCCCTACGTGAGTTGCGAACATCATGGGATGCGACTCTAGGTACAATAAGCAGATGCGAAACGCTCCCCGTTCCACGTTGCCCCGCTACACTGCGGAGCACGCCAGCGCCGGGCTTGATCACGATTTCCCGGAAATTGAAACCTGGCCGAACCAGTTCCCGGGGTACGAAATTGTTGTGGATGATCCCGAATTCACTTCCGTCTGCCCCAAGACGGGCTTGCCAGACTTCGGCAATATCGTGATTCGCTACCAGCCCGATCGCCTGTGCCTGGAATTGAAATCGTTAAAGGAATATCTCCAGGCGTATCGAAACCTCGGCATCTTCCAGGAGAACATTGTCAACCAGGTGCTGGAGGATATTGTCCGCTGGGCCAAGCCGGTTTGGGCGGAGGTGAAAGGTGAATTTCGCCCGCGCGGCGGAATTTCGACGATTGTGATCGCGAGGTGGCCGCGGGCGAAGCAAAGTCAGAAGTGATTGGTCCTTCCTGAGGCTTCCGCCGGCAATCTAGTGGGACTCGGCCGCGCCCTCCGCGCGCCCTCTTCTCCGGCGTGTTATATTCCCACGCTAAGTGGCCCCGACCAAACTCTATCCTCGAACCGCGCTGGCCCTGCTGACCACGCTGAACCTGTTGAACTACATTGACCGCTCGGTGTTGTTTGCGGTGCAGCCGCTGGTGCAGTCGGAATTCCATCTTTCCAATATTCAGGTGGGATATCTCACCAGCGCTTTCCTCGGGTTCTATATGGTTGCGGCGCCATTTGTCGGGCCGTTGGCCGATCGCTATTCGCGCAAGCGCATCATCGTGCTCGGCGCGATTTTCTGGAGCGGCCTGACGCTGCTCACCGCTTTCACCCACACCTACTGGGAGTTGCTGGTGCGGCATACGCTGGTCGGCGTGGGCGAGGCGACCTTTGTCACCATTGCGCCCACCTTCGTCGCTGACCTGTTTCCGGAGAAGAAACGCGGCCGCATCTTTGGCGTGTTCTACCTCGCCATTCCCGTGGGAACAGCGGCTGGATACCTGCTCGGCGGCAGACTCGGCCCCGATTTCGGGTGGAGATTTCCTTTCTACATTGCCGCGGGTCCGGGCTTCCTGTTGGCGCTGGCCGTTGCTTTTCTTCCAGAACCCCCGCGCGGCCAATTCGATTCCCTGAAGGAAACACCCGAACGGGGAACGATCGTCGGGCTGGCGCGGAATCCCGCGTTCTGGGCCGTGACCCTCGGCATGGCCGCCGGAACGTTTTCTCTTGGCGGAATACAGGTGTGGATGCCAACTTTTCTGTCGGTCGCGCGAGGCTACAGTCTGAAACAAGCCAACGAAATCTTTGGGGCAATCGTTGTAGTCTGCGGCATCGTGGCTTCATTAGCGGGCGGGTGGCTGGGCGACCGCCTGCTGCCCCGCATGAAGGGTTCCTACTATTTTGTGTCGGCGATCAGCATGGCTTTGGGAGTGCCGGTCATGATTGTCGCCCTTTTTGCGAAGGGACCGATCATGCTGCCCGCGATCGCGCTAGCGGCGTTTTTTCTGCTGGTGAATACCTCGCCGTTGAATACCGCGCTGGTCAATGCGGTCGGTGCGCACATTCGGGTTACGGCGATCGCAGTGAACATATTTCTTTTTCACTTGTTCGGAGATGTCCCCTCACCGACGATGATGGGATACGTGGCCGACCACCACTCGCTCCAGGCTGCCTTTATACTGCCGGTGATCGCCATGGGTATTTCTTCCGCCATACTGTTTTACGGCATGCGATTTGCCCCATCACTGCGGGTCAGTGAATATTCAGCGGAGTCGCAAGTCTCTTCCGGAGCATCTTCCTAAGCAGAATGCATTGGCAGACATTTCACTGGATAGCAGGCAGCATCCTTGCACTGGCCTGGTTTTCGCGCATTGTGGAAGCGGCATTCGGTATGCCGCGTGTTGCCGATATCGCGCGGCCCGAATGGGACCTCAGGCCGGCCACTCCAAATGGCGAGCCGAGAGTCAGCATTATCGTTCCGGCACGCAACGAGGCAGAAAGCATTCGCGAAACGCTCGCGCAGTTACTCGCTCTCGATTACTCGAACTACGAGATCATTGCTGTCAACGACCGCTCCACTGACCGGACTGGCCGGATCATGGACGAGTTCGCCGCAAGTTCCCAGGCGCACGGTCTGCTGAAGGTCATTCACGTCTCTGACCTGCCTTCGGGCTGGTTAGGCAAGACGCATGCCATGTGGACGGCCAGCCAGCAGGCGACCGGCGACTGGCTGTTATTCACCGATGCCGATGTGCTCTTCAAAACTGACGCGCTGCGACGCGCCGTGGCCTATGCCGAAACGGAGCGAGCCGACCACGTCGTCCTTTTCCCGCGCATGATCATGAAGCGGCCGAGCGAGAAGATGATGATCGCGTTCTTCCAGGCGCTCTTCGTTTTCGGGCACCGTCCGTGGAAAGTTGCCGATCCCAAAGCGCGCGACCACATGGGTGTGGGTGCATTCAACATGGTCCGGCGCTCGGTGTACGAGGCGGTAGGTAGCTATCGCGCCTTACGCATGGAAGTGCTCGACGACATGAAGCTCGGTAAGGTAATCAAGAACGCGGGCTTTGCCCAGCGCAATGTCTTTGGGGAGGATCTGATTTCACTCCATTGGGCGAAGGGTGCTTTCGGCATCGTCAACAATCTCACCAAGAATTTTTTTGCCGTGCTTTCCTTCCAGTGGCCGCGAACCGTGGCCTGCATCGTGGGCTTGGGCTTGCTGAATCTCGGTCCATTTCTTGGTGTCTGGCTGGCACACGGACGGGCGCGCGTTCCTTATGCCATTGCGCTAGGTTCGCTGTTTCTCATTTATTACGGAATGTCGGTCAGGTCGGCCGTTCCGGCATATTACTTCTTCCTGCATCCCGTCAGCACCAGTTTGTTCATGTACACACTGTTGCTCTCCATGCTCCACGCCCTCTCGAACGACGGCATCGTATGGCGAGGGACGAAGTATCCTTTGGACGAGTTACGTAAGGGCATGGTGTGACATAAGTCACAAGTAACTGTGACTGCCTACTGCCTATCTCCTATACATTGCAACATTGTGAATGTCAATGTTACCAACCCGTGCACTATGTATTGCATTTTTCCCGACTCCAGAATCTACTAATAGAGTGCGCACCAAGGCTGCATCCAAGATATCAGAGACAGCGCATTTCGTAGTCGTATAACAGGTGTTCCCGGCAAACCAGCCGGAGGCAACCTGATTTTAAATGGAGGGATTATGCAGAAGTTTCTGGTGTTACTCATTTTCGTGGGCTTTTTCTCGCTTTCACTGATGGCGCAAGACTATCCCAAGGCGGAGATCTTCGGCGGTTATCAATACCTGCACCTCGGCGGCAGCGGCACAGATATCAACGCCAATGGCTGGAATGCCTCACTGACCGGCAACTTCAACAGTTGGTTTGGCGTGACGGCGGATTTCAGCGGCGCCTACAAGACGATCAGTGGTGTTGACACTAAGGTTTACAGTTACGCCGGCGGCCCGGTAATCTCTTTGAATTCCGGCGGTAAAGTCAACCCGTTCGTCCACGCGCTGTTCGGAGGAGCGCACGCCAGTGCCTCGCTGTCTGGAGTGGGATCGGGTTCCGCGAACGGTTTCACCACCATGGCCGGGGGCGGCGTCGACGTCAAAGTCAACAAGGCCCTCGCAGTTCGCCTCGTCCAAGCGGACTGGGTTTACTATCGTTTCAATGGTGCGAGCGAAAGTCACAACGTAAGGCTCTCAACCGGTATTGTGCTCCGCTTCTAATTGCGGTCAGTGAGAAACGGCTGCTTGTGGCCAACGCCCTCAAGCAGCCTGCTTACTGTGGCTCTTCTGGATCTTCGATCGAAACTGGCGACCCCTTCTTTTTAGCCGTCTTCTTGGCTTTGGGATGGCTGTACCTCCCCGCACTATAGCGGCCATGGTGCTCGACGTCGTAGTCCGTGGGCACCGGAGGAACCACCAGGAAAGCGCTTTCGCCCAGTTGTTGGGTGTGGCGCAAGATGATCTGCGCGCGTCCGGCATAGTCCTGAATCGTACCCTTGATTTCAATCTGTCGGCCCTCGAGCTGGCGCAGGTCGCCAACTTTTCCAAGGCCATCCTGGAACACGACCACGGTGAAAGGACACGCCTTCGACTCTTTGCAGAAGTTGAGGAAGGTGGCGCCGTTGCTGCCCTCTTCCTCGTGTAGCACGATTCCGCTGACACTTTTGGTTGTGCCCACGTGCTTGCCCGCTTCAGCGAAAGAAACGCAGTCACGCTTCGAAGTATTTCGTGCGGAGCAAACCCCGCTTATGGATAGAAAGCTCCCAAACAATAAAATGAGCGTAGTAAGAGAACGCATGACGGATGAGGCGCGAAGAAGTGCACCCTCACAAATTTTATTGTAGGCGTGAAAGAAGAGGTCCTACGCTAAGGGCGCGAAAAGTTTCGCTGTGACTTCCCGAAAGAGGAACTTGC
>Ga0182019_10001260_pt1 | contig 12883 bp, 16 predicted proteins | sample 812E2MmetaG_FD_120483 | JGI IMG/M metagenome (GOLD analysis project Ga0182019, IMG submission 120483) | Permafrost microbial communities from Stordalen Mire, Sweden - 812E2M metaG | ecosystem: Environmental > Terrestrial > Soil > Wetlands > Permafrost | place: Sweden: Stordalen | collected...
GAGTTAAATAATATCATGCAAATGAAACTTAAAAAAATTACTAGGCTTCGGTAACATCTTTTATGAGGCACCGTAACCTAAAATCACTCTTCTCTCGGTAACATTTATTTATGAGGCAATAGGACCGTGCGGTAATATTTGTTAGTTGAATTATCCTTTATGCGAAACATACGTTGGTATCTTCATAGCGCAGCGTATAACCTGAAGGTCCATCGGGGTCACACGTCGGGATTTCACAACAGCCAAATACTTTTACTGGACTCCACCGGCTGGCGCCAGGAAATTCCAAGCAGCGGGATTAGAATTAAATGATTTTTATTTGCGGGCTGTCATCAAGAATACTGTAAAAAGACGGCTTTTACCATCATTAACTGGCTTTTCAATTTCGGCGGCATGAAGTGATTGAACATTTTGGAATCCTGCATCTATAAATATACGGCGTAAAGTTTCCCGATCAAATCCGAAATGATATACGCCATCATTATTGCCGTGAAACTGACCATCGTCTAAATCCAGATCAGCAACAACAACTCGGCCCGATGGAAGTAAAATTGAATAAAATTGTTTTATCAGAGGACTTACATTTTTAATGTGGTGCAGGGTCATGCTGCTGACAATAAGATGATAAGAACCTCTCAGAACATCACCCTTGTCCAGATCAATGTATTCGGCTTCTACATTGGTCAGGTTTTGCTCTTTGATCTTTGTTTTAAAAACATCCAGCATCCCCTGTGAGCTATCCACACCGGTTATAGAGCGGACAAAAGGCTGTAAGGCAAGAGTCAGAAGTCCCGTGCCGCAACCGAAATCCAGAACATCCATATCGGGCGATAAGGTTATCTCCTGGATCATGCTCTGAGCTATATCATGAGCCACTTTTACACGGCCGGTAACCTGATCCCAGTTGGCGGCGTCCTGATCGAAATCTCTCTTTTTAGTATTTATTTCATTTCCTTCAGACATTGATAATACTCCGGTCATTCATTGCGTTTCGAAGATAAAGATATTACCGCAGAAATACAACATAAATTATTATTTATCTTACTTTCCAGACATAATTAATATTTTAGCCCTTGACAAGTTATGGGCATATGCTTAAAATAGCTTGAAAGGAGTAATAAAGACATATGCCACGTCCTAAATGTCAACGTAATATATGTGGAATGCCTGATAATAATTATTTCAAGCCGCGGGGAATACCTGCTGTCGATCTGGAAGAGATTGTTCTCAACCTCGATGAATTTGAATCAATCCGTCTGGCGGATTACGAACAGCTTTATCAGGAAAAAGCGGCAGAACAGATGAACATTTCCCGCCAGACGTTCGGCAGAATCATTGAAGCGGCACACCAAAAAATAGCCGACGTTCTGATCAACGGCAAGGCGCTAAAAATTGAAGGCGGAGAAGTTGCTCTTAACGAAACACAACCCTGCTGCAAAGCTAAAAAACGCAGTGCAGGAAAGAATAACTAATATCATTAAAGGAGAATTTTATGAAGATCGCGTTACCATCGAATCAGAATCAAATTGATGCACACTTTGGGCACTGTGAATATTTTACGGTATTCACCATTGATGGGCAGAAAAAAATAACAGATGAAGAAATAATAGCTTCCCCCGCCGGATGCGGCTGCAAATCTAATATAGCCCAGACACTCGCCGAAAAAGGAGTAAAACTCATGCTGGCAGGGAACATGGGACCGGGGGCGGTTAATGTATTGAACAGCCACGGCATTGATGTTTTGCGGGGATGTTCAGGCGACGTGAGAGCCGTAACGGAAAGCTGGATCTCCGGCAACCTGCAGGATTCGGGAATTGCCTGCGTTCAGCATGAGCACGGCTGTCATAACGATTAAAAATACTATATTCATTTTGTAGCGTTGTCAAATTCAATCATTTGTGGCATATATTGTACAAATCCAACTAAAACAGGAGGCTTATTTGCCAACAAAGAAAAATGAAACCAGAGAGCGTCTTATTTTGTGCATCAACGCAACCCTGCAAAAGAAAGCAAAAGAGATTGTTGTTCTGAATTTGAAAGAGATTTCCGCTTTCACTGATTACATGATTATCTGCAGCGGTTCGTCGGATAGAGAAGTTCAGGCGATATCCGCCGCGATTCAAAAATTTTTAAAGGAAACCGGAATTAGACCGATGGGTATCGAAGGCGAAGCTAACGGCCAGTGGGTCTTGCTGGATTATGACGATGTTGTAATTTCCGTTTTTTATGAACCTGTCCGGAGTTTTTACAATATAGAAAACCTGTGGGATGCCCCCCGAATGAATATTGACGAAAACAAGAAGGAAATAAAAAGATTAAACAAGGAAATGACATGAGCGTGAGCGAAGCTCTCAATGATTTCAGCGAAGTTATTTTCCCCACTCAGTGCCTGGGCTGCGCTGAAATCCTGCATTCTTTCACCGGTCAAATGTTTTGTTCCGTCTGCAATGACAAAATTAATTTTATCAACGGCAGTATGTGCTCTATTTGCGGCACAACTTTTTCCGACAGTCCGGCGGAAAACCACTTATGCGGAGACTGTCTGGAGAAAAGACCTTATTTTTCTTCCGCCCGTGCCGCATTCAGTTACGAAGATATAATTCTAAACGCGATCCATCAATTTAAATACAACCGCAACATATCCGTCGGGGAAATGCTGGCATCTTTCATGGCTGATTTTTCCTTCCCTGATATTGATTTTACTGATTACTCTTTGATGATGCCGGTGCCCCTGCACATTAAAAGACTCCGTGAGCGGGGTTTTAATCAATCCCTGATTCTTGCGCGCGCAATAGGAGAAAAACAGCAAGTTCCCGTTACCTTCTCTGCGCTGAAAAGGCACAAATTTACCTTAACCCAAGCCGGTTCCAACAAAAAAGAAAGAAAACAAAATATTAAAGGAGCATTTGAAATCAGCAATAAGAAAGAGATTGCCGGTAAAAACATCATCCTCGTTGACGATGTCTACACGACCGGAGCCACTGCCAACGAATGCGCGAAAACATTAATCAAAGCCGGTGCTCAAAAAGTTTCGGTGTTAACACTGGCCAGAGTTCTCCCCAATTAATTTCAAAACAAGGAGCGGGAATGAATAAAATTTTAGAAAGAGAAGCTCTCTTAAACAAACTGGACGCCCTGCGAAAAAAAGGAAAGAAAATCGCTTTCACCAACGGCTGTTTTGACATTTTACATGTCGGTCATGTCCGTTATCTGCGCGAAGCTAAAAAAACCGCTGATGTGATGGTGCTCGCTCTCAACAGCGATTCTTCTGTTCGGTCAATCAAGGGAGAAAAAAGACCGCTGGTACCTGAAAATGAAAGAGCGGAAGTTCTTGCCGCACTGGAATTCATTGATTTTGTAACAATATTTCCGGAATTAACACCTTTGGAGCTGATCAATTATCTGAAACCGGACGTTCTCATCAAGGGAGGCGACTGGCCGGAAGAAAAGGTTGTCGGACGGGAAGAAATAAAGAAATGGGGAGGCCGGGTGGCGATAATTCCCGAAATTGAAGGCAAATCCACAACCAATATCGTAGAAAAAATAAAAAGTCTTTATGGCTCCAATAGCTGAAGTTACTGATTTTATTTATATTATTAAGATTTAAGCCAATATAATTTATTTTTTTCATTGACAAACATTTCTCTTTACAAATAAATTCTCTTTGTGTAATAAGGACGACCAAGTTTTTCATGCAAGGAGTGAATATTTTGGAAAAACAGGCAACATTGAAACAAAAACAGGAAAAGATGAAGGCTTATAAATTAATGCTCACGCAAAAGATAAATGAGCTGTTAAGTGAAGCCGGCAGAACTGTTTCCGAAATGACCAACGGCAAAGAAAACTATCCTGATCCCAACGACAGGGCTTCTCTGGAATCCGACCGGAATTTTGAATTGCGCATCCGCGACAGAGAACGCAAACTTATCATGAAGATGCAGGAAGCTATTAAAAGAATAGATGACGGCGTTTTTGGAATCTGTGAAGTTTGCGGCGGGCCCATCTCCGAAAAAAGACTGATAGCAAGACCGGTCACCACCCTCTGCATCGATTGCAAAACCAAGCAGGAAAAAATGGAAAAACTTAAAGGCGAATAACCTCAAAATATAAATTTTTGTTAAAAACGCCCCTACATTGGGGTGTTTTTTATTCCTTTAACCCAACATCCGATTTATAATTCCATTTTAAAATCAAAAGTGATAGTTAGACTGCATGTATGCAAATATCGCTTTAAATATTCCGTCCGACAAATTATTCACTTATGAAGTTCCTGCAAATTTGCAGAACGAAATTGAAATCGGCAAACGTGTATTTGTCCCTTTCGGCAATAGAAAACGCACCGGCTTTATCATCGAAACACTTTCATCCTGCGATCTGAAAAATATAAAACCTATCACCGAAATATTAGATGAAGGACCGTTGTTTGGCGCAGGGGACCTCGATTTTTACCAATGGATTGCCAATTATTTTATGTATCCGCTGGGCAAGGCGCTGGCCGAGATCATTCCATCCGGTTCCGAGAAGAAAGATTTTTTCTGGATAACTCCGCTGGTATCAGAAACGGATATTCATCTTCCACCGGCGCAGAAAAAACTGATGGATTTTCTGCGGCAATATCCTCAGGGCATCGCTTTAAGCAGCATAACAAAAATCAGCGGCTTGAAAAATGTTTCTTCAACAGCACGGAAACTACAAATGGCGGGACTTCTGCAAATCGAAAAAAAACAAAGTAAACAGCTTTCCGTGCAAAGCGAAAAAATAGTGGCACTTGCAAAGGGCGAAATATCAGAAGCCAAATTAACAAGGAAACAGCAAAATGTTTTGGAATTTATTCAGACCAAGGGACCTATAGCCTTAAATACCTTGATTGAAGAATCCGGCACTTCCGGCGCTGTTATTAAAAGACTGCAGGCCAAAGGCTTAATCAACTTTACCGCCAGCGAAAAAATTCGATCCGCTTCGCTTGATTCGGCAATCAGCCGGAGCAAAAACACGATCATTCTCAATAATCAGCAAAATCGGGCCATGGAAGAAATTTCCCGTTATCTGGAAAAAAATACTTTTACCCCGATACTGCTTCACGGAGTTACGGGCAGCGGAAAAACGGAAATCTATTTAAAGGCTATCGAAAAAGTTTTGGAAAATGACGGCTCCGCGATTTATCTTGTGCCGGAAATAGCCTTAACGCCGCAACTCATATCTCGCGTAGCCGGACGATTTAACGAGCAGCAAATCGCCGTTCTGCACAGCGGCATTGCCGAATCCGTCCGCTACAACCAGTGGCGGCAAATAAAACGCGGTCTGATCAATCTGGTTATCGGCACGCGTTCCGCTCTCTTTGCCCCGCTGCCGAACTTGAAATTAATTATTGTCGATGAAGAACATGACGGCTCCTACAAGCAGGATGAACGGCTCTGCTATCATGCCCGCGACCTGGCTGTTTTAAAGGCCAAGATGGCTTCGGCTGTTGTGATTACAGGTTCCGCCACGCCCAGCGTCCGCACTTTCTTTAACGCCCAGACAAAAAAATACCGTCATCTGGAATTATCCCGACGCGTGGACGACCGGCCGATGCCCGTGGTCGAAATCATCGATATGAAAGCACAGCAGGAAAAAGCAGGCAAAACGCCCATTCTTTCCGATACTCTGATTGAAAGGATAAATGAAACGCTTGCCAAAAAAGAGCAGGTTTTGCTTTTTCTCAATAAGCGCGGCTTTGACACCTTTCTCGTCTGCGCTGATTGCGGTTATAATTTTCGCTGTCCCAACTGCGCCGTTTCTCTGAAAAATCACGCGGCGGAAGGCGTTGTTAAATGTCATTACTGCGATTTTACGATAAAATCGTTGCCTCTTTGTCCATCCTGCAAAAGCAGCCGCATTTTAAGTTACGGAGTCGGCACGCAGAAGTTGGAAAAAGAAATAGAAAAATATTTCCCCGAAGCGCGGATTCAGAGAATGGACTCCGACACGACATCCCAGAAGGGAGCGCAGGAAAAAATACTGAAGGCGCTGGAGGCCAGAAAAATTGATATCCTGATCGGCACGCAAATGATCACCAAGGGACATGACTTTCCTTTCATAACACTGGTGGGTGTTATCTCCGCCGATACCTCTTTGAATATGCCGGACTTTAGGGCTTCGGAAAAAACGTTTCAACTGATAACGCAGGTTGCCGGACGCGGCGGTCGTGGAAATTCCCCGGGTAAAGTCATTATCCAGACTTTTAATCCTGAGCATTACGCTTTAAAACATGCCCAAAATCATGACTACAAATCATTTTACACGGAAGAAATTGAGTTTCGCGAAGCTCTGCAATACCCACCGTTTGGCCGGATCATCAACTTACGGTTATCATCCACAAACAAAGATGTTTTGATTGAAGAAGCGCACCGATTAGGCAAACTTGCAAAAAAAGTGAGCGCGCGGCATGGAAATATCGCGGAAATTATCGGTCCGGCGGAATCGCCGCTGGCCAAAATCAGAGGACGCTTCCGCTGGCAAATGCTGATTAAAGGCACGGATATAAACGCGCTACATCAAATCGCACGGGAAATTATCGGGGCAAATAAAAACAGTCAGGTGAAGGTTACAGCGGATGTGGATCCGGAAAATTTTATGTAGCTCCAATCCTAAATCAACAATCATGGATTAGTTGGTCATTGCTTATTTTTTGGGGAAATACTTCACATTGTCTATATTTTTAAAATCTGAATCCTGAGTCCAAATAATTGCATTGAATTCCTGAGCTGTTGCAAGAATAATGCTGTCCGCCATTGGAAGATTATATTCCAAACTCAGCTTTGAAGCAGCAATAGCTAATGATGCTTTGAGATCGACAACTGTTCCTTTTTGCATCGCAATAACTGCCTGCAAAGCGTCATTCTCTCCGGCTTCCCGAAGAATTACTTTGAAAACCTCATATATTATTACCGTCGGAACAATGAGTTTTTCAGCATCATTCAATGGTGTTAAGAAATGCCTCGCATTAGGCTCATCTGCGAAGTAGGCAAGCCAGCCGGAAGAATCTACGATATTCATACTCTATCTTTCTCCCTTTTGAAGTCCGTATTAATGCCTTTAAGAAATCCTCGAAGTTCTTTAATATTACGCTCCGGTATAAACTCGATACGACCGGCATATTCTATAACCTGCATTTTTTGGCCCGGACTAAGATTCAGCGACTCCCGAATTGTTTTCGGTATAACTACTTGATATTTGGGTGATACAGTTACTGATTGCATACCAATACCTCCATCGATCAATTTCGTATTACGATATCATGATCGATATTATATTGTCAATAATATTGTTCTCCAACACGAACATCAGTGGCACACTCACCGCCATTTCAATATCTGCTCCTTTCCCTTACTTAGGGGCATCATCAATATCTTCATAAACATCTTGTGAAAAACGCGGTGAGCAGATGGCAAGGAAAATTAAATCTTCATTGCCGATGTTGGTAATGCGCTGACGGCACATTGGCGGGATAAACACGATGTCACCCGCGGCAACTTCCTGCGGCGTCAGTTCCCCAATCGCCACAAGCCCTCTGCCGCTGATGATGAAATAACGCTCGGCCGTTCCCTTAAGACAATGCCGGCGCGTTGTCACTCCGGGCGCCACTCTTGCCCTGGCAATGGAAACATCCGGATCGTCCGCTGTGTTGAATAATTCCGTAATGTGGCATTTCTCGGCGGTATAAAATTCATGTTTAAGATTTTGCGTTTTGATTATTTCCTTCACCTGACTTTCCCCGTTCTTATGAAAAATCTTTTCAGCCAATAAACCCAATGCGAGAATCTTAACGTGGGAAAAGCACGATATACATCGGCCATGACCGCATCCCATGCGTTCTTCGCATCTTTATCCAAAAGAGAACGAAGCGGGCGGTAATCGCGCAACACAACACCAATGCCGCCGAGGATTTCACTGGACGAGCCCAATCCTTGAACAGCCCCAACCAGTAAATCCGCAACATTGGATCTGCCGACACGACGCAGTTCCATGACCAAAGAACCGAATTCCGGCCACCATTTTTGTAATTCCGCATCACTCATATGCCACTCATATTTTGGGAAAAATCCTCTCCACAAAAATTCCATCAAAGTCACATCGCTTATCAACTAACAACCTGGCTCCTGAATCATCCATCCGGCCGTTGTCACGCTTTGTCGTTACCTTGCAGGCATCAAGGTGTTTGATCTTCGGACGCCGATACGGGCAGGCCGTTAGTTGGGATGTCTTCATTCCCGCCGGCAATTGCCTTGGCCTTTTCGTCGCGTAATTCTTTCAGGCCATCCTGAATGAGTGCGAAAATAAGAACCCACGCCGCCACTCCCAGGATCACGAATTTGCTGTAGAATGGAAAGTTCCACGAAGTGTTCCAAAGCATATGTAGAACAACGGCGAAACCGAATACCTTCAAAAATCGCTCATCTTTGACCATCTCGAACGCGAACTTACTCGCACCTTTTACCCGCCAGAGAGCGGCGCCGCACATGGCGGTCCAGGCAATGTGACCAAATGGTGAAAGCATTCCTCGTATCATTATAGTGTCTTTCATCATATCGGTACTAATGAGGCCCTGGCGCAGCGCATAACCTGCGGACTCAAACGCCGCAAATCCTGTACCCACCGCCGCGCCAAACAAAAGGCCGTTGAGTTTGTATTTGTACTTGGGGATATTGACTACAATAAACAATGCAAGAAGTTTACCGGGTTCCTCCACCATACCGGCAAGGGATGCTCCCAGCCAACCGAACTTCAGATTGGCAGTCACCTGAAACAGAAAGAGAGAAAAGATGATCGAAAGGATGCCGCCTAAGAATAAAAGTCGTATGACCTGATAAAGCGATACGTTTCTTCGCGCGTTTATTTCAACAAAGAAGATGAGTGTCGCAAGCGGGACTGCGAATGAACCCACCATGATGAGGCCTGGAATTAAGTTGGTATTTTCAAACTGATTCCATCCGGCCAGGAACAGCAGGTATATGATAAGTGCCCCAAGAAAAGTTTTAAAGAACACCCATGGTTTGGGCCACGATGTATCAACATCGGCTATCGACGGTGTGGTGCGTGATGTCCCAACAGTGAAGTAATCTTCTATCTCCTCTTTAGTATGCTTTCGAAAGACCTCCGAAAAAAGGTCTTTCAAACTGAAATCCTCCAGTTTCTCAACACCGGCAAAAGTGACGAGTCGATCGCTGAGATTTGACGCCAGACGTTTTACGTCGGTTTTCGTATATAATGATGAATTGGTCCCTAGAGCACTTAACTTAATGGGTGATGCGTTAGCGGTAGACGCTTCGGCCGTAAAGATATTGTTACAGGATGAGCATTGGACTTCCTGTCCTAAAACAGCATCATCACCTATGAGAGACTGATTACATTTTGGACATGTAATTACGATCTGTGGCATTTGTTTCCTCCTTTGTTGAATTTTTTATTGCAAAGCTGAACCGATCATTTGGAGTTTTAATCGGCTCACGCAGTTTATGAAAATATTGATATTACTTTTTTATTTCTTTTTAAGTTTGGCTCCGGCGACTTTTTGAATCCATTCAACGACCTGATCCTCTACAACATCCGGTGTTCCCATGTGATCCGCGTCAACCACGACATACTGATTAGCCGGATTTACCGGCGCTTTTTTATAGGCATAAAAATCGCCTCTTTCGTACATCGGATCTTTCTTGCCAACTATCCAGATGAGCGGGATGTTCTTTTTCCACTTCTGCATATTGGAAGGAATGACCGCCGACCCATCCGGCGAAAAGTAACCGAGATATATATCCGCCGTAGTCGTGACTGAGTTCACCCTTCCCTGATTGGTATCTGTGAACTCTGCCTTCTCTGCACCATGCCCTTCCGCAACCATTTCCTTGGCCTTTTTCACACTGCTGCCGACTATCCCCTGAAAGTTCGGCACGTCCGGGGTATGGCCGGGAGCGATGGCTACGATTCCGTCAGCATCTGCGAACATTGCAGCGTAACCGATGGCGCCGTTTGCTCCGAGGCTGTGTCCGGCGACAAATACAGCCTTAACTCCTTTGCCTCTCATTGCCTCCACTATCTGGTGGACTTCGCGCATCGCGTCTTCATAAGCAGCATTGTAGCCCCGCGACCGCGACCACGGCATATCAGGAACCCTGACATCCATTCCCGCGCTTTTCATTGCTTCGACAACACCTTTAATCGCCGGCGAATTCGGGGACCCGTTCTTGCCGTGCAGAAACACGACGCCGATATCGGCAGAATGAGCCTCTATGGCCGTAAGTCCCAACAGTGCCATACAAACAGCCACAAACGACAATATTTTTATTCTTTTCATTTGATATATCCTCCACCTTTCATCCTCTTGCCCGATCAATACGGTCAATCAGCTCCGTAATATCCTTATTTTTTTTGAACGGTATCAAACTGCCGGGCGGCGAAAAACTAAGCTCATCACCAAATTCCGTTTTATGGCGAACACTTATTGTTACCCTTGGAGGATTAACCATAACTGAATAACTGACATTTTTTATATCCGTCAAATTTATCCGAACTGTTTTGCCATTGTTCTTGAAAAGCAGTGTTGAACCCCCATCATAGACTTCATCGATGAGATCAAAGACTAAATTTTTCATGATGAAATAGCCGAACACTGCCATAAAAACAGGAATAACAAAAATCATAATATCAGCGCTGCCGTTACTATTTCTGCGATCAGCATATAATGAGGTGAACAAAAACAATCCTATAAATCCGAACCATATAGCGGGAAAGATTCGCTTATAGAAAAATATTCCTCTTGATGAAAGTTTCTTCATGACGTTACTTTATGTAATGTTCACAGGTTCCGGCGCAGTCTTTGCGCCCTCAACAAAACCGAATACCGCGATGTTAAAAGCCATCGTGGGATCAAGATATATTTTGGCGTGGTTGATAAGAAGAGCCGTCGCGACAGCCACGGAATGCGCAGTTTCCTGATCTGAAAAACCGTAACGATCTTTAATCGGAGCATACATCGGTTCCATCTTCTTCTGCGTTTCCAAAAACTCCAGCATAGGCTTGTGTCTTGGCTCTATTTCCTTGCCCGCCTGAGTGTTATCGATGGCAATTTTCATTCTGGAAAGGGCATCAGTGGCAATGTTAATGAGCTGCGGCCACTGCTCGTTGGCTTCATTGGATAACACGGCCTGCCCCGGTTTTACTCCCGGCAATTTAAGATTGAAGGAACGAAAGAGATATGTGCCCGCCATGCGCGCCGCCGCGGCCACTACCGTTCCCGGATGCACTCCATTGGGCAGCTTCAACGCTTCGATAGTCGCGGTCGCGAACTCTTGCGCTGCATCCAACTGTTGTTTACTGAGAGTCGTCATGATTTATTCCATACGGTCTAACGATAATCATCAGCAGACCTGTTTCTTTATACCATGCTAATGATCGGCTCTCCACAATAAATTGCGCCAAAGAGTCTATAGTTTTTCAGCCGCTTTTATCTCTTTTTCCTCTTTTTTCGGTACGTTTTGAGAAATCATTTGAGACAACCAGGCATTGAAGAGGTTGCCGCTCGATGAACCTTCCCCTCCGCCTACCAGAACCTGGGGCACGATCTGAATCTTACCCGCCGCTATCTCCTGAATTAGTTTGATTACCGCTACATTCTGTTGACCAATGGCATCTTTCTGGGCAATGTAAGCAGCGGCAACACCGTCGCCTTCAATCTTGCTTTTGTAAGAATTGCCGTCCGCCACGAGTATTGTAGATTCTTTAGTTCCCTGCGCCATCAGTATTGTGGATTCTTTAGTACCCTGCGCCTGGAGAATCACAGAGCGCCTGTTCCCGTCAGCTTCCTTAACTTTGGCTTCAGCCCTGTCATTATTGATGTCGATGGATAATTTGGCATCGATAACATCTTTCTGTTTATCCGCCCGGGACGATTTCTCCATGACCGCAATGCGCTTTTCCTGAGCCATCGCCTCCTGATCATACTGGGCCTGCTGTTGATTGGCAATTTCCTTCTTGGTTTGAGTATCCAGCAAATCTTTGGGTATATCGATATAAGCAATGAGTAAGTTTTGGGCCTCGACGTTGTACTCGGAAAATCTGTCTTTGGCGTGTGCCAGTGCTTCGGTCTGCAAGTCCGTCCTACTCTGGAAAAAGTCGATCGCTTTCTTCTCGCCCGCTTTATTCCGGAAAGATGAATCAATCAGCGGATGAACGATCTGATCAATCAGATTGGCGACCGATCCGAATCTGGCAATGATGTAGGCCGCGTTCCCCGGTTGAATTCGAATCACCATGCGAACATTGACTTCCAGTTGAAAGCCGTCTTTAGAAGTAACCTTCAGGGGATCAAAACTGTACAAAACCCCCGCAGCCTTGGCCTCCGTAGGTTTGACTCCCTTGACCTCCGTCCCGATTCTTCCCTCGCTTGCCCAATCGATGGTAACGGCGGAAGTAGGCACTTGATAGGCCGTAAAAGCAATCGCATTCAGATTGTATTTTCCAGGCGCTATCGGCTCTCTCCAAATGCCGCGAGTATATTTATCGGTAATCAGTATTTTCTCAACATCTTCGTGGATCGGACCACAAAATTTTCCTTCACCGGTAGCTCCAGCGGGCCCTTCGGGTGTCCTTTCCAACTCCAATCCCACGTTGGATCTGATTACTGCCACATATCCCGGAAAGACTTCGGCGACATCTTCAATTTTAATATCAAACAAATTCGGATTGATGAAATATATTCCCGGCTGCAAGGTATCCAACTGCGGTCCCCTGTATCCTTTACTATCGATAAAGAGCTGCCCATTTTGATAAGCTTTGTGGTCTGCTTCGGTACCGTTATTATTTTGAGACTTCGGGGCGATGACATAGCCCATCGGTAAGGGAATAC
>Ga0182019_10001261_pt1 | contig 12882 bp, 14 predicted proteins | sample 812E2MmetaG_FD_120483 | JGI IMG/M metagenome (GOLD analysis project Ga0182019, IMG submission 120483) | Permafrost microbial communities from Stordalen Mire, Sweden - 812E2M metaG | ecosystem: Environmental > Terrestrial > Soil > Wetlands > Permafrost | place: Sweden: Stordalen | collected...
GAATAATCTTTATATTCTATTTTACCATTTTTTTCGATGATCCATATGCCGTAGTTTCTTTTTGTCTGAGGATTATAGAACTCGACTTGTCTTAAGAATCCTCCACCAGACAATCTCCTTTTCTCATACTCTCTGAATTTTCCTGTAGTAACGCGTGGTATGTTTACATCTGTATGCATCAAGAATCTCCCTCTATCTTTCAAGGCATTAAAAAAGTTCTTAAGGACCTTGAAATTATCATCATCACTCTCAAAAAATCCGAATGAATACCACATGTTTATTATTGAGTCAAATTCGTTCTTATATCTTAGGTCCAGCATATTCTCTCTGATAAATTTCGCCTTAGATTTTTGTTTGACTGTCTCTTGCTTGGCTATATTCAATTCAAAATCATTAATATCGCTACCGACTACATTAAAACCTTTTTTAGCCAGCATGATGCTGTGCCTGCCCCATCCGCAAGGGCAGTCTAAAACCTTTTCACCATTCTTTAGATTGCAGAGTCTTATTACACCTCTGACCTCTTCGGCTGTCCTCTCATCTTGGCTCATCTTCTCGAATTCATGATATCCTTCGATAGAATCATCTCCTGTCATATAGAATTTTCCAAAGAAACCAGACTTTTCGGACCACCAATCTTTATCCATAAATTAAAATAAAAGATATAGATATATAAATTTTTCTTTATGATATTATTAAGATATTCTTGAACCTAGAATGATTATCTTCATGTATATCTGAATTCTACTTCCATCTTTGAGACTTTTTCATAGATCTGCTTTTCTTTCCTTAGCGGCCACCATTCATATAATAGGTCAGATATTGGCTTCCACATAGCTACCCATCCACCTATTATCAATCCTTCAGCAGCAATATTGGACCAGATAGTGGTATATTGCTCGACGACAAATTCCCTCAATATGAGGCATGCTGCAAGAAATACCACACCTATGGCAAGGCTTACTTGTCCTTCTCTTAATTTAAGTTTTATCCCTCTTTCTGCAAGGATTTTTTCATATTCAAAATAATGATGGATAGCCTTTACTATCTCTTGCTCGGATATTTTTCTTTTCTCGTACTTTGGCATATAAATTATTATCTTCTGCTTGACCTTTATCGGATGCTCTCCTACTGCGCTCACAATATATTTGAATGCATCCTGGTCGATATCTTTCTCTAAGAACGGGCTAGGATCAAAGCTGTTGAATAGCTGGTTTATCTTTCTTATCTTTATCTCAATCAATTCCACTGTCTTGTGTTTTTTCCAGTCAGTCTTGTATTCTGTTGTGAAGACATCGCCTGGTTTCTCAAATCTTGGATCGACTGGCTGTGCCTTATCAGGAGCCTTTAATAGAAGTGGCTCTTTAGGAATCTCTTTGTCAGATTTTGGCGTATCCTTCTTGTTCTTCAATAGAATATCTGCTATATTCTTATCAGAATCCTTTTTATCAGAAACATCCTCTTTTTTATCCATAAGTTTAGAACTACGGGATGCTATTTATATATTTTGTTAACAGACTTTGTTCGAAATGGCGATCAAATAAGAATTTATTTATATTCTCTTTCGCAATAGTCTTGTGTCAATAGCAGGCCCATGTATCTCTTGCCATCGACTTCATAGGTCTGTATATAATATAGGCCTTTGTCTGTCTCTATTGTGACTTCTTTTGTCGATGAAAGTCCTGCTGTGAAGCTCTTGACATCTTGCAGAGAATTAATCTTGACATTGTCTATAGAAAGCAGTTTTTCTCCTGATGTCAGCCCAAGGCTTAAAGTATTTGCTGTGTAAGGATTTTTGTCAATGCCTATTATGCTGACTGTGCATGGCACATATATAGAATTATATGCTACAAGGCTGAACAGCCAAAGATATATTATTATGAATATAGGATTGAACAAGATAAAAAATACCATATTTCTTGCCTTATGAGTCTTTATCCTTAATCTTTTTGGAGTAAGATAATTTGCAAGTATTGCTGAGAATAGATAGCATGTTATGAACAGAACGATTATCCCTAAGATAAGGCTTTTGATGCCTATCCCAATATTCAAGCTATATCTTAATATAAGATATCCTATGAATGATAAGACGACAGAGATTATCAGGTCAGTTAAAAAATTGGTCCATGTAAGCTTTAAGAGCTTTCTATATGAATTTTTCCTGATGAAAGAGCTTATTCCATAGATGAATCCTACGAACATGAACAAGGCCAGAATAGAGATTATATTGAATTTTGACAATAAAAGGTCTTTATCTATTATCAGATAGATGATTTTTGCTATTGCAAAGGCGAATATCCCTAGCATCAAGAATATCCCTGCGCCGATGATGCCTGATAATAGGCTTTTAAAAAATGTCTTCGATTTCTTACTCATACACCCACCTTAACATATTGTTATAGTTGATAGTCAGATGTACGAACTTATTTATAAATTTTTGCGTAGTAACGCCTATTTTCTATGCTTTAATGAAAAATTTATAAACGACATTTAGTTCCTAGACGATAACATGCTTGTAAAAGTAGACCCATTAGACACCATCATCTATGCACTCAGGACACCTGTGCCTATCTTAGATATGGCTGCACCTGATGAATCTGGCGCTAAGAACATCTCTTTGCAAAGCTTTCTCTGTAATATGGGGCTCGCAGATCCTTTTGCTCCAAACATAGCATCTCTTCGCTCTAAACTATGTTCAAGATTCAACGATTCAATGATGATTGAAAGGTTTGATGCATATTCTTGGAACAGGAAAGGTGTATATTCTGCTAATCTATTTCAAGATTTTGTGAATGCATATTGGCAGGCAGAAAAAATACTCCATACAAAAGATTTTCCTGCCAGTCCCAATCTCACGGCAAGCCTTGCAAGGCTTCGTGAAACACCATTGAGTGATAATAATATGGCTGGAGAACTTTCTCATCTGGTAAAGCTTGTAGGGCTTTCAGAGGAGCAATACTTTTGCCTGGATATATCACAGAGGTTAGGTTCGATAAGATTCAATATCGAAAATCCTGAATGGTATTTTGATAATATACTGAAACCACATGTAGGGGAAGTTGTAGATCTACTTGAAACATTAGGAGATCAATATAGAAGAAAATTTCTATTAGCTACAAACCATGTCTGTTGACATCATGTCCTGCAATCCTTCATATCATCTATGTCGCAGAACGTGTTGAAGAATGTTTTTAGTTCATCTTTTAGTTCTTTCCTGCCTTTCTTAGTCAGGCTATAGGATTTGCCTTTCCCAGATGCTATCATCCCTTTCTTGCTGAGTTCTTTGAGCGCAGGATATATTGTTCCAGGGCTTGGCTTGTTGCCTTTCCTTCTTTCGAGCTCTGCTGTGACCTCTGCGCCTGTCATGGATTTCTTGCTGATTAGCCACAGTATTAGAAATGTCAAAAATCCCTTCATCTCGCAGCCGCCTTTCATATATTTAGGATGATATAGCGCATATAAATACTTTATGCATTTTATGGATATCCGATAGTGTGTATTTGACCTCCATAAGATATATAAAGGAGTATCGCATTTCCGATATTAGGAGTCGATAAAGACTTTTTAGGAGGACAAAATGGAAAAATTAAATCTGAAAGTGATACTCGGTAGCACAAGAGAAGGAAGGTTTGGAGTGAAGGTATTCGAATGGGCAAAGAAAATGCTGGCAACACACAAGGAATTCGACGCAGAATTCATAGACTTAAAGGACTGGCCCATACCATTCTATAATTTTGCAGGCTCTCCTGCATACGGGCCGCTGGATAGCGATATAGTGAAGAGATTCACAGCAAAGATTGCAGAGGCAGATGCATTCCTGATATTGACTCCAGAATACAACCATGGATATAGCGCAGTGCTGAAGAATGCCTTGGATCATGTATATAAGGAGTGGAACAACAAGCCGGTGGCATTTATGGCCTATGGAGGTCTTGTCGGAGGATCGAGGGCAGTTGAGCAATTGAGATTAGTTGCAGTGGAATTGCAGATGGCGCCTATAAGGGAGGCAATGTATATGCCTATGGTTTGGGAATCATTTGATGAAAGAGGAAACATGAAAAATGAGCATTATCCAAAGACTATGGAATCAATGCTCAAGCAGCTGCAATGGTGGGCTGATGCATTGAAGGCAGGAAGAAAAGGAATGGAAGTTATGTTGACTGTCAAAGCAAAGCACAAGTGAGGATATCCTCTTATTTTTTCTATTTTTTTATTATCACTCTTTATTTTTATTATTCATAAAATTTATCTCTCATTTTCTATAAAAGAGATATATTTCTATTTAAGGACATGTAGAAGAAGCACCTAATTCTATGATGATTTATTTTCTGTTAATAGTCTATAATCAACAAATTAATTAAAATAAATAACAAAAAATAAATAATAAAAAAATAAAAATTTCAGTTCATCTATAAAGGTATATATAAAATAACTCTGGTCAGGTCATTACACTCTCATTTACTCTCTTTAGCCTCGTTTTCTTACAGTTATGTTCGAATAACCTTTCACAGCGCCACTAGACGCGGTAATCTTAGTGGTGCCTATACGAAGAGCAGTAACAAGACCTGTAGAACTTACTTTGGCAATAGATGGATTGCTCGATGTAAACAGAATTGTCGCCGGCATAATCACACCGAACTGATCATAACCTCGTGCAGTCAACTGTACTGTATGACCAAGAGTAAGATTTACTGATAATGGTGTTATCTTTATGGTCGTCAAAACACGTGATGTTGCTACACCATTAACATTATTAGCTATTAATGTGACAGCTGTTTGTGCCAATGCTTTTCCATTTAATGTTGCTCCAGTATTCATTGCAATCAAAGTTTTGCTCAATATGATTCCATTAAAAACCGATGTTGTTCCAAGAGTCGTTTGGCCTGCGATTTGCCAGAAGATGTTCTTTGACTGTGCACCGCCGCTTAGGATAACCTTTTTTCCAGGGCTGACAACAAGATTTTGAGCGATCTGGAAGACCCACACATCATTAGCGCTGCCTGATAGGGTGACGTCTGCTGGTATTATCACGCCTGAACCCCATTTGTAAAGTCCTGGTGTCAGCGTCATCCCGCCGATATTTCCAGCACCAAGTTCAGTATGATCAGGTAATGTTCGTCCAGCAGCATTAGTGTATGCTGTTTGCATGTCGTTTACAGCAATACCCATGACAGTCGGAGTAGGTGCTGCATAATTGGCTGCATATACTTTTCCTGCTACTTTAGATGATGTCGAAAACTGTCCTGATCTGTCGAGTATCAGCCCAAAACCAGTGATTGCTGTAGCAGCAATCGGGCTCACTCCAATATTCCCGACAATTGAAGTTGTTCCAGTTGTCGAGATGCCTGTTTTTGCAAGAATTACGAAATTACCTGCTGTTCCAAGATTTACTGGTTGCTGTACTGCCTGAACGGTAAACACCATAAGTGCACAAATCACCAGATATCCGAAAATCCTTAATGCTATGTCTTTTTGTTTCATTTTAATTTCCTCCAAATAATTAAATACTCTTGGCGATTAAACATTATCGGCAGATATTTTTTTGCCATAAGATTGCTTTAGATAAAAGTACTTTAATCACCTGCCTCTCCTCTAATGAAGATGGTTAGCTATAATAATGGTAGGTAGAGAATCACAACTTACTTTTGCATTCTGGTTGCGACCTAAAAAATCCTTTGCTATGATGTACTTTAGATTCTATGCGAGAGATTATATAACATTTATAAAAATAAAGGCATTACCTTCTTTAATGAGGCTGTTCATAGCCATAGATCTGCCTTTGCAAGTAAAGGATGTAGTATCAAGATTTGAGAAAGAGCTCTCTATGTTCAAACTCCGGTTTGTCAAGCCAGAGCACATGCATATAACATTGACATTTCTTGGAGATATCGAAGACGTAGACGCCATCAAACAAAGATTGGGAAAAATAAGATTCTCACCATTCAAGCTAAAGATTTATGCATACGGGTTTTTCCCCTCGACAAAAAAGATAAGGGTTATCTGGATTGGTCTTGAACATAATGAAGAGTTCATAAACCTGCAGCATGACATAAGAGAGTTGTTTGACAACAAGGAAAAATTCATGCCGCACATAACAATAGCAAGAGCCAGAGAGATAATAATAAGAGAGGCAGAGCAATTGAATTATGCTACAAAAAAGATAAGCTACGAACCTATCGAGTTTGTCGTAGATAAGTTCGTCCTATATAACAGCGATTTGACACCTCAAGGCCCAATACATACTATTTTAGAAGAATATGATGCTGTAGCATTACATGTATAAGAAGGTTTTCTAAATCCAGATATTATAACTCTAGATATAATACTATATAAGAAATGAAATAAAAAGAAATAAAAAAAGTTAGCAAGCGTTTAGCCTGCCTAATAAGATCTCATGATTCTCTTATGCGATTAATGCTATCTCGCGGTTGAGTTCATCTGCTGACGAATAATACTTCTCAGATATCTTCTGCAATACATTTGTTATCTTGTCGCCATTTACGCCCTTCTTTGCAGTGTCTATTATCTCCTGTTTCTTTGCAGGATAATGCATCTTCTTCACAAATGAATCTAGCTCTGCAGAGTTGTTGCTCTTGATGTCCTTTGTGTCCTTGTTTGCCGAATTTTTCACCTCATCAATGTCTGCCTTCATGTTCCTATCTGCATAGTTTATAGTTTTGGCGTCTTTCTTTATATCTTTATTCGTCTCATCTTTTATGTCATCGATGTCTGCCTTAACATCTTTGTTGGTATTGCTGCTATCTCTATTATTATCTCTATTTTCCATACTTCCACCTCCATATGGCCAAAATATCGTCGCTGCATCTCAAATTACTATAAGAATAAGCGTGCAATATTAGCATACGCTTTATTACAGGAATGACGCTTATCTATATAAGCATTCGGTAGGAACAATCCTTTTTATGGCAGAAATCGTTGTTTTAGGGAACATAAAGAAGAAAAATAGATCAGATAAATATTAAGATTTGCAAAACGAAAAGTAATTAAATGTTGACTATTTCTCTTCCTTATGGCTGATGATAGTCTTGTGGAAATTGTCAATCTTTCTGATCATAAAGGCACTTATAAGGCTGTACAGCTGCTTGTGGATGAAAAACCTTTTCTTGTGTTAGGACCTTCTCCTAGATCTTTCCATTATAGGCTTTTGGAGTCTTTTCTTCAAGAAAGGGGAATAAGTTTTATCACAATACAGCCGCCAGGCACAAAAATACCTTGCAATGTCCCTGCTTTAGAAGGCGAACATTATAAAGTTGTAGGAATGGGTGATATATATCTATACCCTCAAGAAAAACTTTATACAGGGATGAGCGGCGAGAGCCAAGATTATAGAGTAGGTATTGATCCAACACATCGAAGCCAAGTAAAAAGGACTCTGCTGGCTCAGGGATGGACGTGCATGTAATACACTTCTCTTGTAAAAAATTCAGTGTACAATCTGCTGTTGACTTTACAAAAGAATTCTTTAATGCTAAAGAAATAGTTTTTAAGAATGTAAGATGAATGTACGATAGTAGGGCACAAATCTTTTCAATAGCTCTTCCCGAAAAAGAATGATGATTTTGCAGGGCCAGAGCATGCGATGCATTTTATCTTGTTCTCTTTGAATTCTTTTTTATCCTGCTCAAGGGGCGTGTTCAATGTCTTTGCTCCTGTGTCTGCCTTTATCTGGTCTTCGCATTCCTCGTTATCGCAGAATGGTGCAAACACTATTTTCTTGTCGTCAATGAATCTCTTGAACTCTTCATAAGTGTTTGCTACAACAATACTATCATCGAGCATCTTTCTGGATTTATTGTAAAGATTTTTCTGCATATCATCCAATAGTCTTTTAGATACTTCAGCAGCATCCTGTATCTTTGCAACGGCTTTCTCTCCAGTATCTCTCCTAACGATTATGACTTGTTTGTTTGCAAGATCTTTTGGCCCAATCTCTATCCTGAGCGGCATTCCGCGAAGCTCCCAATGGTTGAATTTGAATCCTGGCTTATATGGCCTATCATCGACAATGACTCCCAGATTGAAATCATGATACCTTTCTTTTGATAATGCCTCTTTAAGATCATTGCATGTCTTGAGGACTTCTTCCATAGAGTCTTCAAACAATATTGGCACTATGACTATATGGTTTATGGCTATTCGTGAAGGGATAATCAATCCCTTGTCATCACCATGTATCATGAACATCACACCAAGCTGTCTTGTGCTTATGGCCCAAGTATTTTGATAGGCATATTCCATCTCGCCCTTCTGATTGAGGAATCTGATGTCATAGGCTTTAGCAAATATTTGGTCATCGTGATGAAAATCGGGCCCTTGTATGGCCTTGCCATTCGGAAGAACAGATTCCAGTGATATTGTATAATCTGCGCCTGCAAATGTCTCTTTGATAGATTTCTTTCCTGTGAAAAATGCTGTAGCCATATAATTCTTCAGTACATCTTCCCATACATCAACTATCTCCTTGCCTTCTTGTTCTGCCTCTTGTTTTGTGGCAAAGACTGTATGTCCTTCGACCCATAAGAATTCCCTGCCGCGAAGCAGCGGCACAGGATGCTTGAATTCCCATCGCACAACATTATTCCATTGTGCAGTCTTTAGCGGCAGGTCGCGCCAGGATCTGATCCATTTAGAGAATGAATCATACATTATGGTCTCTGATGTAGGTCTTATAGCAAGTCTCTCGTCGAGTTTTGTCTCTCCTACTTGTGTGACCCAGGCGACTTCTGGGCTGAACCCTTCAAGATGTTTCGATTCTTTCATCAAAAGCCTTTCAGGGATGAACAATGGAAAATAGCAGTTCTTTATGCCGAGCTTTTTAAGCTTTTTATCAGTTATCTGCACCAGGCGCTCCCATATGAGATAAAGATCTGGCCTATATACGATGCATCCAGATACAGCACTATAATCTGCGAATTCAGATTTTATTATCGCCTGCTGATACCATTCAGAGATATCATCAGATTTCTTTACAGTGATGCCTAAGTCTTTGGCGTCAACGCTTTTCTCGCCAGTATTTTTCTTATCATCAACCATATATCAATGAGAATTAGAGGAATTTAAAAGTTTTATTGAAAAATTCCTCTCCTGTTTCAATATTGTTCTTTGTAATCATCAAACCATAACATTGATAAATATTCTGCTAGTCCAGACAATCAATGTCTATTGATGGTATTGTAAGAAAATTATTGTATGGTTCATTGATTGTGTTCAATCTGAATGTCTTTGCACAATCTTCTAAGAATCCTGAGGCTCCTGCACTTCATGGTGTTGCTTCTGATAATTCTGCATCTGTATCTGATGATCATGCATCTGATACCTCTGCATCCATTCCTGTATTGCCTGCTTTCAACAGGTCAGGAATTCCCGACCTCCCACTTGTGCATACTGAAGGATATGTTAAATGGAAAAGCGAAGTAGTCAGAAAGAGCAGCCCAAAATATATCATGCACGGCCTTGTAGATATTGACTTGAAACTTCTTTTCTATAAGACACATCTGAGTTTTGGAGTGATTACAGAGATGAAAGATTCTTTATTAGAATCGACAGTATATAGCCTAAAGGAAGAGGATAGATCATTGACCCCCTACAAGATGGCCCTTGCTGCAAGCAAAGGTATCGATACAACTGAACTGAGCAGCCTATGCCATGTATTCTTTGATTACAAGAATTCTAGGATGATATATCCAGAAGGAGATTCTGTGAAGGCCTTGCCTTACGGTGTTCTGGACCTGCAGACAGGCCTTGCAAGGTTTCTAGACAGAACAACATCTGCAGATACGACAATAACTGTCTGGTATAAGGACGAGATATTTCCTATCAATGCAAACATCACTTGTTCTGACACAGGCTATACTGTAAAGATTGACTTAAGAAAACCCTCGCCAAAAGATCCTAATGAGAAAATAAACATATTCCCATTGATAGATAACCTGACGATAAAGACAGATATATACAAAAGGCCGACATATGTCTCTGCAAATGGTAAGATATTGCTAGGAATACCTGTTAGCGGGGAAGTGAGACTAGAGGATTTTAAATGATTTGATGCGTTTTCTGATTGGCACTATTTTCTAATTGACCTTATTTTCTAATAGAATATAGTATCATAAATTATATAAGACACTAGTGCATTCATAGTGCATGGTGCAGCTGACAGTATTCATAGCACTCATTGCAGGGATCTTGTCATTCATAAGTCCATGCATACTCCCATTGATACCAGGTTTTTTGGCATACCTATCTGGTACAAATGTTGATGGGAAGATATCAAGATCCAAAACATTCATCAACAGCATATTTTTTGTCCTAGGCTTTTCAGCAATATTTGCATTGCTTGGAGTATTATTGAATGGAGTACTTTCAAGATCCTCATATATTATCCAGACCTGGCTTTCAAGAGTTGCTGGTGTTGTGATAATATTTTTTGCATTGCATATATTAGGGCTCATCAATATCCCATTCCTCCAGGCAGACCATAAGATCAGTGTCAAAAAGTTTTCGAGCAGCTATCTGACATCATTTGTATTCGGTGCATCATTTGCTGTCGGCTGGAGCCCATGTGTTGGCGCAATACTTGGGAGCATATTTGCGCTTGCGATATCAAGTCCTGGGCAATCATTCATATTGCTGCTTTCATATTCAGTAGGCCTCGGGGTTCCATTCCTTGTCTTAGGATTATTCACAGAACCGATAATGCGGCTGATAAGCAGGTCTGGAGAGGTATTGAAATATTTCAATATTGTAGTCGGGATATTGCTGATAATACTCGGGATCCTCGTCTTTACGAACAATCTTATCCTTGTCGCGAGTTTCATAGTACCTAGCAGCTGGTTTGGATGAATAAGCAAAAAGATAAAATGACATCCTCTGACGGACCGAAGTTTGTAGTTTCAAAGAAAAGCATAGCTTTTCTTGAACAAGAAAACAAGAGTTTTCTTTGTTCCTGTAATGGCTCAATGCCACGCATCGAGGTAAATACTATGATTGAAGATTTTACACAAACAAAATTGGGGGGATACAAATGGTAGTTTTTAAAAATAATATAGAGCATAAAGTTAAAATATTTGGTTTCAGTAGTGCAAAAGATTTGTTTAAGGCAGGAATATTTTTTTGGGTAGGGGCAGGAGTCTATAGCCTGATTAATTTAATAATGAATTTAAGATACGCACCTAATATACCATTATATGATGGTATAATAACCGGAGTTGCAGTTATTGGATTAATTGTGAACATAATTTTATTGAAAAAAAACAAGAATTAATGGAGGATGGCGATTCCTCACAGGATTAAGATCCTGTGTATCCTCGCCAAACGATTATAACAGATAGATAGAATGGGAGATAAAACAGATAGACAAAATAGGAGATAAAATGAAAAATACAAGTAAAAACACAACAAGATATGTACTACTAGGAGTCGTTGTGGTGTTGATAGTTGCGGCCATCATATATCTTCAGAGCTTAAGGCCGCAACAGGCGCCGGCAGGAAACCTAGATAATAATATATCTATATTATCTAATAATCCTTCGGGCTCACCTGATTTGGGCAACACAGCAAATGAAAATTATCCTAAGGCTCCAGAACTTGCAGGCATTGCAGGATGGATAAATACCAAGCCATTGACATTGCAGTCATTGCATGGAAAAGTCGTGTTGATAGATTTTTGGGCATATAGTTGTGTCAATTGTCTTCGAACATTACCTTATCTTAATTCATGGAATGCAAAATATAAGGATTCTGGACTGGTGATAATCGGCATACACACCCCAGAATTCAATTTCGAGAAAGATTATAACAATGTGCTCATGGCGACAAAAAAATATAATATAACATATCCTGTGGCTCAAGACAATGACTACATGACATGGACTGCTTTTCAGAACCAGTATTGGCCAAGAGAATATCTCATAGACAAGAACGGCTATATACGATATGATCATATCGGCGAGGGCAATTATGACGAGACAGAAGCGCATATCCAGCAACTGCTTTCAGAGTTAGGAAACAATATGACTTCACAAGGGCTTGTCAACATCACAGATCAGACACCAACAACATATAACACCCAGGAGCTATATGTAGGATATAATTTTGCACATCCCAGAGGGCAGAATGTGGGGAATCCGGAGGGGCTGATAATATATAAGACGATAAATTATACTATGCCTAAAAACTCGGCAGATTCTGCAGTAGATCTTAGTAGCATAAAACAAGACACAATATATGTCGAGGGGCCATGGACATCAGATCCTGACAATCTTGCGACTGCAACAAATGATGCATCATCAATATACCTGAGCTTTATTGCAGAGAATGCAAATATTGTCGCATCATCAAATATCTCTACACAAGTCGAGGTATTGATTGATGGCAAGGATATTGATAGCGATGTGGCAGGAAGCGATGTGATAGTGTCTGGCGGAAAATCATTCATGAAAGTAGATGAACCACGGCTGTATGATATATATCGTGGCCCATATGGAAGGCACGTGCTCCAGTTAGTAATTATGCAGCAGGGTTTTTCATTCAATTCATTCACATTCGGATAATGTCTAACATTCAGATAATATGTGCTGGACCTGTTCAAGGTGTATCTGAAGCATAACTTTTTTAAATTCATTTTCATTCTGGTTCATCATGTCTAATATTGTGAAAGCAGCAGTTCTGACAACAGCATTATTGCTCACTAGCGGCCTCGAAGGGAAGTTATCTGCACAAGAACCATCAAAGCCTCAAGAAACAACAGAGACTGAAGAATCAGAAGAGCCAGATACTGCGACATTTGAGATGCCGGACATTTCAGGGGTGACAGCTGCACCCGAACCACCCATTTCTTATAGGCCATCTGTGAACACTCAGGCA
>Ga0182019_10001262_pt1 | contig 12882 bp, 10 predicted proteins | sample 812E2MmetaG_FD_120483 | JGI IMG/M metagenome (GOLD analysis project Ga0182019, IMG submission 120483) | Permafrost microbial communities from Stordalen Mire, Sweden - 812E2M metaG | ecosystem: Environmental > Terrestrial > Soil > Wetlands > Permafrost | place: Sweden: Stordalen | collected...
CACCGGATGCTCTTCCCTCAGCAGACAAAAGTAGGGCCGAAGGAGTATAAGATCATTATTGAAAACCTTCAAATGCTGAATGATTTCGGGATTGAAGCCGAGGATTTCGGGCACGGCACGATCATCGTAAGGAGTCTGCCCGAAATGCTGCGTAATGCGGATATTAAATCACTCCTGGGTGATACCGCTGCTTGCCTCGCAGAAGAAGGTGCAGGAGCTGAGAGGGCGGAAAGACCTTTGAATGCAATGCAGAAAAGCGTCGCGGCCCGGCTGGCCTGTCATTCATCCATAAGAGGAAGGGAAGTGCCCGACAGGGTGAGGATTTCAGAACTGCTGAAGAGCCTGGCTGCCTGCGATGAACCCGACCGCTGCCCTCACGGAAGGCCGACAAGGATTCGGATATCGAGCGCCGAGCTTAAAAAGATGTTCAAAAAGTGAAGTCGGCCATTATGTATTCGGATTAATGAGTTATGTCTGAGTCATCAGGGGCCGCGTGAGCGGCAGGGCAATCTTACCGCCGGAAGAAAACTTCAATTCCATAGAATATTTCTACTTCCTAACAGAGGCTAATTCATCACGCTATAATCTGAATACATAATTCCTGAGCTGTTTGGATGATTTTTACTCCATAACCCGCTTCACGTCGGCGCCGAGCTTTCGGAGTTTATCGTCGATGCGTTCATATCCCCTGTCGAGGTGATAAATTCGTTGGATAGTGCTCTCACCCTTTGCGCAGAGTGCAGCTACTATGAGTGATGCAGAGGCACGTAGGTCAGTTGCCATTACAGGAGCTCCTGTAAGCCGCTCGACGCCTTTCACCGCTGCGGTCCCGCCGTCTATCGAAATATCTGCGCCCATGCGCCGCAGCTCGGCCACATGCATGAATCGGTTTTCAAAAATGCTCTCATGGATGATGCTTGTGCCTCCTGCGATAGTCATGAGGGCCATGAACTGGGCTTGCATGTCGGTCGGAAAGCCGGGATAAGGCAGAGTGGTTATGCTGCCGGCTTGAGGCCGCTTTGGGCCGATTACCCTGAGCCCTTTCTTCGTCTCGTCGAAACGCAATCCGGCATCTTTAAGCTTCATGACAACGGCATCCAGGTGATTGATGCGGCAGTTTTTGATTACGATGTCGCCGCCGGTGGCGCCGGCAATGGCCATGAATGTCCCAGTTTCAATGCGATCCGGTATGACAGAATAGTTGGCAATCGGTATCAGGCTGTCGACTCCGGTGATCTCGACGACGCTTTCTCCAGCTCCTTTTATCTTGGCCCCCATGGATATTAGGCAATCCGCAAGGTCTTTAACTTCTGGCTCGCGAGCTGAGTTTTCCAGAATAGTCGTTCCCTTCGCAAGCGTCGCGGCCATCATAATATTTTCGGTGCCGGTAACGGTGGCCATGTCAAAATAGATCTTGGTACCTTTCAGCTGCCTCGCCCTTGCAATGACGTAGCCGCTTTCAAGCGTAATCTTGGCGCCCATCTTTTCGAGCCCCTTAATGTGCTGATCTATTGGGCGGCCACCGATGGCGCATCCGCCGGGAAGAGACACCCGTGCCTTTCCGAACCGCGCCACTAAAGGGCCGAGAACGAGAACCGATGCCCGCATGGTCTTGACCATTTCGTATGGAGCTTCAGAGGTCCGTAAGCGCCCTGTATCGAGTGTCATGATGCCTTCGCGGTAACCGGTGAGACCGCCCATATGTCCGATTAAACGCCCCATGGTGGCCACATCACGCAGTTCCGGCACATTTGTGATCTGGTGGACGCCGGGAGCCAGCAGTGAAGCTGTGATTATCGGCAGGGCCGCATTCTTTGATCCGCTTATGGTAACCTCTCCCTTGAGGGGTTTGCCGCCCCTTATTATCAACTGTTCCATGGAATTTATCTTACCACAGCAAGATGGCCGAAGTCAGAAATCCTGCGTACATTCTCCGGACAAAACAGGTATAATTAAAAATGGAAAAGATAGAAAGCCTGATTGAGAAAGTCCTTGCCTACAATCCCAAGGCTAATATCGACATCATAAAGAAGGCATATATCTTTTCCCGCGAGGCCCACTGCAGTCAAAAGAGGGTGGAAGGCTCACCCTACATCCAGCACCCAATCTCGGTCGCGGACATACTTGCCGACATGAAGCTCGATTCGGCAACTATCGCGGCAGGCTTTCTCCATGATACGATTGAAGATACCGGGATGTCGGCTGAAGACATTAAGGAGATGTTCGGGGTCGAGATTGCATTTCTCGTTGACGCGGTGACCAAGCTGAGCAAGGTCGAGTTTATGACGCGCGAGGAAGCGCAGGCCGAGAATTTCAGGAAGATGCTACTGGCTATGGCCAAGGACGTGAGGGTCATACTCATCAAGTTCGCCGACAGGCTGCATAACATGAGGACCCTTGAACATCTATCAGAAGAAAAACAGCGTAGGATTGCGCGGGAGACCCTCGATATTTATGCTCCCCTTGCCAACAGGCTCGGCATAGGTTGGCTCCGCATCGAGCTCGAAGACCTATGCTTCAAAACCCTCATGCCCGATCTTTACAATGAATTGCAGTTAAAGGTTGCACAGAGAAAGGAAGAGAGCGGCAAATTTATCAGCGAAGTCATCTCGATCATATCTGAAAAACTGGAGCCGCTAGGGATAGACGCCAAGATCAAGGGGCGACTGAAGCACAACTACGGCATATATCAGAAGATTATAAAGCAGAAGATTCCGTTCGAACAGGTCTACGACGTCATCGGTATCAGGATCATCACAGACACTGTGGCCCATTGTTACGATATCCTTGGCATCATACATTCCCTGTGGCCCCTTGTGCCGGGCCGGTTTAAGGACTTTATCAGCCTTCCCAAGTCGAACATGTATCAGTCTCTGCATACCACTGTAGTCGGCCCCTCCGGAGAGAGGGTTGAGTTGCAGATACGTACGAAGGAGATGGACGAGATCGCCGAGGAGGGCATCGCAGCGCACTGGCGTTACAAGGAGAAGGCCGCGCGGGACAGCAAGAGTGCAAGATTTGTTACATGGCTGCGTGATCTAGTGAAAGAGATATCTGATGCCAAGGAATTTCTGGAAGCGGTGAAAGGAGAGGTTATCCCCGACACAGTATATGTCTTCACACCTGCGGGTGACATCAAGGAACTGCCGGTGGATTCCACTCCGATCGATTTCGCCTTCAGCATTCACTCCGCTGTCGGGAATAGATGCATCGGGGCAAAGGTGAACGGAAGAATCGTGCCGCTGAGATATAAGCTTAACAGCGGAGATGTGGTCGAGATCCTTACTTCGCCGACACAGACTCCAAGCAAGGACTGGCTCAAATTCGTCGTGACGCAGCGTGCGAAGAGCAGAATCCGCCAGTGGACGAGGGCTGAGGAAAGAAAGGGCGGAATCGAGCTTGGAACCAAGCTGATCGAAGAAGAGCTGCGGAGGCACGGCTTGCCACTTGCCATACTCAAGTCTTCCAAGATGGATGAAGTCATTAAGGGCCTCAGCATCCAGAACATAGAGGACCTTTATGTCCTTATCGGATACGGAAAGATCTCAGCCAAGCAAGTGATCAATAAATTGGAACCGGAGAAGGAAGAGCCCGTCCTTCCTAAAACGACAACGCGGCATGTCAAGACTAAGGATGATATCATTACGATCAAGGGGATCGACAACGTGCTTTACCGGATTGGCAGGTGCTGCATGCCTGTGCCGGGTGACAATATTGTCGGCTTCATCACCAAGGGCAAGGGAGTTACCATTCATCGCAAACAGTGTTCCAGCCTCGAAAGAACGGCGGTGGACACCGAGCGCATGATCGAAGTGCAGTGGAGCCAGGAAGGAGAGGCCACGTCTCAGACCAAGGTGTATGTTGAAGCGCTCGACAAACCTGGCATCCTGGCCAATCTCAGCGCATTAATATCTTCGGTTAATGTCAATATAGCTTCAGTCAAGGCTGAGTCTACATCCGACAAAAGGGCCTGGATTGAGCTCACCATGGAAGTGAAGGACAAAAATCAGCTTGTTGGACTAATGAACAAGATATCACAGATGGACGGTATATTGCATGTCCGGAGGTAGTATTTACGCTATTTTCCCTCTTGACAAAAACCATTCTTCTTGGTATTGTTTATAGCAACGTGCAAATATTTTCAAAGAAAGGAGGGACAAAGCTATGACAAAAGCCGATTTGATCGATAAGATCGCAGCAGCAGCAAGTCTCACCAAGGCTGACGCGGGGAAGGCCCTCGATTCTACCCTCGACGCCATCAGACTTTCTCTTAAGAAGGGACAGAAGGTTACTCTCGTGGGCTTCGGGACATTCTCAGTTTCCAAGCGGAAAGCCAGAAAGGGTCGCAACCCGAGGACCGGCCAGGAGATCAAGATCGCTGCAACAAAAGTACCTAAATTCACCGCTGGTAAAACCTTGAAAGATTCAATAAAATAAGCAATTCATCGAAAATAGAGAGGTGGCGGTTAGAGTCACCTCTTTTTTTTTGCACTTACGAAGTACAAGGGGAAAATCAAGACTGGAGTCACGCGATGGCAGTTGAAAAGAGGAGGACGGCAGTGGACCTCGACCCCGCTACCAAGGGCATTGCATTCTGACCATGACGGATATCCTTCTCCTCATATTAAGCCTCATTATGATACTTGCAAGTGCAGAGATATTTACGAACGGAGTTGAGGTATTCGGCAAGAAACTTTCCCTTTCCCAGGCAGTTGTAGGAAGCATCCTGGCTGCTGTAGGTACCGCACTTCCGGAGACTGTCCTCCCCTTTGTGGCAATACTCTTTCATGGAGGAGACGCCGGCAGAGATATCGGGGTGGGCGCCATACTCGGGGCCCCCTTCATGCTTGCAACGCTCGCCTTTTTATTTGTCGGTATATCTGTTATCGTCGGCTTCATCCGTAAAAACAGGAAGTTCGAATTGCGTGTCGAAATTAGCAGCTTAAAACGGGACCTCGTTTTTTTTATCATAATGTACGGTGCGGCGATCTCGGTCCCACATTTAGTGCATGGAGGACGTGGGATCATGGCAACCGGTCTCGTTGCGGGGTACCTCATTTACGCGTACCTGACCTTCAGAGGTGAAAGCGAAGGCATTGTTCATACGGATGAACTATATTTTGGGAAGCTGCTGGGACGTATCCGAAGATCGCCTGATGAGACTGTGCAGATATATGACGCGGGAATTCCACTTGCGCTCTTTCAGGTATTCTTCTCCCTTGTGCTGATGGTCGCTGGAGCGCATGTATTCGTCTCGGGTCTTGAGTCTCTGTCACGAACGTGGGGGATGAATCCGCTTCTATTTTCCCTTCTTGTTGCGCCAATCGCAACGGAATTGCCAGAGAAATTCAATAGCATCAATTGGACCCTTAAGGGGAGAGACACGTTGGCCATAGGAAATATTACAGGTGCAATGGTATTCCAATCCACGTTCCCCGTTTCCCTGGGCCTACTCTTCACAAGCTGGACAATCTCGGGGCTTGCCCTTCTTTCAGCTGTTCTTGCTCTTGCATCTGCATTGGTGTTACTTGTAGACATCTCTGTCCGAAAAAAGCTTTCACCTGCTACGATCATGCTCGGCGGGGTATTTTATCTGCTCTACGCTCTTGCAATCGTTTATTCCTGATTCCACAGCCCGACGGCTAGCCCACAGTCTTCATAATCGTATGATAACCTCAAGATAAAAAGAATGGCATCCGGCATCATTTTGATCTAATATTAATACAGATAGACCATGCAAAAGGTCACGGTGAAGCTGAGGTCTTGGCTAGGGCAAACAGAGGGTAACAATTATGCATGACGACGCCGGAGGATTAGATATGAAGATCTTTGTGACAGGCGCAACGGGATTTGTTGGAATGCATGTGACGAACGATCTGCTGGCGCGAGGTTTCTCGGTCCATGCTGGCGCGAGAGATGTTGCGAAGGTGGATAGAATGTTCGGGGAAAGCGTTGTTCCCGTAGAAGTAGACTTCAGCGACAAGGATTCCATAAATAGGGCGCTAACGTCAATCAGGCCGGACGTTGTAGTGCATCTCATCGGCATTATCGCGGAAAGGCCATCAAAGGGGACCACCTTCGACAACGTCCATTTTAGATTACCGATGGACCTGTATGAAGCCTCGAAGCAAGTCGGGGTTAGAAAAGTGGTTCACATGAGCGCACTCGGTGTGCATCCGGATGCGCCGTCACGTTATCACAAGTCCAAGCTTCGGGCCGAGCAGGTACTGAGAAGTTCGGGGATGACATATACCATATTCAGGCCGTCCGTCATCATTGGTCCTGAACAGAAGCTCTTCTCCGACATGAAGAATATCACTGCTATGGTTCCCGTTGTAGCACTGCCTGCCGGCGGAAGCCATTTAATGCAGCCGGTGGATGTTCGGGATGTCGCCTGTGTCTTTGCATCCGCCGTGACCAAAAGTGAAACGGACAACAAGGTCTATGAGCTCTGCGGTCCCGATGTCATAAGTCTCAGGAAAATGCTTGAGGCTGCTTTTGCAATATGGAAGAAAAGAGTGTTGTTCCTAAGCGTGCCGAAGAGCGCGATGGCATTGGCAGGAAGGGTCGCAGAGTCGATCATGGAAAATGCTCCCGTAACATCCGACCTTATGCGCATGATGTGGAAAGATAATGTCTGCGGTCTGTATGGCGATTCCCAGCAGGATGGTGTAAGGGCTGTTTGCGGTAGTGAACCAGTACCATTTGCTGAATCGATCAAATGGGCTCTGGGGCAATAAGATGAAAATATAGGGGCAGGTCTTTGAACCAGCCCCCAATTAGAGTTATTTCATTATGTTTCCGCTGAAGATGTAGTCGTTATCTTTCTTAACCTCATGGCACATTATACATGCACTTACCCTGCCGGAAGCGACGACCTTTCCGACAGTTTCATACTTGGCCCAAAACCAGTCGCCTGTGTCCGGGCTGTAGCCCTTGATTTTGTACATTACGGTGACGGAATTGAGGTGCTTATCAGAAGTATAATTTTCCTTTACGATTATGCAGCCATCAGCCATGCCTTTCTTATCCCTTATAGAGAAGTACGCGTCATTATTCACGTATGTAGTCAGAAATGCTCCATGAGGCTGTTTCCCCTCATACATTCTGCCTTTGCCGGGGAATAGTTGCCAGTCTGTATAAGGGTTGGATTTCATGATGTATTCGTACAACTTGACGGCATCAGGACCTGGAAGTGTGGCCTGAGTTTCAGCCGGAATTGTTTCATGAATGGCGTGGGCCGCCCAGCTGAAAGTGAGAATGAGTATTGCCGCCAATATGAGAACTAAACCCTTTTTCATTGAAGCCTCCTTTGGATTAGGTATTGATTAATATCGCTGTCGTCAGTGCCATAACGGCAAGCATGGCCCCAAGTGTATACTATGAACCGCCCTTCAGATAATAATCGTAGAGTGCCTTGCCTACAAAAAAGTCAGCCCACGAAATGCCGATATCGGGCAGTGTGGATTTTAGCAGCATCTGGCTTAATGGTATGGATTTGGCCGCCATCTCGGCAAGACTGAAATGGGCCATGAATATGGTCCCGTATATTACGATAAGTCCGTTCAAGAGATATCCGTATGCCGCTGTCTTTCGAGAGAGAAAGAGCAGGGTAACTACCACCACGTCAACGAGCGGAAAGATAAAGGAGAGAAAACGTGTAGAGTCAAAGATTGTGCTGCCGAGATTCATCTTGTCGGGCACCATAAAAAAGTGGATCCTGAGATGGAGCATCAGTCCAGCCACCGCCAGAATGAAGAGTGCAGACAGAAGGGAATATTTCTTCATGGCATCAGAAAGAAAACATGGCAATATGGCCAAGGTAAAAGGTAAGTGCGACGGCCGTTACATGGAGTATCCACCATCCTGGTTTATATCTCAGGAAATATTGTATCATGCTACCTCCACAGGAAATGACCGAGAGCATAGACGATGGATATGGCCGCAAGATGAACCATCCACCACCCCGGCTTAAGAAAGCCTATTTTTTTATGGAATCTTTTTATGAAGTCATCATCCGGCATGATTATGTTTATAGAATAGCAAGAAAAGGAATGAAGTCAAGGATAGACGCCTCCGTTAAGAGGGCATGAGCTGTCGCTGTGAGGCGAAAATGAAAGAATCAAGGAGTGATGCGGAATGAAAACTGGTAAGAATTATTGAGATGTATGATTACACCTCGATAACATGATCTCACTGCATTAATAAACCTCTATAAGCAGGCTGAGACTATATTCTTTCTATCTATGAAATAAATCTGTAAACTCCCAGGCCGATGATCAGCTCAACCACAGCTAATACCAACAAAGTTCTCCCCATAATAAATGGGCTCTCTGTGTCGGCAATCGAGTCCACCGGCACGCGCTCCGCAACAGAAGCATACTCTTTACTATCAGTAAGAGTGTACATTGAGGTCAATCTCATTGTGAAAGCATCTTCTGCGTGATTGATCATTGTGCTCCCCCTCTTTCTTAAGTACGGTGTCGAGTCTAAGCTTTTTTAGATCTACAATTGTCTTATGTCCCTATTCTATGTCGCAAAAATTAAATTTCAATTAAAGTTTAATGAAGATTCCTTAATTTTAGCCCGCTGAAGTGTCGGAAAGGCAGGAATTGACCTGCCCTTGCCGCATTTTGGCGACTTCGCGTGACCAGAGAATATCCAGGCCTTTATCATTCGGCAAGCCCTTGCTATAATGTAGATGATTTTATTCCGCTTCAAATAATGGAGTGTTACAGTATGATAAGGGCTGTCATGTTCGACTTCGGGGGTGTGATTGCGGAAGAGGGCTTTTGGCTCGGACTCACGCATATAGCAATACAAAACGGCAAGGACTCTGACGGATTCTTTAATGCCGCTGTTGAGCTGATCCACAAGCCCGGCGGCTATGTTGTCGGAATGTCTGACGAGAGTGCGTGGTGGAACGAACTCAGGGAACTGACAGGCATTTATGGCAGCGATCAGAAACTGAGAGAAATAATACTCGAACGCTTCGTTGTCAGGCCTGAAATGCTTCAGGTTGTCTATGAACTCAGGTCGAAAGGGTTAGTTATCGCCATGCTGAGCGACCAGACCAACTGGCTTGACGAGCTTGATGAACGAATGCCTTTTTCTCACGCTTTCGATCATGTATTTAATTCATATAAAATTCATAAGAGCAAAAGAGACCCATCGGTTTTCAGAGATGCCTGTTCGGCGCTTGGGTTAAAGCCGGAAGAGGTCCTGTTTATTGACGACAACGATGGCAACATAGCAAGGGCAAAGCATGAAGGCTTGAACGTCATCCACTTTAAGGACATGGTTTCTTTCCGTGTTGAACTGGAAGAACATCTTCGGGGCTCAATCCCGGATGACAAGATATATGACTGCATCATCATCGGCGCCGGCCCAGGAGGGCTTCAGGCAGCGATATATTTAGGCAGATACAACAGGCAGGTCCTTCTCATCGACCGCGGCGGCGGCAGGACATCACACGCCAGGCACATCGAGAATTTCCTCACTCAAAAAGTGATTTCCGGGAAAGAGATCATAACCCTTGGAATGGAGCAGGCTATGAATTTCAACGTGCGCATCATGAAGGGAACGGTCTTGAAAGTGATCGAAGAAGCCGGCTTCAAGGTCAACGTCGGAGAGAAGGTATATCGCTCGAAGTTCGTAATTGTATCGACCGGGGGCCGTGAGAACATACCGGAGATCGAAAATGTCTATAAATTCTTCTGCGAAAGTTTCTTTACTTGTATTGATTGCGACGGGTACCGAACTACCGGTAAAAAGCTGGTCATTATCGGCAATTCCATACAATCGGTGAGGCTTGCCTTTGCAATGAAACAGATGTACACAAAGGACGTTACTCTCGTGCTTTTCTTCTACGAACCGCCCGATTCGTATATCGAGGAACTACAGGATGAGGGAATCGGGTTTATCAAAGGGAGGCCGACTAAGATAATCGGCAACGAGCATATGGAAGCGCTCGAATTCGAAGACGGCAGGCGCATCAAATGCGAAGTAATCATGTCGAATTTCGGGTTTAAGTTAAACAACGAATTCCTGGATGGCCTAAAATTGAAAAGAGACGGCAAAGGGTTCAAGTATGTGACGGATCACAATTATGAGTCTTCAATGAAGGGGCTCTATATCCTGGGGCCATTGACAGGCCATGACCAGGTTGTCATCGCAGCCGGAGAAGGCGCAACAGCAGCCATCGAGATCAATAAAAGATTGCTCGATCTGTAATTTTGGCGAGCGGCAAAAGTTCGGTAACCTGAGGGTAAGGAGGATGCCATGGAGATACGTCATCGCGGATTGTCGAGCTGCGGCGTCGGGTTTGCCTGTAATGTGCATGGCAAGCGAAGCAGGCAGATAGTCGCCTGGGGCATAGAGGCGGTCAAGAACCTTACGCATCGCGGCGCGGTCGGCTCCGACGGCAAGACCGGCGACGGCGCGGGCATTCTTATCGAGATACCGCGGCGCTATTTCTCGCGGAAGATAAGCGAACTGGGGCTTTCTCTGTCCGCTATAGACGACTTGGCAGTGGGCTCCTTTTTTCTTTACGGCAATGTCGAGGACCGTATCGACGAGATCCTGAAAAAATACGGCTTCATCCCGATCGGATGGATCGATGTTCGCACATATGATGACGCGCTCGGGGAGGCAGCCCTCATTACCAAGCCGAGGATCAGGCAGCTTTTGATAGATGCCGGAGCTGTAGTGAAGAAGGAGCGTGAATTGAAGCTCTTCTTCGCACGGAAGGCTATTGAAATGAGCTTCGGCAGCGACGTCTGCGTGTCTAATATTTCATCGAAGACGATACTGTACAAGGGCCTTCTGGTCGCGCCGCAGCTCGACAGGTTCTATCCGGATCTAATGGACGAAGACATAGAGTCGTCCTTCTGCATCTTTCATCAACGCTTCTCCACGAATACATTGCCCGAGTGGGTGATGGCCCAACCTTTCAGGGTCCTGGCACATAATGGCGAGATCAATACGGTCCAGGGAAATCGCAATGCAATGAGGGCAATAGAGACAGCGGTGCTGGACGGATTCAGCGAAGAAGAACGGGATATCATCAAACCCCTCGTCAGCGATTACGAGAGCGACTCGGCCTCTCTCGACCGGATCGTAGAACTCCTTATCCTATCGGGTTTTCCGCCCGAACTTGCAGTTAATCTCTGCATCCCACCGGCGTGGGAGCATGTGCCTTTGCCACCGGACCGAAAAGCGATGCTCCACTACCTTTCACTTCTTATGTCCCCATGGGACGGCCCAGCTGCTGTTGTGTTTACTGACGGAGCTACTATCGGCGCACATCTCGACCGCAACGGCCTGCGGCCCCTTCGTTATGTACTCACGGATGACGGCATTATGGTAGCGGGATCAGAGGTGGGCATGATCGATCTGGGAGACAGGAGCATCATAAAGAAGGGACGACTCGGCCCCGGTGATACGCTCGCTATTGATCTCGACACAGGGTCCATCCGGGAGACCGGGGAAATTCTCGATGCTCTTGCATCGCGTTTCCCTTATGGTAAATGGCTGAATGGATTCCTTGTAACTCATCGGCTCCAGCCGGTTACTGCGCCTCCATCATACAGCTCCATACTCGCACAGCAGGTCGCCTTTGGCTATACGACCGAGGAAGTTGATACCATGCTTGCAACCATGGCGCGTAATGCAGCAGAGCTGACTTTCTCTATGGGAGACGACACCCCTTTGCCACCCCTTGCGGAGAAGCCTCCTCTGCTCTTCCGCTATTTCAAGCAGCGCTTTTCCCAAATCACCAATCCGTCGATCGATCCCATTAGGGAGAAGATGGTCATGTCCCTTGCCATGCATCTGGGACCGCGCCGCAGTTTTCTCAGCCAGACAGCCGATCATGCCCGGCGGTACTGCATCCCCTCGCCGCTTCTCTTTGAAGGGGATATCCGTGAGATCGAGACCGGGAGCGGTTTCGCTACAGTGCGCATACCGATCACTTATTCGCGTGATAACGAAAATCTTGCTGCAGCCGTTTCTCTGCTCTGCAGGACTGCTCTTGAAGCAGTAGATAAAGGCGCAGAAATCATCATCCTTACGGACCGCGAGCTCTCGACTGAACTGGTTGCAATTCCATCCCTCCTCGCAGTCTCTGCTGTTTTCCTGGAACTTATCAGGAAGGAATGCGGGCACTGCGCAAGCATTATTATAGAGACGGGAGAGGCGCGCGATGTCCACCATATTGCCTGTCTGATCAGCTTCGGCGCTGCAGCAGTCCATCCGTGGCTTGCAACTCCTACGATTGCCGAGCTTTGCAGCCGGGGTATTGTCGAACATCCATTCGGTGTTGCCGTGAACAACTTCCGAAAAGCTGTTGAGGACGGCCTGCTCAAGGTCCTTGGACGCCTTGGCATTGCTACGTTAGATTCATACCATGGCGCGCAGCTCTTCGATATTATCTGTCTTAACCACGGGATTGTGCATGAGTATTTCGGACCGCTTACTTCGAATATGGAGGCAGACGGTTTGCTCGAAATAGAGACTTCTGTCGCGGCCCGCCATCATGCCGCATACTTGATACCAGACCCGAAGCTCGACGCCGGGGGCACGCTTAAGTATCGCAGGGAAGGAGAAGAGCATGCTTGGTCATCTCCTACAGTGGCGGCACTCAATCGCTTTGTGAGACAGGGGAAGTCCGAAGGGTATAGGTCGTTCGCTTCTGCGGCCGAAGGCCGGCCGATTTATGCGCGCCACATCCTCGGTTATCGCCATGGCACGCCGATACCGCTTGATGAGGTCGAACCGGAAGAATCCGTAATTGCGCGTTTTGTTTCGGGGGCAATGTCGGTGGGTGCGCTTTCGCCTGAAGCGCATGAGACGATTGCTGAGGCATGTAATCGTCTCGGCATG
>Ga0182019_10001264_pt1 | contig 12879 bp, 14 predicted proteins | sample 812E2MmetaG_FD_120483 | JGI IMG/M metagenome (GOLD analysis project Ga0182019, IMG submission 120483) | Permafrost microbial communities from Stordalen Mire, Sweden - 812E2M metaG | ecosystem: Environmental > Terrestrial > Soil > Wetlands > Permafrost | place: Sweden: Stordalen | collected...
CAAGGGCAAGACCGTCGTGGTGGTCGAGGACGGCCCCACCCTGACCCACGGCGGCATGACCTACGGCGCCGGCTACTTAGCCGCCGTCAAGGCCGGAGCGAAGAAGATCATCAGCCCGGTGCCCTACGCCGTCGGTTCCATCGCCGCCACTTATAAGAAATACCCCCATTGCAAGGACATTCTTCCCGCCATGGGATACGGCGCCGCTCAGATGCGCGACCTGAAGGAAACCGTGGCCCGCGTTCCCGCCGACCTCGTGGTGGTGGGCACGCCCATTGACCTTCGCCGCGTCATTGCCTTCGACAAGCCCGCCGTGCGCGTGCAGTATGAGCTCGAAGAAGTGGTCCCCGGCAAGCTGAAGAAACTCATCGCCGCGGCCATCAAATAGCTTCCCTTCCATCTTCGGATTTACAATAAAGGCGCCTTCGGGCGCCTTTTTTTCGGCCGGTCTGCCGGTCCGCCGGACCGCAGGACGGCGGTTGAGCGGGGGCGAAATCCTACGCGGCCGTCTTGTACCCTCTCTGGGCCAAACGCGTAGGGGAACGCGGGGCGGCGGGAAGTCCCCCGGGAGCGCCGCTCTCCAGAGCGGCATTCCTGGGTGTTCCTACGGGAGAGTTGGAAAGAACGAGGCGTGGTTCAGAGTTCCACCTTCAGGCGGTCCCAGTTTCACTGCCGGTCTGCCGGACTGCCGGACTGCCGGACAGCAGGACAATAGGGACACATGATAGTTTCAAGTCCCCCGTAGGGGCGACCCGGTGGGTCGCCCTGGTGTTCGGAGATTCTTATCAATAAGGCAATGAATTCAAGCTCGATTCCTGCCAGACCATCCAATTTGCCGCATCCTCCGGCGGAGCGCCACCGCCCATCCCCGACGGGCGCTGGACGGCCGGAACGCCCATGGGCGCCGCCAAAATTACATCCGATGGGACGACATCCCACATCAACTGGGATGTCACCACTTGCCCCGCGCCCGATTACAATCTTTACTCGGGGCCGCTGAGTGGCGTGGCATCTTACTCCTACGATGCATGGCAATGCTCCCTCGGAACCTCCGGCTTGACGGACATCACCCTCGATTCCGGCAACGTATTTTTCCTGATCGTCCCCATCAACGGCGCCACGGAAGGCAGTCACGGTTTCACCAGCGCGGATGTTGAACGGCCCGCCTCGGGCGTGGGCCACTGCGGGATCACATCGAAAGACACATCCGGCACATGCCCGTAGGCGCAAGGGCGTTCATACCCGTTGCTGCGGGCGGACACGCGGGTCCGCCCCTTGGCTATGACTTATGGGCGGGTGGGAGACTCGAAACTCGAAAGGCGCGACTCGAAACTGCGGCCTCCGGCTGTCCCACCTTTCCGCACCGCAAAAAGGAGATAGTCCCGGCCGCCCACCCTGCCACCCTCGGTACAGTCCCTCTTTTTGCTGCCCTGCCTTCCGGCGTTCCGGCTGGCCGGCCGTCCGGCAGACCGGCCGTCCGGCCGATGGCCGGTCCGCTCCCCCTTGACGCTTCGGCCCTGCTATCCGTATAATAAGGGCATGAAACGTCTATGGTTGATGGTCCTCCTTGTGCCGTCCATCGCGACGTCGAGTATTACCCTGTCCAAACTTCTCGAGAGCGAAATCAAGCTTGAGCGGAAGCTTCTGGATGGGGATATCGCCGCGCTGAATTCCGCCTACCGCTCCTGGAACAAATCCGTGGGGCGCGTCACCGACCTGCAGGACAACCTTCTACAGGCTACGAAGGCCGAGCATGTGATCGCCGCCAATATTGATGATCTGGTCCAGCAGGTCGCAGCGGAGATGGCACTTTCAGGGGCGTACCAGAACCAGATCCAGATCCTGAACGAACGCATCCTCAACCGACAGCAGCGGATCGAGGTGATGGACGACGAACGCGGCATTTCGCTGGCCCAGGAGGAGGCCGAGGATCCCCTGTCGGGGGATTGGGAGGTCACCGTCACTCCGCCCGACATGACGGGCAAGTTCACCCTCGCGCTGTCGGGCACGCTGATCAGCGGCACCTACCAGCTTTCGGGGGGATGGAAGGGATCGTTGAAGGGCACGCTGGTGGGCAATCGCGTCCGTCTCGAGCGCATTGACACTGAGCAGGGCTTCATGGCCGTCTATTACGGCAAGGTGGACCGGGATAACCTTACCATCCAGGGAACATGGGAAAGCACGCTTTTCACCACCGGGGGGCCCATGACCGGCAACTGGACGGCCCGGAGGACGCGTGAGCAACACTAAGGTTGTATTCGCTTTCATCATCGGCCTGATCGTGGGCCTCGCCGGCGGCTATATGGGCACCGATCTTCATTACCGCCATCTGGAGTCGGCGCGGCCCGTTGTCGCCCCGGCGGCTCAGGGGCAGGGAGAGGAGGCCATGCCGGAGATCCATTCCCGCATCAAAGCCCTGGAGGATATGCTGAAAAAGGAGCCGGGCAACGTGGAGGCGGGCGTGGAATTGGGGAACATGTATTATGACGCCCGCCAGTTTCAGAAGGCCATCGGGTATTATCAAAGGGCCCTCGAATTGAAGCCGGACCAGCCCAACGTGCTGGCTGATATGGGCACCGCCTTCCGTGAAACCGGGGAACCCGAAAAGGCGCTGGAATGCTATGACAGGGCTTATGGCCTGGACAAGACCCACTGGAAATCCATGCAGAACGCGCTGGTGGTGAGCATGAGTGACCTGAAAGACAGGAAAAGGGCCGGGCATTATCTGGATCTGCTTAAAGCCCTCAACCCACCCGGCCTCGATTTGAAACCCTTCGAAGCCGAACTCCAAAAACTGCCTTAGCCCCGGACCCCGTTCCCATGCCCAACGAAAAGCCCTCCGATCTTCTTCCGCTTAAGGAAAAGCTGATCGCCGTCGGGAAAGCCCTGTGGGATGAAGGCCTGATCATGGGAGGGGAGGGCAATCTCTCCCTGCGCCTGCCCAACGGCAACCTCCTGGTGACCCCCGCGCGGGCCTGTAAGGGCCGCCTCAACACGCGCATGCTCCTCATCCTCGATCCCCGGGGAAATGTCGTTGAGGGGACGCTCGTGCCGTCTTCGGAGCTCCTGCTCCATCTGCATCTCTACCGGACGCGGAAGGACGTGGGCGGCATCGTCCATGCCCATCCGCCCTTCGCCACCGGATTCGCCTGCGCCGGGATGAGCCTGGATGTGCCGCTCCTGGCCGAAATGATGGTGATGCTGCGCAGCGTCCCGCTGGTGCCGTACGCCAACCCCGGCTCCATCGAACTTGTGGAAGCCATCTCGCCCTACGTGGAGGGGCACGACGCCTACCTGCTGGCCAACCACGGCGTGGTGACGGTGGGACCGGATCTGGAGACGGCGCTGCAGCGGATGGAACTCACGGAACAATACGCCAAGGTGACGCTGGTGACCCACCAGTTGGGGCGGCAGAACCCCATTCCGGGAAAGTACGTCCGCGACCTCGAAAACCAGCATGAGAAGACGCGCAACCTTCCCTATCCGCAGGAGAACCTCCCGTATCCCAGAGTGCCGCGCATCATGCTTTCGGAATTGATGGAAGAGTTGATCCGCCGCTATCTGAAGAAAGTCTGAGGCTCCGGCGCGCCGGACCGCCGGTCTGCCGGACCGCCGGACGGACGGAATCAGACGGAGACGGGCGGCGGAGCGATTATTTTTTCGGGGAAGGAGACGGAATCGGCGCGTTCCCTTCGATGTATCGGATCCGGGCCTTCTCCGCCAGCGTATGGTCCCATTCTGAAATCATCCGGTCCAGTTCCTTCGCCTCCAGGAGCTTTCGCGCCTCCCGCCATTCGGATCCGGCGGGGTCCGGTTCCGCCATGTCCGGAAACGTTTCCTTAAGGTAGGTGCGCACATGCTCGTCCGGCATGGAGACCAGCGCCTCGAACCGCTCCTTGATGAACTGCCGGATGACCAGTTTGCGCCGGAAGGCGCGGCGGTTTTCAGGTGTGTCCGCCAGTCCGGCCTGCTGGATCGTGGCGCGGACCTCGGCGTCGTCCACGGTGTAAATGGCGTAACGGGCGATGTCCTGGAGTCTCAGCTTTTCCCGGATGATCTTTTGAAGCGCCTCCGCCTCGGTGATCTGCGGCTCAATGGCGCGCCATGCGCGGATTTCGGAGGCGGCAACAATTTCACCGTTGACGTCGGCGATGATGCGGTCCATCACTTCAGAGGGGTGGATGGGAGAGGGGAAGGCGAGAACCAGCAAAAGGAAAATGGTGCCGAAGGCGGGAGTTGAACCCGCACGGGCGCGAGGGCCCGGGGGATTTTGAGTCCCCTGCGTATGCCAGTTCCACCACTTCGGCAGGAATTGCATCGGCTATTTTACCATAGCCGATGCGCGGGAAGGCCGGAAGGCGATAAGGCAAGAAGGCAAAAAGAGGGAATTTACCGAGGTAGGGCGGGCGGTGGTCGGGACTGTTCCCTATGCGCTCGCATTTCGGGCTTTTGCGCCTTCCCGCGTTCCGGCTTTCCCGCATTCCCGCATTCCCGCCGTCCGGCGGTCCGGCCGTCTTGCCCTTTCGCCTTCCGGCTTTCCCGCATTCCCGCCGTCCTGCTGTCCGGCCGTCCTGCTGTCCGGCTGACTGGCTGTCCGGCTTTCCGGCTGTCTGATCGTCCGGCTGTCCGCCCTTCCGGCTTCGCAACCTGAAACCAGAAACTTGAAACCTGAAACACCGGGCGAAGCCCGCAAAATAATTTGACAGCACCGAAGGGCTGTGATAGCCTCATTTTATACAGCGGCACCGCATTGAATAAATTGCATTCCGGAGGTTTCAAAATGTCAATGAAGAGATTTTCAATTGCAGCACTCTCCGCCCTGGTCGCCCTGACCGTGCTCGGCGCCGGCCAGATCCTGACGGCCCAAGAGGCGGTGTCCGGCGTCAGCGTCACGGCCAATGTCCAGACCTATTCCGGCAAGTGCCCCGCCAAGATCAAATTCACCGGCGTCATCGAGGTCAACAAATATCCTCTGACCCTCAATTACCAGTGGGAACGCAGCGACGGCGCCAAGGGGCCGAAAAAAGTTGAGCGCGTCCCCAGCGCCAAGACTAAGACCGTCACCGTTGTGGACTACTGGCAGCTCGGCGCGAAAGGGGATTCGATGACCGTATCGGCGAAGCTGCGCGTCCGGACCGGCAATCTCGATCTTGCTTCCGCCCCCGCTGAAGTTACGATTCATTGCAAGTAGGTTCCTGAAGGCGGTTATACGGGATGATGGGGTCCGGATTTTCCGCCGGCTGGAGCGCGCTTCCGGACTGCGTTGATGCCTGGCTGTTGACCGCGGCCCTGGTCCTGGCCCTTCCGGCATGCGGTATTCTGATGTACCGGCGTCTTTCAATGCTGCCGGCCGATTCGCCGGGGCGCGCAAAGCTATCCATTTATCTTGTGATCATCGCTTTGGAATGGGTTCTCGTGGGTGCGCTTTGCTTCGTGGCGTCAAGGCACGCGCTGAACATGGCCGATCTCGGAGAGCGCGTGGGACCCGTCCGGCGGACACTCGCAATGAGCGCGGGTCTTCTGATTCTCCTGGCGCTGTTGAGTTTTCAAAACATCCGCAAGATCCGGATCGCAGCCGTTGAAGAACTGGAAAAGGACCTTCGACGCCTCAAGCGCTTTCTCCCGCAAAGCACCGTGGAAACCGCGGTTTTCATGGTCATGGCGCTGACGGCCGGCATCTGCGAGGAGCTCCTGTATCGCGGATGGCTGGTCAATTTTATCGCCGTTCTGACCCATTCCGCATGGGCGGGAGTCGCCATCGGCGGTGTTTTATTCGGTCTGGCGCATGCGTACCAGGGTCCCAAGGGCATCATGGCCACAGGCGTGCTCGGACTTGTCTTCGGGGCCATCTTTGTGCTGTCCGGAAGCCTTTTTCCCGGCCAAATCCTTCACGCCGCCATTGATGCGGTCAACGGCCTCGTCGGGGCCTATGCGCTAAAGCGCTTGCAGGAAGGCGAAAGGCGGGAAAGCAGGAAAGCATAAAGCGGTTTCAGGTGCTGCCACAGTGGCGGCAACGCCTTCCCTGTCTCCAACAATTGAAAAAGAGCGGACCCTTCGGCCCGCCCTTGCATATCTTTTCAATTCTAAGAAATGGAAACCGATTCAAAAGGGCGACCCACCGGGTCGCCCCTACGGTCATACCTTTAAGAGATCAACGAGCTCCTTCACCGCCGCTGCGCTCTTGTCGAGCATGGCCTGCTCCTCGGGCAGAAGCTTGATTTCGATGACCTTCTCCAGTCCTCCGGCGCCGATGACGACGGGGACACCCACGTACAGGCCCTTGCAACCATATTCGCCCTCGAGGTACGCGGCGCAGGGGAGCACCTTCTTCTTGTCCTTGACGATGGCTTCCACCATCTCCGCCGCGGCCGCCCCCGGCGCGTAATAGGCCGAGCCGGTCTTGAGCAGGCCCACGATCTCGCCGCCGCCCTTGGCGGTGCGTTCCACGATGGCCTTGATGCGGTCCGCCGGCATGAGTTCGCTGATCGGGATGCCCGAAACATTGCAGCAGCGCACCAGAGGCACCATGGTGTCGCCGTGCCCGCCCAAAACCAGGGCCGTGACGTTTTCCACGGCCACGTTAAGCTCCATGGCGATGAAGGCGCGCATGCGCGCGGTGTCGAGGATGCCGGCCATGCCGAACACGCGGTTCTTGGGGAAGCCGCTGACGCGGCGCGCTACCTCGCACATGGCGTCGAGGGGGTTGGAGACGACGATGATGGTGCCGTCCTTGGAGAATTTCGCGATTTTCTCGGCGCACTTGGCGACGATTTCGGTGTTGGCGTGGAGCAGGTCGTCGCGGCTCATGCCCGGCTTGCGCGGGAGGCCGGCGGTGATGACGATGATGTGGCAGCCGGCGGTGTCCTCCCAGTTGTTGGTGCCCTTGATGCGGGACCCGAAGCCCACCACGGAGCCCGACTGCGTGATGTCGAGGGCCTTGCCCTGCGGGATGCCTTCGATGATGTCAATGAGGACGACGTCCCCGAGTTCCATCTCCGCGATGCGCTGGGCGGTGATTTCACCCACATGCCCGGCTCCGACGACGGTAATTTTCGTTTTCATGGAATCCTCCTTAAATCTTTAAAGATAGTGCAAAGCGTTTACATGTTGCCGATGATCGCGCCGGCGAATTCGGAGGTCTTGAGCTCGCGCGCTCCCTCCATCTGGCGGGCCAGGTCGTAGGTGACGGTCTTCTGACGGATGGTGGCGGCCAGGGCCTGCTCGATCATGTTCTTGGCCTCACCCCAGCCCATGAAGTCCAGCATCATCACGCCCGAAAGGATGAGGGATCCGGGGTTGATCCTGTCCAGTCCTGCGTATTTGGGGGCCGTCCCGTGCGTGGCCTCGAAGACGGCGCATTCGTCCCCGATGTTGGCGCCCGGGGCCATGCCGAGGCCGCCCACCTGCGCCGCGGCCGCGTCGGAGAGGTAATCCCCGTTCAGGTTCGGCGTGCAGACCACGCTGTATTCATCCGGTCTCAGAAGGATCTGCTGGAACATGGAGTCGGCGATGCGGTCCTTGATGATGATTTTGCCCTTCGGCGCCTTACCGTCGTACTTTTCCCAAACGTCGGCCTCGGTCACCGTGACGTTGCCGAATTGTTCCTTCGCCAGCTCATAGCCCCAATCGCGGAACGCCCCCTCGGTGAATTTCATGATGTTTCCCTTGTGCACGAGGGTCACGGACGATTTATGATGGGCCAGGGCGTACTCGATGGCCATGCGGACAAGGCGCTTGGTCCCGAAAGGGCTCATGGGCTTGATGCCCACGCCCGAATCCATGCGGATGTTTTTCTTCATATCCTTGTTCAGGAATTCCAGGACCTTGCGGGCCTCGGGAGAGTCCGATTTCCATTCCACGCCCATGTACACGTCTTCGGTGTTTTCACGGAAAATCACGATGTCCATCAGTTCGGGGCGTTTGACGGGGGAGGGGACGCCCTTATACCATTTCACCGGCCGGACACAGGCGTAAAGATCCAATTTATGGCGCAGGGTGACGTTCAGCGAGCGGATGCCACCGCCCACCGGCGTGGTCAACGGGCCCTTGATGGCGACACGGAAGTGCTTGATGGCCTCAATCGTTTCATCCGGAAGCCATTCCCCGAACTTGTTGAAGCAGGATTCGCCGGCCCAAATCTCCATCCAATGGATCTTCCGCGCGCCGCTATAGGCCCGCTCCACCGCGGCGTCAAAGACCCGCTGGGAGGCGGCCCAGATGTCCGGGCCCGTGCCGTCGCCGCGAATAAACGGAATGATGGGGTTGTCGGGAACAAGGAAGTGCTTCCCGTCATGCCCGATACTGGCGCCCTCGGTCGGCGGGGAGATGTTTTTCCACTGCATGGTCATCGAACGCATAGCCTCCTTCTGCAAAAAATGGTGCGCAAGTATAGCACAATAAATTGGTTCAGAATATTCCTTGGGCAGGAGTCCCCCTCGGTTTCGTTGCCCCGATCATGGCACAATGGTATAATAATCCGCCTTTCGGCATGAAGGAGATTTGTATGAATCCGACCCATAAAATCATCGAGGAATCAGAGAAATACGGGGCGCACAACTACCATCCGCTTCCGGTGGTTCTGGAAAAGGGCCTGGGCGTCTGGGTATGGGATGTGGAGGGAAGGAAATACATGGACATGCTCTCCGCCTACTCGGCGTTGAACCAGGGGCACAACCATCCCAAAATCGTTCAGGCGGCCAAGGATCAGTTGGACCGCATCGCGCTGACGTCACGCGCCTTCCATCATGACCAGATGGTGCCGTTCCTCAAGAAATTGACACAGATCACGGGGAAGGACAAGATCCTTCCCATGAACAGCGGCGCCGAGGCGGTGGAAACCGCCATCAAGGCCGTCCGCAAGTGGGGCTATCTGAAGAAGCGCATCCCCGACGGGAAGGCCGAGATCACCGTCTGCGAAGGCAACTTCCACGGGCGCACCACCACCATCGTGGGGTTTTCCACCGAGGAGCAGTACCGCAACGGCTTCGGCCCCTTCACGCCGGGCTTCAAGATCATTCCCTACGGAAACATCGAGGCGCTGGAAAAGGCGATCTCGCAGAACACGGCGGCTTTCCTTGTGGAGCCCATCCAGGGGGAGGCGGGGGTTGTGGTTCCGCCGGCGGGATTCTTAGCCGCGGCGTATGAATTGTGCAAAAAGAACAACGTGCTGTTTGTTGCGGACGAAATCCAGACCGGATTCGGCCGCACGGGAAAAATGTTCTGCTGCGATCACGAAGAGGTCAAGCCCGACGTTTACATCATGGGGAAAGCCCTCGGCGGCGGCCTTCTGCCGGTTTCGGCCATTGCCTGTTCCGACGCCATCATGGACGTCTTCACCCCCGGCGACCACGGATCCACTTTCGGCGGCAATCCCGTGGCATGCGCCGTGGCCGTGGCGGCCCTGGATGTCATCGTCGAGGAGCGCCTCTGCGAAAAGTCTCTCGAAATGGGCGCCTATTTCGTGCAGAAATTGCGCAAGATGAACAGCCCCCACGTGGATCACGTCCGTGGCAAGGGCCTGCTGATCGGCGTGGTCATCAAGGACGCCTCCGGCCCCGCGCGCCCCTTCTGTGAAAAACTGATGGAAGAAGGACTCCTGGCCAAGGAAACCCACCATCAGGTCATCCGCTTCGCCCCGCCCCTCGTCGTTTCAAAAGAGGAGATTGATTGGGCCTGCCAGCGCATTGCGAAAGTGCTTGGGGGCAAAGGAAAATAAGTTTGTCCATCATGCCATTCCGCCATCTCTTCCGCCTTGTGGAGCGGAAGCTGGCCGAACTGCCCCCGTTCGCCTCCTCCCAGCAGGGCGTGCGGACCTGCGCCGAAGTTATCCTGCGGGAGGTGAGCGGGCCGCTGAGCCTTCTGGGCGCGAGGATCTATCTGCGCGAAGGGCCCCGTTACGTGCTGGAGGCCACCGTCGGCGACGTCAAGAAAATCGAGCCCGGATTCGCCATCCCGGAATCCTATCCCCCCATCGAACATACGCTGGAGAACGGTGTTTCCGTCATGGACGCCGGAAGCCCCGGCGTGGACCCGCGTCTAGAGGGCCGCCTCGGCGTGGACAAATTCGCCTCCATCGCGGTGGCGGACGGGCAGTTCATCATCGCCTTTTCGTTCGTGCACGGCAAGAACACCGAGGAGATCTACCAGGGGTTGAACATCCTGCGCCATGCCGTCAACGCGAAATTGAAGGAGGACCAGCTCAACAAACTCCTGTCGGAGGCCAAGCAGATCCAGGAGAGCATCCTGCCCCAGAAGTCTCCCGTCCTGCCGGGGTACGACATTTACGGTGTCTCCCACCCCGCGGAGATCGTGGGCGGCGATTATTTCGATTATATCTGGGTGGGCCCCTCCACCCTCGGGCTGGCCATCGCCGACGCCACGGGGCATGGTCTGCCGGCCGCCCTGTGCGTTCGGGACGTCTACATGGGCCTGCGCATGGGGTCCACGCGGGAATTCAAGATTTCCCAGACCATCGAAAAGCTCAACCGCATCATCAACCGCGAAAAGCTCACCAGCCGCTTTGTCTCGCTGTTCTATGCGGAGTTGGAATCCAACGGCGTGCTGATCTACATCAACGCGGGGCACAACCCGCCCATGGTGTTCCGCCGGAAAAAGGTGGAATTGCTGACGGAGGGCGGCCCCGTGCTGGGCCCCCTGCCCGACCGGCATTACAACCGGGGCGTCTTCCAGATGGAACCCGGCAACATCCTTCTGATGTACACGGACGGCCTGGTGGAGGCGCGCAACGCCGCGGAGGAGGAATTCGGCACAAGTCGGATCATCGAAATCGTGAGGCGCCACTCGCGCGCCCCCGCCCGCGTCATCGTCCTTCAACTGATGCAGGCCGTGCGCCAGTTCAGGGGCGAGCGGCCGATGGAGGATGATGTGACGATGGTGGCGGTGAAGGTGCTTAAGACCGGGATTGAATCGTCCGGGCCAACCCCTCCGCAAGCGGGGTAAACCGGAAGCCGCCGAGGCGGGCGGCGACCCTGGAAGAATCCAAAACAGATACAAGCTGTTCCCCGGGCTTGTCCGGCCCGTGAGGGATTGCCATGTCCAGCCCCATGGCTTTCACGATCATCACCGCCAGCGCCCGTATGGAAGTTGCGACCCCCGTCCCGGCGTTGAACGGCCCCGCTTCGGGATGGATGAGAAAATGGGCGTTGATGCGCACCAGATCCTCCACAAAAACAAAATCGCGCGTCTTTTCGCCGTTGCCGTGAATGACGGGGATCTCCCCGCGGGCGAGCCGGTCCATGAAGATGGCGATGACGCCCGCCTCGCCGCGGGGATTCTGGCGCGGGCCGTACACATTGGCGTAGCGCAGAAGCGTGGGAACGAAACCGTATTCAGCCGCATAGGACTGAATCAATTGCTCCCCGCACCACTTGTTGATGCCGTAAATGCTCAGGGGATGGGGCGTGGCTTCTTCCGGTGTGGGATGAGGCACGTCATCGCCGTACACCGCCCCCCCGGAGGAGGCGAAGATGAGCTGGCGCACCGGATTCCGGCGGCAGCAGTCCAAAATATTGAGCGTGCCGAAATAATTCACCCGCGTGTCGAAGGCGGGATCGTCCATGCTTTTGCGGACATCCACCTGGGCGGCATGATGGCTTACAATGGAAGGCCGGTGCGCCTCAAAGACGCGTTCCAGTTCCGGGTCGGCGATGTCCATCTCGACGAATACGGCCCCCTCCGGCACCTGTTCCCGCTTGCCCGTGGAGAGATTATCCACGATAATAAGGCGGTGCCCCTGATGCAGCATCATTTCCGCGAGATGCGAACCGATGAACCCGGCGCCGCCGGTCAGAAGGATCGTGGCCATGAGGCCCCATCTTACCTTGAAACCGCCGTTTGAACAAGACTTCTACCTGCGTTCCACCAAGACGGTGGCCCGGGATTTGCTTGGGTGTTTTCTGGTGCGGGACCTGGAGGACCGGAGGTTGGCGGGACGGATTGTGGAGGTGGAAGCCTATCTTGGGGCGCGGGATGCCGCCTGCCATTCCTTCCGAGGCCGGACGAAGCGCAATGACGTGATGTTCGGCCCCGGCGGGCATGCCTATGTTTACTTCATCTACGGTTTTCATCACTGCCTCAACGTCGTGACGCTTGGAGAAGGAGAGCCGGAGGCGGTTCTCATCCGGGCCCTTGAGCCGGTGGAAGGCCTGGAGGCCATGAGGAAAAATCGCAGGGAGCGCCCCAATCTCTGCAGCGGCCCCGGCGTGTTGTGCCAGGCCCTTCAAATTGACCGCGCCTTCAACGGCCATCCCTTATGGATGCCGCCGCTGTATGTGTGCCCGGGAGAGCGCACCCCTGCCGCAAGAATCGCGGCGGGGCCACGAATCGGAGTGGACTATGCCGGCGAAGCCGCCTCCTGGCCGCTGAGGTTCTGCATCAAAGGCAACCGGCATGTGAGCGGACGCAGGTAGGGGCGACCCGGTGGGTCGCATCAATTTCAAATTGCAAAATGCAAATTGCAAAATGAAGAAGCACCAGAAAAAAGACGGAGGATTCATCATTGACGTCAAAGAGGAGAAGGATCGGTATTATGCACTCCACTCCTCAACCTGAAACCTGAAATCCGGACGTGATATACCATGCTCTTGCACACTTCGGACATTGGATGTTCCTGTGCCATAACTTCATAATCAGGCTATAATAATGCGGGGCGGCTCACGGAAGCGGGCAGCCGCGTACTGTTCCTCCCCTGAACCTGGTTCAGGGGAGGCCAGTATGAGGAAAGTCCGGACTCCCGGCGGGAGCGCGCTGCACTATGCAGAGCCCGAAAGGGCATGGAAAGTGCCACAGAAAAGATACCGCCCCGGTTATAGCCGGGGTAAGGGTGAAAAGGTGCGGTAAGAGCGCACCGCTCTCCCGGCG
>Ga0182019_10001266_pt1 | contig 12875 bp, 12 predicted proteins | sample 812E2MmetaG_FD_120483 | JGI IMG/M metagenome (GOLD analysis project Ga0182019, IMG submission 120483) | Permafrost microbial communities from Stordalen Mire, Sweden - 812E2M metaG | ecosystem: Environmental > Terrestrial > Soil > Wetlands > Permafrost | place: Sweden: Stordalen | collected...
AACGCTAACACCGCAAACAGGGCGACAGCCAATGTATTAAAGGGACGGGTATTACGTTGTAGGAAAACGGCGAGCATAACGACCGTCAACATAACCACCGAACGCTGTGTCGGCACTGAAAAGCCCGCCAAGCCTGCGTAAAAAACCGCCGTCAGCATGCCGGCAACGGCGGCGACCCGTTGCGGCGACCATGCCAGCAGTCCCGTTCTGGCCCACAGCTTAAGCACCAAAAAATAAACCAGCCCGGCAATCAGTCCCACATGTGAACCGGAAATAACCACCAGATGCGTAGTTCCGGTTTTACGAAAAACGTCCCATTGATGTTGGCTGATACCGCTGCCGTCTCCTATCGTCAGCGCCTTAATCAGCGCCAGATTGGGTCGGTCACCCGCGATGAGGGACAAGCGGTCAGTAATGCTTTGCCGCCAAACGGGAATACTGTCCCAGGCCGACTCACGCCCCAGCAAAGCCGGTTTTGGGCTGGGGCGCACATAACCGGTCGCTCCCACGCCCTCGGTAAATAACTGGCGTTCGTAATCAAAGCCGCCGGGATTCAAACTGCCGTGAGGCCGCTTTAACTTGACGGTGAAAGACCACTGTTGGCCTGCCTTAATGGGCTGGTCGGGATAATACCAGCTTAACCTTAATTTGGAGGGCAAATGTGGTATTGACCCGGTGACCCTAAAATCAAAGCTCGTGCGGCTTTCATTTTGATCAGGCAAATCAACAATAAACCCTTTGACCGGAATATCACTGCCTTCCAGGTCGACCGGCAAGCGGTCGGCTAAGCGAATCATTGCAAATACGACAGCCCACAACAGGCCCAAACCGAAAAACAGCCAGCGCCAATAACGCAATCCTGCCAAAATACCCGTTGCCATGGCGACGGTGATGAGCCATAGACTGCCCGGCAATACTGAAAATTGCTGAACGACTAAAAGTCCGGCTAGAAATGACAGGGCGGATACAATCATTTAACGCCTCGGCGTTTTTGAGACCATTAAAAACCTGATAGACTGTACAGATTAGCACTATAAACCGAGATCGCGATGCCTAGAAACCTGTTTAAAAAATATATGCCCAGCCATGAATTGATCAAGGGCCATAAAAATCTTCAGTTTCTGGGTGACAAATTGCATGATCCCAATCTCTGGCATTTGCATCGCCAGTCGGTGGCCATGGCTTTCGCCGTGGGTCTTTTTTGCGCCTGGGTTCCAACCCCCGGACAAATGGCGCTGGCAGCGATAGGCGCCTTTTATTTCCGGGCCAACTTACCGGTCGCCGTGGCCCTGGTTTGGATAACCAATCCGATCACCATGCCGCCCTTGTTTTATTTTGCTTATCTTGTAGGGCTTTCGGTGCTGAATCTACCGGCAGCAGCCTTTTCACTGGATGCGGTATTATCCGGCGATATTTTATTGCCGTTTCTGACCGGTTGTTTGCTCATAGGCATCGTTTGCGCTACAGTCGGCTATTTTGGCATCGACTATTTCTGGCGTTACTATGCTGCTAACAAATGGGCGTCCAGAAAGCAAAAACGCAAGAATGCGCCTACCAAAAAGAATCCGTTCAGAGCCATTCAATAGGCGGCCGACTTGTTGCCACAAATACACTAAATTATATAAAGTTAATCATAAGGGTTGATGATTTTAAGCGGGGTTATTTTAAAATCATCCACGTTGCGCGTGACTAAAATTAACTGATGTTGCTGTGCAGTTGCCGCAATCAAAGCATCCATAACCGCTAATTTCTTCCCTTGCAATTCTGCATTCGCTGAGTTTTCGGCCCAGTTATCCAGAATATCTTCAGTTAACGGCAAGATATGCGGATAAAACTTAGTTTCTATGTTTTTTAGCCAATATTGCAGTTTTGGCAGCGTTCAGGTTGTGAAGCTTTGATTTTGTATATCCCTTTTTTTATTTCAGCGATAGTGATACTGCTTAAAAAAGTTGTTCCGGTTTATGCTGATTAAACCATTGCACTACTTGAGGATTGGGTGTTTTTTTAACACATTCAGATAATACACAAGTATCAATCCGATAATTCATAGCTCAATCGTTCTGCCTGTGTCTTGGTCTCGTTTAAATAATAAGGCCAGTTCATCATCGGCGCAGTCATCTATTAAACGCAGTTGTTCAAAAAGCGGCGGTTGTTGTTTTTGTTGCTGTAAATAGTCAGCTAAAACTTTAATGACAGCTTCTTGAGCGTTTTGGTAGTGGCTAACGGCAATGACTTCATTAATTAATTGGTCATCGATTGTAATTGTAGTCATATTTTTTCCCGGTTGGGTCGGATTAGCTGTTATTTTAGCGTATGCGTGGAATTACGCTACTTAGAAATAACCTACACCGCCCCCACCACAACTTTCTGAGACGCGCTCCATTCGCCGTGGGGCTGGCTTTTGTCGTGATAGCGGAATGATGAAAGGCTAGCGGACGACATGGGACGGGCGAGCGCAAGTCCGCTCAATACTCTACATGGCCGTGTTAAGCGCAGTGCATCTCCCGCTGGAGAGGGCATTTTCTCTGCTAACTTCATGGTCGTGGGCCGGAGCCTGGGAACAAGCGCTCTTCAGCTAATCATGCCGGTGCAGCTGCTTCCCTGCCCTGCGGTACAGCCGTAACAATGTTGCAGTGTGTTAATGGGCCTGCCGATTGATTCAAACATCTCACTAATATGGATTTTTTTATCAGCGCCCAAAGGCAGTTTCAGCATTTGATTAAAATCACAATCGTAAAGATAGCCTTGCCAATCGACGCTCAAGGTGTTTCTACACATGACCTTATCCAGGTTAGGCGCATGAAAGTTGTCCTTGAGCAGATTCAGGTACGTGTCGAATTGACCGGTGCTGAGCAATACGCTGCCGAAACGTTGCACGGGCAAATTGGTGATGGCGAATAGCCGATTAAACACAATGCCGAAATGCGTGTGCAGATGGCTTTTGTAAGCCGACTCCAGCGTCTGTTGATCCGGCGGCAAGGTCGGGCCTTGCGGATTAAAAACCAAGTGTAGCTGTAAGCCGCTGTCGACCTGACCGTAACCTAGTGCATTGAGCTTTTGCAAGGCCGTTATACTGGCGTCAAACACGCCCTTGCCGCGCTGCTTATCGACATTGTCTTTCAGGTAACAGGGCAATGAGGCCACTATCTCCACCCGGTTTTCAGCCAGGAACCCAGACATCTGCTGGAAACCTTGTTCCAATAAAATAACCAGATTGCAACGGTCTATGACTTTTAAGCCTCGATTGGCCGCTTGCGTTACTAAATAGCGAAAATGCGGATTCATTTCCGGCGCGCCGCCGGTTAAATCCAGCGTGTGTAGGTCATGATGGTCGATGAAGTTTAATACCTCATCAATCGTCGCCCTGTCCATCAACTCGGTGCGTTTAGGCCCTGCGTTCACATGGCAATGCGTGCAGCTTAAATTACATAAATAGCCCAGATTGACTTGCAGAATCTCCAGCTTGTTGCGGGTAATCACGGGGAAATCCGAGTTTTTTAGCAAAGGCAATGAATCGAGCATAAGCGTTCTGTTTAATTTTTGATGTTGAGGTCTGTCCACGAAAAGCACGAAAGACACGAAATAAATCAATAAAATGACAGCTCTTTAAATTTTTCGTGCTTTTCGTGTCTTTCGTGGAAAATCTGCTTTTTTTCAATTGGTCATGCGCAACGTCAGTTAATCAGCTTCTGCATGTTCGCCGACGATGGTTACGCCTAAAGTTTTGTCCTTGCCCGGCAACGTCACCACTTTAACAAAGCCGTGCGCCGCGCTATCGACGATGGCCCTATCTAATTCTGCCAGATGGTAGATAGTGACTTCATAAGCTTTGGGTAATTGTGGCTTAACTGAGTTCATGCGGCTATTTTAACCTGATTCTTAAGATGCTGCCTGCGACTAATGAGAAGTTACCCCCATCGCGCGACAAATGCTTTATTATTAGCACATTAAAACAACAAGCCTAAAGGGCTATACTAATAACAATGAGCGATCCATCAGAAGTAAAAACCGACCGTAGCTTATCCCTGATAGTATTATTTGCCGGAACATTATTTGTCAGCGCGTCGCTGATGTTTGTTCTACAACCCTTGTTCGGGAAGCTGTTATTGCCGTTACTGGGCGGCTCTCCGGCGGTATGGAACACCTGCATGGTGTTTTACCAAAGTATCCTGTTTCTCGGTTATCTTTATGCGCATACGATTTCCACGCGTTTCGAGCTACGCCGTCAAATCCAGATTCATGCCGCCGTTATGCTGATCAGCTTCCTGGTGCTGCCGGTCGCTTTGCCTGAAAACATCGCGCCGCCGACGGACAGCAACCCGACATTCTGGCTGTTTTGGACATTATTTTTGGCTATCGGCCTGCCTTTTTTCGTGATTTCAACCACAGCGCCCTTGGTGCAAAAATGGTTTGCCCAGGTCGGGCACCACACCAGTCACGATCCTTATTATCTTTATGCCGCCAGCAATACCGGCAGCCTGATTGCCTTGCTCAGTTATCCTTTTCTGCTGGAGCCGACTATCGGCTTGACTCATCAAAAAATGGACTGGAGCCTGGGCTATTTGATCTTGTGCCTGCTGATAGCGGGCTGCGCGACTGTACTCTGGAGAACCCGGCAACAGGCGGTGATTGCCGAGGACAGCGAGCCGGAGGAAGACGGCCTCAGCCTACGTCGCAAACTGCACTGGATGGCGCTGGCTTTTGTGCCGTCCAGTCTGTTGTTGGGGCTGACGAATTTTATCAGCACCGATATTGCCTCGGTGCCGTTATTATGGATTATTCCGTTAACCTTGTATTTGCTGTCTTTTGTTATTGTATTTTCCAAGTGGAATGACGTAACACATCCGCTAATGGTTAGGCTACAGCCCGTCATCTTATTGCCGTTTATCGCTTATGCCTTTATCAATCCTGCGGACTTACCCTACTGGGCTTACCTGATTCTGCACTTGCTGGCTTTTTTCTTTGCAGTGATGGTTTGTCATGGCGAGCTGGCCAAAAACAGGCCGCATACCCGGTATTTAACAACTTTTTATCTGATTATGTCCTTTGCGGGCATGCTGGGCGGCATGTTCAATACCTTTGTCGCGCCCTTTATCTTCAACGGCATTTATGAATACCCGATCATGATTGTTGCTGCGCTATTGCTGCGTCCCGGTGTGGCAGTATCGTTTAACAAAGCGTTGCTGCCGCAAATTATAGCGCCGGTGCTGCTGGTTATTGTCGGACTTATTGCTTATGTAAGCGTCAAGGATTTACTCCAGTATTTTGACGTGATAGTCATCAGCTTAATCGCCTTAACCGTGTTGACTTTTTTTCTCAGGATGCGGCCTGTGGCTTACGCCTTGTTGACGGGCGCGACTATTTTTCTTAGCTTAGGGCTACATGGCCTGTCGTCTCACACGCTTTATCAGGAGCGTACGTTTTTCGGCGTACTGGCCGTGCGTGAAAGCGTTTTAACCGATGAACAAAATCAGCCTGAAACCTATCATGAACTCTTTCACGGCACCACCAAACACGGCGCTCAACGTCTGACTGCAAACTTGGCTACGATACCGTTGACTTATTACAGCCGTCCCGGGCCGATGGGGCAACTGTTTAAGGAGTTTGACGACACCGATAAAAACTGGACGATAGGCATAGTCGGTCTGGGCGCAGGCGCTTTGGTCTGTTACGCCAAGGATCAGCAAAACTGGACTTTGTACGAGATCGATCCCTTGGTGGTCGACATCGCCAGTAATCCCGATTATTTCAGTTATTTGCAACGATGCGCCCACAACCCGGAAATGCGCATAGGCGATGCCCGTTTATCATTGGAAAAAGAGCCGGATCAGAAATTCGATTTGTTGGTGATGGATGCGTTCAGCTCGGATTCCGTGCCGACTCATTTATTAACCGAAGAAGCGCTGGCACTGTATTTTAAAAAACTGAAACCGAACGGCATACTGGCTTTTCATATTACCAACCGCCATTTGTCGCTGAAAAAAGTGTTATCGATACATGCCGAGCATTTGCATCTTGCCGCGCTCATACAGGAGTTTAAACCCTTGCAAGCCTTGCCGCTGGTTGTTGCGACAGACTGGGTGGTGATGGCCAAACATCCTGAAACACTGGCGCCGCTGGGTTTAAGCCGTCTCGGAAACTGGCAAAAAATGCCGTTATACTTTGACATGAAGCCCTGGACGGACGACTACACCAATATTGTCAGTATCTGGAAGTAAAGCAATTCTCTTAAAGTTTAGATGGCTATACTCAGGTTTAGCCTCTATAATGAACGGGTTAGTGAACAGGACTACGCGCTTGATGCGGGACTACTCTAATAAGTTTTGCAATTAATCAGCACTCATTAGAAATTCCATCCGTTTTTCCCCTTTTGTGCCCGGTATGATTTGCAATAAAATTTTTCATTCATTTATTGAGGAAGTTACATGGCAACAGGTACAGTCAAGTGGTTTAACGAATCTAAAGGTTTCGGCTTTATTTCTCCCAGTGACGGCAGTGCCGATGTATTCGTACATTTTTCTGCCATCGCAAGCGACGGCGGTTACCGCACATTGGCTGAAGGCCAAGCGGTTAAATACGAAGTAGAATCAGGCCCTAAAGGCCCGCAAGCGTCAAATGTAGCGGCAGCGTAAGCTACCTTACTTCCCACACCCAACTCCGCCCAACTAAGTAAGCGGGGTTGTGGCATAGCCGGATTATCCGGCCAATCAACCCCCTGAATTTAGGATATGTCTTTTGAAACGACTTTTTGTAGGAAACCTACCTAGCGACGCCACTGAAGCAACTGTTCAAGCTTTGTTTTCAGAATACGGCAAAGTTCGCTCCATTCAACTTGTAGCCGATATTTTTAGCGGTAAATGCCGAGGTTTCGGTTTTATCGGCATGGAAGGCCATGAAGCCAGAGCAGCTATTGCAGCGCTGGACGGCAACTTATATTGCGGCAAACCTTTAAAAGTTAAATTTGAAGAACCCGCTACCGGTAAAAATGGCAGACGCCATTAACAACACTCCCTCTTCCAGCTAATCATCCACAGTCTTCAGTCACTTGTTTTTGTCAGGCAGTCTCACGTTGCCTCATTTAAAACAGTCATGACTGTAAAGATTAAGCAAGAGCAGAGCTATCCGGGCGACCTTACGGTCGCCCCCCTAGTGTGCTGCCTAAATCATCCCTGCGACATATAGATGCCTGAATGGATTAAGATGGCGAACGGTTAAGCCTAGAGCGTGCCTCCCCATTTAAGTTGATAGTCTTAAAAGAACTTGCTAAAAAGGCCCTTTTCTTCTTTAGGCTTGGGCGCATTAAATGTTTTGAAGCCTTTGTCCACCGTTTTAGCTTGCGTGCAATGATAGACGGCAGCGTCGTACTTGATTTGTAACGACCGGGGATTTTCATGCTCGCTAAGGAATTTTTCAGCCTCCTCATCCGTTAAATCTTTCACCATATAATTTGCAATACATTGACAAGGTTTAGTAAAACGTTCTTTATCAACGTCTTTATTAACGGAGTTCTTCAATTCCCTGTCTACACATTGCGCAGCAAAAGCATCCTCAAATTTATGTTTTTCAACATTAGTAACGGGCACGTCTTTGCTATGATCAAATGGATTAAAAACAGTTTTAACCGGTGTTGTTTGCTTTTTTTCTTTATCGTCCGAACAGCCGGTAACCGATAGCGCGATAATAATGCCGGTTAAGGCGGCAAAGCAGAAGCTTTTTGTAATGGTGTGTATTTTCATAGGTTGCATCGCAAGGGTTGAGGCTCAAGGCTTACCAATCGCACCTTGAATCTGTAACTAACTAAACGCAGAACTTTATCATTTTATTACCGCTCGTTCTAGTTCTGATCATATTAATATGAACTATTTAGAAAGACACAAAAAACTATCGCCTTTTACCCGTCAAAATCCCCCGCAACTTAGAACACATCGTCACGCCATTTATGCGATACTACGCGCCTTTAAAATCATCCGGATTACACTGACATTGTAAGGAGTAATACATGACAGCACTGGTAGGCATCATCATGGGTTCGACCTCAGACTGGGAAACAATGCGCCATGCGGCTGAAACCCTGGAGCGACTGGGCATTCCTCATGACTGTGAAGTGGTTTCGGCGCACAGAACCCCGGACAAACTGTTCCATTACGCGGAAACGGCGGAGTCCCGTGGCCTGGAGGTCATCATCGCGGGTGCAGGCGGCGCGGCGCATTTACCGGGTATGACGGCGGCGAAAACAGCGATTCCCGTGCTGGGCGTACCGGTACAGTCCAAGGCCTTAAACGGCATGGATTCCTTATTGTCTATCGTGCAAATGCCGGCAGGCATTCCGGTCGGCACAATGGCTATCGGCAAAGCGGGCGCCATCAACGCGGCGTTATTGGCGGCGGCGATTATCAGCAACAAGCATAGCCGTTATCGGGACGCCTTAAACGCGTTTAGAAGCGAGCAAACCGAAACAGTGCTGGCGCACTCCGATCCGCGCGAGGAAATCTTATGATAGTCGGTGTATTGGGCGCAGGCCAGTTGGCCAGAATGATTGCGTTGGCAGGTATCCCCTTGGGCGTGGATTTTATTTTTCTCGACCCTTCTGCGGACGCCTGCGCCAATCGCTTGGGCGAACATTTGCACGGCGATTATGACGATCCGCGCTTGCTCGCGGAGCTTGCCGAGCGAGCTGATGTCGTCACTTACGAGTTTGAAAACGTCCCGGCCGATGTGGCTGAATTTCTGGCCTCACATACCCAGGTGCATCCGGCTCCCGAAGCATTAGGCGTTGCACAGGACAGACTGATCGAAAAAAGTTTTTTTCATGATCTCGCTATTCCAACCCCGGCTTATGCGGCTGTGGACAGTTTGGCAAACCTGGAACAGGCGATGGCAACGATAGGCTGGCCGGCCATTTTGAAAAGCCGCACCTTGGGCTATGACGGCAAGGGCCAGTCTCTGCTGAGAACGGCTGATGACTTAAAATCCGCCTGGGAGCAATTGGCAGGCGTACCCGCAGTCGTCGAAGCCTTTGTACCGTTTAACCGCGAAGTCTCTATCATCGCCGCACGCAATACGTCGGGCGCTATCGTTTTCTATCCGCTCTCCGAGAACGTCCATCGCGGCGGCATCTTGCGGGTTTCAACATGCTGCGACGATGATCCCATGCAACAGCAGGCCGAAACTTACATAGCACGCTTAATGGAAGAACTGAATTATGTCGGCGTGTTGGCCTTGGAATTATTCGAAATAGACGGTAAGTTGATCGCCAACGAGTTTGCGCCGCGCGTCCATAATTCCGGGCACTGGACGATAGAAGGCGCTGAAACCAGCCAGTTTGAAAACCATTTGCGGGCCATACTGGATTTGCCTTTAGGGGAGACAACGTCTGTCGGCAAAGCGGCGATGGTTAATTTTATCGGCGGACTGCCGTTGACTGAAGAATTGTTGGCGATTCCCCATGCGCATTTACATCTTTATGACAAAGCGCCGCGCAAAGGCCGTAAAGTGGCGCATGCCACGGTGCGCACAGACACCGCCGGACAATTAGCTGAGCTGATTAAACAATTGGCTGCTCTAGCCGATCAGGTCGATGATTCTTAGATTCATCATTGGAAATAGCCTAATGGAAATTAAACCGCCGCTCCCTCCGTTTACCCTTGAAACTGCACTACAGAAAGTACAGGCCGCCGAGAACGCCTGGAACACGCGCGATCCTGAGCGCGTGGCGCTCGCTTACACAATAGATACTGAATGGCGCAACCGCTCGGAGTTTTTATCGGGCCGGGAAGCCATTAAGGATTTTCTGGTGCGCAAGTGGGCAAAAGAGCAGGATTATCGACTTAAGAAAGAATTGTGGTGTTTTATGGACAACAAAATCGCCGTGCGCTTTGAGTATGAATGGCATGACGAGTCGGATCAGTGGTTTCGTTCTTATGGCAATGAAAATTGGGAGTTTGCCAATTCCGGCTTGATGCAGCGTCGGTATGCCAGCATCAATGATATGCCGATAGCGGTTACTGAGCGTAAGTTTCTATGGGAAAGAAGTTAGGCAATGTGCTATCTTTTATCCCCGCAAAAACTGCCAGCGGCAAATCATACACCTTAAATAATTATTGTCTATTTCGCAATCGGCACGATCCCGATAATGCAGGACGATGGTCACCACCTCCGAGGCAAGCAAAGCACTGGTTTAGATAGATTGCCAGATTATACTTTAAGAACCAGTAATCAATTTGCCTAAATATTTTCTATAGAGAAAGAGGCTTAACCCCCAAAATTATGGTAGTCACAGCTCCAGCTTTGGCCAATTTTTTAATTGCATCCTCAACAATCGCACCTTTACTGCTATCCTCAATTACGCCTCCGCTATGTGACGGCACGTCCTTTATGAATTATGCGTACGATGCTACCCAACCACCACCTCCATTGCAAAAAGTGGGAACACCAGGAACAATTACAAATCTAATTGGCCTGACACCAAGAACGCTTGTCCCTGGAATTATGTCTAGTTCAATAATGATAAATTGGTAATCTAAACTAACCGTCCGTCCAAACCCGCTACGGCGAGTTTGTGTGTGGATCGTGCTATGAGTTACAAACATTATCCGGCTTCATTTTATCCGGGCTCACAAATTGTACAAAAAGGGTGTGCCCTGGAGTAACGCCTGGGTTATCCGTTTCCCATCTCTTTTAAAGAAGACAAAGGGAGGTTATTTTTGCGGGTTACCTAAACGCCCCCTGCAAACCATTAGCCTGAGCGTCGCGGTCGGTGAGAGGCGTCAGGCCAAAACGGGTTTCAATCAGTTTCAGGATAGAGGTGGTGTTGTAGGCCGTGTGGTCTACATAGCCTTTTTTGGCAAACGGCGAAACGATAATGGCCGGGATGCGGGTGCCAGGCCCCCAGCGGTCAATCTTGGGGGGAGCTACGTGATCCCAAAAACCGCCGAATTCGTCGTAAGTGATGACGATGGCGGTGCTGGGCCATATCGCGCTGCTACGAATGGCTTCAACAATTTCTTTGACCTCCTGGTCGGCTTCCGAGATAGCGGAATAACCCGGATGCTGGTTTTTGCTGCCTGCCGGTTTAAAAAAAGCCACTTGCGGAAAACCGTCCTTGAGGTCGGTGAACAATTTTGTTTTATCTTTTAAATGTTCGGCTCGCGCCGCAGTATCCGGCGCGTAGTTGGCATAAAACACGAAAGGCTGATGATGGTACTGAAAATTATCGTCTGTTTTTCGCCCTGCCACGGCATTGTCCCAGCCGCCTGAATACCACGCCCAGGAGATGCCTTTTTCCGACAAGCGGTCGCCGATGGTGGGTTGATATTGCGGCGGCAGCCGGTTTTCAGGATGGGCGGAATCAAAAGGCGGATAGTTGGGCTGAATGGTGCCGACCGCGTAACCGTCTTCGGTGACGCTGGGGTCGCTAACCGGTTTGCCGGTGACAGGATCGCTTTTCCACACCTTAAGTTCGGCGGGTGCGTCTTTATAGACCGGCATGCAGGCGCAGATCAACCATTGATGATTCAGGAACGAGCCGCCAAAGGCCGCCTGAAAAAAGTTATCGGCCAGCGTAAATTCCTTTGCATAGTTCCATAGCGCCGTGCCTGACAGGTCGTAGTGTCCCATTGTCAACGCGCCCGCCGAGGATAATTGGGCAAAACGATCGTTGCGGCCGCCGTCTATCTGCATCTGATGCATGAAGAAACGATGGGTGAGGTCGGGGTGCTTATCGCTTAGGTTTACATAGCGGGCTATGTCGAAGGGGCGGTTGGGCAGATCTGAGGGGAATCGGCTATCGGTCTGGCTGCCGTTCATTACCGGCGGTAATGTTGGGTAAGGCCGCCCGTATTCGTCCACTTGTGGCGGCGCTTTTTTGGCATTGGCGAGGCCATTGGCGCCGGGGAACAGGCCGAACAGGCTGTCGAAGCTGCGATTTTCAAGGTAGATAACGACGATATGCTCTATGCGCGCCAGCCCTTTCGGATCGGCTTGGCCTGCGGCGGGCAACAATGCGGACAGCGCCGTTATCAGGGCGCCGATACGAATAATGTTCATGGTTTATCCTTGGGGTTAAGTCTGCCGGTTGTTACAAGAGTTACTAATTGATGCTACAAAGCCGCTTAACTTAATCAATCGTTATATGAGGGTCGAGATGCTCTATGCGCCCTTGATCGTCAAAATAAACGGTGATCATGGCGGCGTTTCGGCACTGGTGCAATTCATCGGTTTTTACCTGGTAAAATGCACATATATCCTGGTCGGTAATCAGTTTACGGGCTGACGGCAGTATTGTCCGGGTTCGTAATACGCGATAGCAAGTCCAGCATAACCAGAGCATCGCCATAACCAGCAAGGTTACCAGATAAATCTCCATGAGTTCCAGCAGGCTTTTGTAGCCGCCGAACCAGCGCATTTCATTGATCATTTTTCTATCGCCCATCAGCCAATTGCTTAAGGCGACCAGGGGGAACAATAAATAAATCCACATGATCCAACATACGGCCCAAACAAATAAGGCGCCTATCCGTTTGCGCAGGGTTTGTAACTGAGGGGCATTAATAATGTATTCTTTCATTTATTGCGCAAGCCTCTGTCCACTGTGACCCATACGGCGCGTTGTCCGCGTTTCTTTTTTATCGCCCGTATTGAACCGTAAATAGTCGTGCCGACGTTTATAAGCCAGTACACGATGGGATACCATACCATCCAGTAATAATACCGTGCAACACCGCCGGTGCGGGATTTGTAATGCGAATCGATGAACAGGCTGACGCCAAATTGTATCAAACAGGTCAGGCTCAGCAACATGCTGGTCCAGCTGGGGCTTAGATCGTGCAACGATTGGTTGGCAGATTCGGTAAACAATTCCACGGGAGCGTAGAGTA
>Ga0182019_10001267_pt1 | contig 12873 bp, 10 predicted proteins | sample 812E2MmetaG_FD_120483 | JGI IMG/M metagenome (GOLD analysis project Ga0182019, IMG submission 120483) | Permafrost microbial communities from Stordalen Mire, Sweden - 812E2M metaG | ecosystem: Environmental > Terrestrial > Soil > Wetlands > Permafrost | place: Sweden: Stordalen | collected...
AGCCGCCCAGAGGCTGATCGCCATATCCGCCAGCTCCAGTTGAACGTCCTGATAATCGATCAGGCGCTTCGGTCCCAGATTTGTTCTCCGGCAGAATTCCAGACAGCGTTCAAAAGCTCCGCGCCCGTGCCCCAGCGCCATCGCGCCGACGACGGGACGCGAATAGTTGAGCACGTTACGGTTGTTGGCCCAGCCGGAGCGCAGTTTACCGACAACATTTTTCATGGGAATAAAAACATTATCAAAGATAAGCTCGGAGGCGTCCGACGCCCGCTGTCCCATTTTGCGCTCGCTACGGCCCACGGAAAATCCCTTCATCCCCCGCTCCACCAGAAAGCAGGTCCACGATTCGATGCCTTCGTCTTCGAGCCTGGCGTACACGGTTACTTTATCCGCGATGGCTCCATCCGAAATAAAGCACTTCTGTCCGTTGAGAATATAGCCGTTTAGTTCGGACGAATATTTTGCCGTGGTGATGAGCTTCGCTTTTGCTCCCCCCTCGGTTTCTTCAACATCGGAACCCGCGCCGGGTTCCGTGATGGCGAAGGCCATGCATTCGGGCCTGCCCAATATGTGCGATTTTAAATAAAAAGGAATCATCTGCCGGAAAATGTTTCTCAAACTTCCGGAGAGGAGCAGAGGAACTATTCCCAGATTATGCGCAAGAAGCAGGAGCGCCAGCCCCCCGCATTCAGTCGCGAATTCCTCGCCCACAACCGCCACCTGAAATGCCGTTCCTTTAAAATACGGAAGCAGGCTGGCTCTGCCCAGTGGCGGAACAAGCAGCAGCGTTTGAAATCCCTGCTTCGCCGCGGCGGCCATGATCGGCTTGGGGTCATAATCATGCGGATGAAGGTCGGCCTGCGGCGCCAGCGGCCGAATATATTCGCGGGAGAACTTCAACGCTTTGCGCCGCCACCGACGCACGCCCCAGGTTAAGGTCTTCGTGTCGTGTTCCCACAAACTCATCTCCCGGTTGTCAACCAGAAGGCGGCCGAAAACGTTCATCTGTTGAGTGGCATTTTTCAGTTTAAGCTGCTCGATGCGTTCTTCAAGAGAGTGGTTCATAGCGCGCCCTCCTTTTCAATATCGAATATTATTTGTTTGAGGTAGGTGGGAGAGCCGGATGCCGATTTCAAAACCGTCACGTCCCGCAAACGTTTCTCCATGCCAAAATCTTCCATGTAGCCGTAGCCGCCGAAAGTCTGAAGACAATCGGTTACCGCGCGCGAACAGAGTTCCATCACCGTCAATTTCGCGGCGGCGGATTTCCTGAGTCCCTGCAGTGAATCGAGAGAGACGTCCTGCAATGAAAAGACAGTGGCTTGAGCTGATGCAATCCCTGCTTCGGCACCGGCGATAAGCATCTTTACAGCCGGATGTTCTTCAATCTGTGTCCCGCCCTGATAACGTTCCGCGGTGTATTTGCGCGCCGCTCCGGCCGCTCCTTTGGCAATGCCTGTGGCAATGGCCGCCATACCCATCCAGTTGAGGTTCAAGGCACGAACGACCAGTTCCCGCGCATCGCCGTCGTCGAGGCGAGCCTCCAGCGGAATGTCCACATTGTTAAATTTCACATGCTCGGCAAGGCACGCCCGCAGACCGGTCCGCACGCCAACGCCTGTTCTCTCCACTCCTTTTTCGTCCGCGCCGATAAGAAAGCAGCCCCATTTTTCATTGATACGCGCCAATACAACGTAGGCGTCAACATCCTTCATCGAGTAAACAAAAGATTTGGAACCGTTAATGATGTATTTATTGTTTTGCTGTACGGCGGTAGTTGTGATTTTTGCGGGAGCGTTTTTATCGGGAGAATTGACCGTGCCGATAAATGGCGGATAAAATCCTTCCTGAAGGCAGAGGGCGGCCCTCACCGGTATAAATGGCAGTTTTCTTTTTGCCCCAAGGAGCAGATTAGAGGCGACACCCTGCGCGTGCAGGCACATGGCGATCCCGCCGCAGGTTTCCGCGATGACAGACAAAAGCAGAACGGAGGGCATGATCCCCGTCTCTTCAAGCGCTCCGCCCCAGATGCCGTACTGGCAGCCGGCAAGCGACTCGTCAGGAGTGGCGGCGATTCCAATTTCAAAAGCGGTTTTTAATTTATCCGGCAGCAGCGACAAATTTCCGTCGGAGTACTCACCTTGAAAAATTGGAAGCAACGATTTTTTGGCATACTGACGGGCCAGATCCTGATAATGCATAACATCTTCGGCACAGATTCCTGAAACAGGTTCTCTATCCATTTATCCCCCCCTTTTTTAGTAGTAAGACTGCATGCTGCAAAAATACAGGTTTATGGAAATCCGGGACCTGTGAATATGTTTATTATTGCAATCCGAATAGAACCCAATATCTTATAAGAGCACAAAGCAATAGTCATTAACGGTTCTATGTATAGCCAGTATGTTTTATCTGATAAATTATAATATGAATTATGTTTCATATTATATATCCGGTATATTTTATAATGTCAACAAAAATATGAATTATGTTTCATATTATTTTCGTGAATAAATAATCGTTGAAATTCGACCCATTAATCATATATACAAACAACGCTTCGGTAATTTGCAGAATTCCGGACAACCATTCAAAAGCGAGGTACGATATGGCTGTTTCAAAAAATAAAGCCCGCATTCCGAAACAGCAGCGGGGAATCGAGTCCAAAGAAAAAATTATCAGCGCTGCAACGGTGTTATTTGCTGAAAAGGGCTACCAGGGAACAAACGCACTGGAGATTGCCGCCAGAGCCGATGTCGCGACAGGCACCTTCTACAGTTATTTCAACAACAAAAAGGAAGTTTTTATCGAAATAATCAAACGGATCTTCAAAAACATCTTTGAAAAAGTGCTGCTCAATTTGGAACTGAAGATTCATAAAAATCAGGCGGATAATTATAAAGAAGGGCAAAGGCTTGCACATCTCATAATAAACCAGATTATCTCAGAGTATAAAGTGAATGTTAAACTTCTTAGAGAAATACTGGCCATGATAGTGTTGGACAAAGAAATAGAAAAAATACGCCGCAAAGAAGAAAAAAAAGTAATCGACCTGCTGGTTTTTTATATGCAAACGTACAAAAAATATATCCGCATATCCGATTTTGAAGCGGCCGCGGTATTATTGCTCAAATTCATGGAAGATATGATTCACCAGATCAAATTTGCCAGTACCGGTGTTGACGAAAAAAGGCTCCTCAAAGAAATCGAAGATATGATTTGCAGGTATCTGCTGCCCGAAAATTGATGTTTATTTCAAATATATTCCCCCATGCTTATTCTATTATCAATATTTCTTAGGCTTGGTTAAATCCGGTTTCTGGGACAGTTTCCGGAAGAAGAACCTGGTATTAAATCCCTGTTTGATGCTGACGGCCTCCTTCGGACAGGCTGTGGTGCAGTCCCCGCAGGCCATGCAAAGTGATATTCCGGGAGCGGATTCAATCATCAGCGGGATCTTCTTTTTCGCATCGCCGCTCCTTTGAGCAAGCATCAGTCCCTTTGAAGGGCAAATGGAAACGCAGATGCCGCAACCGTCGCACAAATTCTGATCAAACGCGACAATCCCATAGGTCATCTGACTCTCTTTGAAATAATCAGGTATTTTACTTTTTTTACCTAATGACAAATTAAACATATCAATCCCCCTGATTCTCTGTTCTTTTCACGCCGTTTTCATCGATCCAATCGACCAGCTGCATTTCTCTTTCCACCTCGCCGTCGTAATCCCCTTTTGGCCAGCCCATGATGATGCAAGTGGTCAGTTCGTAGGGCGATTTGACGCCGAGTTTTTTTCGCCAGAGAGGATTCATCATCAGCACCGAAATCATCCCGATCCAGCAGGCTCCCAATCCCAGGCTGTGCGCGGCCAGCACCATGTTCTGGCCGCAGATTCCGGCATCCAGCACGGGGTCTCCTACACCCCTTTTATCCATCAAAAGCAAAATCATGACGGGAGCTTCGTAGTAAGCGGAAGCTTTTCCGGCCGCTATCTGCCCGACCAGACTGAAAGGAACAGGGTGGAGCTTGTTGGGCATCAAACGAGTCATAAATTTTGTATAAGGGGCAAGAAAAATGCGCCTGAAGGTATTGCGGTTATAATCCACAAACCACATGAGTAATTTACTGAGTTTGATGGTGGCCTGCTCCATTTCGGCAATCAGCCCCTGATCCTTGATGACAATATACTTCCAGGGCTGGGCGTTGCCCGCCGTGGGCGCGAATCTCCCCGCCTCCAGAACTCTTTTAATCAAATTGTCGGGAACCGTTTTGTTCTTGAAGTTGCGTATACTGCGCCGCTCCAGGATAACTTTTTCCACGGGATTCCATTCCATTCCCTCCTGATAGGTATAGAGGGGAGAAAGATTTTCTGTCGGTTTTTTTGCCATGTTTCACCTCTTTTTCCCTTAATGGTGTTAACGGTTCAGCAAATTCCATCTTTCGTCTTCCAGAGGAAGGCGGCAAAGAAAATTGAAAAGATAAAGTCGCCCGAGCATATCAGGACGGAGAAACAAGATGACTGACCCAGTGCGTAGTAATAGGCAAATGTGAAAAAGATCATAAGCTTGGCGACCAGTCCCAGCCAAATCACGGCGCGGTTGGCCAGCAGATCGCGCGAGACCCAATAGTAACCTATGCCGAAAAGGATTACGGCGATCATAAAAAACCGGAAAAATATCAAGGTCTGGAGATTTTCCATTGCCGGGACTGTGCCGTTGATGAAGGCGGAGAAATTTTCCGTCATCGGCGCCTTGCCGAACATCATCATGATGATAAAATCTGTGAGCATAAGACTGGTTAACCCGACGCTGATGTTCCATAGCGATCCGACAAAGAACATCTTCTGCCAAAAACCCGAATTTATTTTTTTCATAATTTTAACCATCCCTTTCCGGAAATTTTTCTTTTTGCAATTGGCTTATACATAGGCCTTTTTGTTTTCGTCCCACGTCCCGGGAACAACCGTCAGCAGTTCTAACTCCTTTTTCCTGACCCGGTGGGTTTCGGTCTTGGGCAATTCCGGAACGATTTTAACATATCGGGGAACGGCGAACTTGGGAAGATTTTCTTTCAGGTTCTCGATCAAAGATGTTTCTTTCAGGGTTCTGCCCTCCACCAGGGTTATTGAAGCCATGATATCGTCCTCGGCCAACTCCGAAGGAACGGCATACACGGCGGCCTCTAAAACGTCAGCGTGTTTCTGGATCGCCTGCTCCACCTCAAAGGCTGAAACGTTTTCACCTTTAATGCGCATCGATTCAGTATTTCTGCCGATGAAGTAGAGGTATCCCTGGGCGTCGCGCCTGATCAGATCACCGGTAAAGATATATCCGCCGTTCATCTTTTCAGCCGAGGCCTTTTCGTTTTTGTAGTACTCTACCGACGAGGAGCTTTTTTTTGTTGAGACCGGGAAAATCAACTCGCCGGGCGTTCCGTCCGGGATGTCGTTCATGTCGGCGTCCACAAGACGATATTTGACCTTCATGGGCGGCTTGCCGATGGAGCCCACCGGCGCCGTACCCAGATTCAGAATGGTCTTACCGCCTCCGTCGACAGCGCCATAGGTCTCATAGATTGTGAGTCCGAATCGCTTTTCGAATTTCTCCCACAGATCGGCGGGACAGGCCGCCGAAATAATGAACCGGACCTTGTGCTGCCGGTCGGTAGATTTTTCAGGCTGCTTCATCAGAATAGGGATCATAGCCCCGATCGTATTGAACGTGGTGACGTTGTATTTTATAATATCATCCCAGAAACGGCTTGCCGAAAACTTTCTCACCAGGACGACCCTGGCACCCAAATGAAGAGCGCTTGTCACCGTTACAAAAAGGGCGTTGCCGTGAAAGAGCGGCATGCTCGTATAGAGGACATCGCTTTTCTTAAAGAGCATCACCGCCACCAAAGAGAGCAGTTTCACCGACGATTTCCGGTAGCGGTAGACGACGCCTTTAGGAAGTCCGGTTGTCCCGGAAGTGTAGGTGATAAAACAGATATCGTCCTTGCGGTAGCCGATTCCGGGATTTACAGTCGATCCTTTATAGGCATCATCAAGGACAATGCAACCTTTCGGATAGTTCCCTGACGGAGCCGATGATGGATTGACGATAATGGATTTAATATTCTCCAGCCGATCGGCAACCTTCCGCAAGGTATCCAGATGAGCTTCATCGATTACCAGATATTCGGCATCGCAATGGTTGAGGATGTAAAGGAGGCTGTCTCCCTTCAAAGATGTATTGACGGGAACGGCGTACATGCCGATCTTCTGGATGCCGATGAAGACATCGAGAAAGCGGGGCGAGTTGTCCATGAGGATGGCCACGCCTTTACCCTGCCCCCCGCCTAAAGACAAAAAGTAATTGGCCACACGGTTGGCATTTTCGTTCATCTGGCGGTAGGTCAAGGTTTTATCTTCAAACATGAGAAAAACCTTATCCTTGAAACGATCTGCTTTTTCCTCCAGTAATTCTCCCCAGGACATCTCCTCGATGATCTCTGTCTTGGAAACGCCGGAAATATTCTTCAGGAAGGTCCCCCTTCTGATCTCGTTTGCAGAAAACAAACAGACCGATTTTAAGATGTACTTTACCAATTCCAACTTTCTTAAATTTCTGTTCACTACTTCTCTCCTAAATACTCCGCGCTTTTAATTTAAATGACCTCATGAGAAGTCGGGAAATAAACCATCTTCAACGACTTTGTAAAATGCTCCGCAGGCAAGGCGCGCAAATCCTGAAGAGTGAGGCGTACTGTTGAGTTACGCCGCAACAATGAAGGATGAAGCGTAACGCAGTATCCAGGCTTTTTACGAAGCCCTCAGTGACGGCGCTTCCAGAATATGTATACACATGGCAGCCTCTTCCACCCCCAGGGCGCCGCCGCCGTTTTCTGCCAGCGCGATCTTCGCCCCGGACACTTGTCTTGCCCCGGCTGCTTCCCTGAGCTGAGTCACCAATTCATGAATCTGCGCAAGACCCGAGGCCCCGATGGGATGGCCGCGTGATTCCAGGCCGCCGCTGGGATTAACCGGCTGTTTGCCGCCCAGTTTCGTCGCTCCGCTTTCGGCGTATTGTCCCCCCTCTCCCATACGGCAGAATCCCAGGGATTCGCACTGATGAAGTTCTCCATAAGCGGTTGCGTCGTGCACTTCGGCAAAAGCAATCTCGGCCGGTCCCACACCGGCCTTCTCGTAGGCCAGGCGGCTCAAACGCTCGCCGATATCGATGCCGTCGCGATCCCTGGCCATGCCGGAACCCAGGATCGAAGCCCTAACTTTTACCGCCTGTGCGGTCAATCCCAGGCGTCTTACCGTCGCTTCATCGCAGAGGATCGCCGAGGCGGCGCCGTCACCTATGGGGGCACACATGGAACGAGTCAGCGGCCATGTAACCAGACGGTCCGCCAGCACTTGCTCCGATGATACTAAAAATTGATACTGGGCATTGGGATTCAGCGAAGAATGAAAATGATTTTTGGATGCTATCACGGCCAGTTGTTCAATTGTGCTGCCGAACCTCTTCATGTGCTGGCGCGCTTCGTAACCGTAAACATCCATGAAGGGCGAATGGTCGCCGCCACCCAACTTCCGCAGTTTCTTCAGCATGTCATAACCCATCGTTTCGCCGATCCGAATGGCGACAACCAGGGCATCCCGCCGGGCCATGAATTTATCTTTAAAGGTTTTTTTCTTTTTTTTACCGGATCCTTTCCCGGCAAGGCCTCGGTACTTCTCAATGTGCGCCGCCATCACCCTCTTTTCGTCATCACTTAAGGCAACATCTCCCAGGGTCTCCAGCATCTTCCCGAAATTGCCTACATCCAAACCGGTAAGGAACCCGGAAAATACCAACGACTGATTCCTGTCGTGGATCTTTTCTGCTCCCAACGCCATGGTTACGTCGTACATCCCGCTGGCAATGCCCATCCAGGCATGGTGGAAGGCCGTGGAACCACCCGCGCAGGCGTTTTCCAGGTTCGTGATCGGGATAGCGTCGATCCCCAGAGGACGGAGGGCCACCTGACCGCGTATACACACCTGCCTTTTGTATTCGCCCCAGGCTGAATTAGAAAACCAAAGAGCCTGGATATCCTTCTTATCCAGCCCCGCCTCTTTCAGACAGGGGAGAACCGTCAGTGCCGATAAATCGGATATTGTCTTGTCCAAGTACTTACCAAACTTGATCGTGTGTGCCGCAACTACATATACATCCCGCATAATCTACTCCAAACACATATTGAAAGTATGCCGCTTGGGCATATTCTTCTTTCCATTTGTCTCAATTCTTTATTCCTTTTTCAAAAGCTTCCTTTTGCTCAAGAATTTATCTCACGTCGCATATCCTCAGAAACGTGTCATCGAGCTTACCCTGATGATTTCACCGTCCAGTGGACCTTTTTCATTCATGATAAATGCTTTGGCTGAAAGAGATCCCACATCACATCCTGCTGCAATCATGTTTTGCTTATATACTCCTGTTGCCGGCTAGGAAAACCTGTCCGATTTTGAAAGGAGAACGGGAAGACTTTCCGTAGTTCAAAGGTCATTGATAGGTCATGTCTGGCGATTACCTTATCCTTCGAAATATCATCCAAACTAAATTTTCCGGCTATGAATATAAACGCCCCGATCATGCAAAGAAGACCACCTAGAAACAACGCGTACGGAGTTCCCATCTTGGTGGACAGTTCGCCGATCAGATAACTTCCCAGAGGAGCAGCGCCCGTAAATATCATGACATAGCAACTCATAATTCTTCCCCGTTTGCTTTCTTCGATGATGGTCTGTATAAATGATACGGTAGCTGCCATCAGCATCATCATGCAAGCGCCTGTGACTGCTAATACTATCATTGACAGAATCAGGTTCCTTGAAAATGAAAGCGCGATGATGCCGAAGCCGAATAAGGCAGTTGCCGAAGCAATGACAGTATCCATCCCTGAAATATTTTTTCTGTAAGCAAGGCACAGGGCTCCGATGAGCGCACCCGCTCCGGATGCCATCATAAGCAGTGAAAAAGTACTGGCACCGCCATGCAACAGATCCCTGGCAACTACCGGCATGAGGACAGTACAAGGCCATCCTGATAAGCAGACCACGCCATACAGAAGCAATACATTTCTAACTGGTTGGAATCCAAAAGCATACGCGAATCCTTCCTTCATCTCATGGAATAATCCGCTATTTTTAATTTTTTCATTTATGGGCAGGGTTTTCATCATGGCAAGCGATATGATCACAGCAATATAACTCATCCCGTTGATTAAGAAGCAGAGCGCCTCTCCACCGTAAGCAATAATTATCCCCGCAATAGAAGGGCCGATCAATCTCGCGCCGTTGACAATTGTGGAATTGACGGCTAGAGCGTTGCAATAATCAGTTTTGTCGTCAATTAGTTCCAGCAGAAAGGCCTGGCGAGCCGGCATTTCGAAAGCGTTAATGACGCCGAGAAATACATTGAGGAGGATTATCATACCCACGGATATATTTCCCGTAAAACAACAATATGCCAGCATCAGAGCCTGAATAAGGCTGAGGATCTGTGTCACCATCACTATATGATAGCGATTCCATCGATCGATGAGAACCCCGGCTAACGGGGTCATGATGAAAGACGGGGCAAGTCCGGAAAAGGCAACCAGTCCCAGCATTAATGACGATCCGCTCTGCTGATACACTAACCAGGGAAGGGCGATCCTCTGCATCCAGGTTCCGGTAAGCGATATGCCCTGCCCGATAAAAAAGAGCCTGAAATTCCTGCAACAGAGAGTTCGAAAAATATCCTTTATTCCATTTCTTCCTGCCATAATACTACTACCAGAGACGGTCCGGCTTGTTGGCGAAATTACCAGCAAAACGAACAATGAGCGGTACAACAGAAAATATCGTGAAATATTTCTGTTGTACCAGCATGGCAATATTTACTCGCTGCTTATCAATACTGCATTTATTCCCCTATAAAACCAATAAGGATTCCACTGATTATGCACGACCGGCGGAGTAATAGGAATATTGGTTATATCAAATAGCTGATGCACAGCCAATTGTGCTGACTTGGTAGAATAGGAAACCATGAATACCGTATCCTCTGGCATTTCAGTATATTCACCGATAAAGGCCAGGTTGGTGGATCTGTTCGGTACGACCTTCGGTCTGTCAAACATATTCCTTGGAAGAAACATGCTGGTCACATATGGCTCATAATACACTGTCATTTCAGAATTCTTTATTATTTCAGGCAATTCTTTCTCCCAGCCGAAAGCATGACTGAATTCGGTCAGGATTTCTTCACCCGTAGATGCCCACATGGGTTTCTTGACAAACTCACCCTTGTTTCCGCAATGCTCACACATTCCCATGATAATGGTTGTGTCCGGAGTCTGATTCGGTACAAAGGGCTGCCACGGCACATGGAAAATATTGCGCCAGGGAGAATCCGGGAATACTATCTCATGCTGTTCACCCATACGCTTGTTTCCTGTCAAATCCAGAACAAGTCTATCCCAGACCTTACCCTTGGTCGTGCAACTCCAGATGACAAACTCGGAATGGTCCGGGCTCGCGGTAAATTTCAACGGGTTACCCAGCTCAGGCTGTTTTGCCGCCATTTTCTGCCACAAAAGGAACGCGCCATCTTCCGGATGATCAACCTGGACAGTAACGGGAGCTTTATGCATGGTTCCGATTTTTACGTCAGATACTTTCGAGCCGATAGATATAAAGGTGAAATCGTTCCGCCTGATCGGGATGTCTTTGGCTACGCCCTGCTGGAGGCAATGCAGCATGGTAATGGTCTTTTCATCAGTGGTCGGTCTGAAATCGACATCCACCACCCGGGTTCCCATAACAAAATCAACCCCCTGGCTCTTGAGATATCTAACGGTTGGAACTACCCAGGCATTATAACTGTCATATGGCGGGTTCATTTCGGTATGCAATGATGTCATCGTACTAATACTGGCAAAAAAGCGCAACATATACCTCTGGCACTCAATGGCACTATGCCACTGCTGGAATGCAAATACTCCCTGATACATAGCCCAGAAATTAGTCTTGAAGAAATGAGGGGGCAATACTTCATCTATGCGCTTATCCTGGATTTTCCGCTCAGGCGTGAAATACAAAAATTTGGCAACAGCCCACAGATCTCCTCCCGTGAGTCCGAATTTATGGGCGTCTATTATCTTTTTGTCTTTATCAATAAGTCTTACTTTGCCATCAAGATGATGGGTTTTGAAATAATCTTCCATGTCATCAGAGATGGTCTTCTTGAATTTAGTATAAGATTTTAATGCTTCCGGGCTATTGTCGAGTTTCTCCATTGCGTCCTGTTCCGCCATGTTTGGAATTCTTTTCAGGAAGTTCCATCTGAAATGATTATGCGCTATTTCATCCAGGAGCCGTGCCCCCGGTGTAGAGTAAACTTTGCCTTTGGCACCGCCTTCTGAATACAATGCACCGCCTTTATATGACTTCTCATCAATGATATGAATGTTTTGGGGATTAAAGTTCGCATCCTGAATGGCATAGACTGCCGTTGCCAATCCAGCCAGACCGGCTCCGACGATATACATCTGACTATCCGGTGTGATTTTTGCGTGTTGAGGCATTACGGGATTAGGAAATATAAACTCTTCCTCTGCGTAAAGATTGCCTGTCGTAAGAATCAGCAGGCAGACTAAAATTGCAACGATAAATTTCTTTGTAAACCATTTGCTATGTTCCACGTTCCACGCCCTCCCCTCTTAAATAATTTTTAAGATTTCTCTATTAATCCACATTTTTGTTCTTAAATTCAATCAACTTAATTTTATTGTGAGACTCGAATTTCAAAAACGAAGTGTATTGAAATTTGCAAGTCGAACAATCCCGCCACAAGCGGAGGGTAATGAGATCCAAGTTTCAGAAACAGAGTGCACTGAAACTTGTAGATCGAATTATCCTGCGTAAGCATGGGTATAATACCCCGCCCCTTGGGGCGGAATTAGGGTCCAGGGCTTGCCCTGGGCTTCATACCCGTGATTTTCTAATTTACGTATTTCTTAAAATGGTACCTTCAAATCTGTATAGTTAATCTCAGATAATATATTTTAATATTGCCATTTTTCTTTGCATTCCATTCTCTATTCGCGGGTTTCATTCTTCATGCGATTAATTTTCACCTAAATCCCCAGTATCCTATCCATGATGCCCCGTGCGTACATGAACGCACTGACATTATGGTATGTGTTTGGTGCCATCCTCTTCATGAACCATAAAAGCTTGGAATCCGGTTGAGGAAGAACGAAGAGTTTATTCTTCTTAATGGCCTTGAGAGTGGTCGTGCTGATGCTCTCCGCCGTGCCGAAGGAGAACCTGTTGAAGAAGGAATCCGCCATCCTAAGTTGCCGCTCGTCCGTGATCCGGAACTGATCCAGGAGGTTTGATTTGAAGAAGGTCGGGCACACCACCGTGACGCCGATGTTGCTTCCCTTGAGTTCAACGCGAAGCGTCTCGGAAAGAGATATAACCCCTGCCTTTGTTGCATTGTAGGGGGACATCTCAGGCAAAGAGACGATTCCGGCTGATGAGGCCACGTTCACGATGTGTCCCCATCCCTGTTTTTTAAAGATAGGGATAAAGGTTCTGCACCCATAGACGACGCTCATGAGCATCATGTCGATCTCGAATTTCCAGTCTTCCAGGGAGATCTTTTCCATGAAGCCTACAACGGGAATACCTGCATTATTGATGATGATGTCCGCACTGCCCCACGCTGCAAGGACGGTATCAGCCAGGGCCTCCACCTCTTCCGGTTTTGTGACATCACACTTGACCACAAGACCTTGGCCGTTTCCATTCATGAGTCGCACCGTTTCCTCGGCCCTTTCAAG